>Ga0272442_10003748_pt1 | contig 21178 bp, 21 predicted proteins | sample SSMForm2O_FD_200262 | JGI IMG/M metagenome (GOLD analysis project Ga0272442, IMG submission 200262) | Marine sediment archaeal communities from Little Sippewissett salt marsh, Falmouth, MA, United States - SSM-Form-2O | ecosystem: Environmental > Aquatic > Marine > Wetlands > Sediment ... | reverse complement strand
AAACCACCAAATGCCAACGACCTCTATTGCCCATCTTATGAAGAGGTAGTGTCTGACTCATGCAATATTAATATGTTCCGATTTTCATCAGCATGGGTGGCCCTGTGGGCCATGAACGTTTCGTTGCCGTCCCGGGCCACACCCCCGGAAGCATTGCAGTCTATTTGGACCTTGAAGATGGGAGGGCCCTCTTCGGCCAAGACGTCCACGGCCCCTTCAGCGACGAATGGGGGTCTGACATAGAGGAGTGGAGAAGGTCGATGGAGAAGCTCCTCCGCCTCGAGGCCGACCTCCTCTGCGAGGGGCACGCCGGGGTCTTCCAGGGAAAGGACGTGCGAGATTACATCGAGTCTCAGCTGAGAAGGTACCGGCACCTTTAGCCGCCGAAGTCAAATTCAGAGGTCAGCCCTGAAGGTCGCAACTTCACCCAACTCGATCGAGATGTCGACGTCCAAAAACCTGGTGGCGGTCCAGATGTTCGTCGAGGCGTGCCTCGACACCTCGGGAGCGGTGTACGATCCCCCTGCCAGAGCCAGGTAGGGGACGAGCTGGTCTGCAAGGTATCGGTCCACCGTGGCCTTTGATCTAAGCTCTGCAGCCATCTCCTCGGCGGCAGAAGCCCCCACCTTCTCCGCCGGAAGGCCGCGTTCCCCCAGGGCGCTCGCCCCTCTGCGCCCCGACCAGAGGGTGATGCCGCTCCCGGTGGAGGGCAGTGTATTGGTTTCGCAGCTGATCTTCGCATCAAAGCCCGACCCTTTGAGGACCTCGGCGGCCGCCTCAGCCTGCCTCTTGGCGACGTGCTCGGGAAGATTGGACGAATGAGATATGCCCTCGACAGCCCCTGGTTCAATGGGTACTAGATCGGCTCTCTTCAATTTCCCTGGAACCACCCCCAGAGTGGCGACCCCTCCGCCCCGTGGATAGTAGCCGCGCCGTTCGCAAGATAGCTGGGATTGGACCCCGAACTCGGCGAAGGCGGGAAGGGCGACTCGCGACAGATAGTCGATCGTTGGCGACCACTTGACATCGGTTCCGCCCCGGACGGACAGGGTCGCAGGAGAGTCGGCGAAGACGAGAGCCGGAAGGAGGCACTGGATCAGAAGGGTGATGCTTCCAGCAGTTCCAATATCGATCTCGCGCTCGCCGCCCCTGACCTCTCCCGGCCGAAAGGTTATCTCCTGCGACCTCGGCTTTGCGCCTTCGATGCGAGCGTTTGAGACCTTGGCCAGGGCCAGTATCGCCGTAACGTGCTGGGGCGATAGGCCGGGATTTTTTCTCCCCTCCCTGATCCTCGTTATTCGCACCGGCTCGCCGGTGACCGCTGAGAGGGCCACAGCGGTCCTCACGATCTGGCCCCCGCCCTCGCCGAAGGACCCGTCTATCTCGATCATTCGACCGCTGCGTTGAACGAGGCCTCGAACTCCTCGCACATCCCGACTATCCTTTTGGCGACCTCGTTCAAGAGCACCACGGGATCGACGTCTCTCGTCTTGAGTCGGAAGATGGGGCTCGTCATCATCGGAAACTTGGCGTCGTAGGTGGCGAGGAGGACGCGGTCGTCCTCCAAGAGCTCCGTTCTGAGCAGGTTCAGGAGGGTGTGGCTCTCGCCCTCGAAATCCAGGTGGAGCTCGTCTTCGGTCTTTTTGAGGATCTTTACGTTCATCTGATCATCCCCGTTCCGTAATCGGTGCTCAATTTTCGGGACTCGACCTGTTCGCACTCGGGGCAGACGAGCCGATTTCCTTCGAGCCTCAGAGGCGTGGCGCACCTTCCGCAGTAGGCTTTGACCACCCCCAGGTCCTCGTCGACGATGGAAAGACCGATGGTGGGAGTATCGTCGATTATCTTGGCCTTGACGATGTCCCGGAGGCCGAGGACCTGGCGTATCTCCTTGACGTAAGAACTCTTGACCCTGGATATGTGGATCAAAGCCTCGGTGTTGTGGATTGGCCTCGACTCGTACCCTCTCTTGAAGGCGAGCCGAAGGATCGCCAGGCTCTCTTTGAGGTCGGTGATCTGGCCGACGACCACGTCCCCGTTCTCCAGCTTCACTGGAGCGTTGGTTCTGGGGAGGACTTTGGCGGACCTCTCCTTGGAGTCGACCTCCGTCACCCCTGTGGTCGTGGCGCGGACATACTCTCCTTTGACGTAGGTGCCTTCGCCGGGCAAAAACTCCTCTGCAGCGCTGACGACGTCACCGGGAATTACAAAATTGCATTGCATCTTATAGTTCACCTGCAAAATATCCGATATAGTTCGACCTCTATGATCTCGACATCTTTGCTGTGAAATTTGAAGGACCTCTTCAGGGGAAAGGCGATTCTTTGGACCTCTTCGACCTTACAGGGTTCTACGAACCGTCTAATGAACCCTTCGCTTCCAGCGTTGTGGATCGAGTAGATCGCCTCGCCGATCTCCGTCGCCTTTCTGAGAAAGGCCCGATCGCCTCCGCTCCCTTTCTGGGCCCCGAAAGGCGGGTTCATCACCACCGTGGATACGTTTCTGAGGGCAATCGATGCGGCGTCTCCTCTCACAAACTCGACGTCGACGCCGAGACGGTGGGCGTTCTCTTTTGCAATCTTGAGGGCGGCAGCATCCAGCTCGACGCCAACGGATCTAGCTCCCAGAAGGGCGGCCCCTATGGCGAGAATACCGGTCCCGCAGCCGAGATCGCAGACGGTGCCCTCCAGGTCTCCCCGCATCAGGGCCGAATAGAGGAGCTCTGAGGCGATCGGGGCGGGGGTAGCGTACTGTTCAAGCCTGGGGTCGGGGGCGGCGAATCCCTCCAGCCGTTCCAGGATCATGTCGAGCTTTCGTTTCTTCATAGTTATGGTGACTGTTTGGGACGGTAAACGGGTGCAGCGTCCCGAAAAGGGTCGGTCACAATGCTGAGATCAAGCTCTTCCTTGGGCCCGGACCTATATGAAGTAGTGGGTCAGGTCGATGAGGAGGTAGAGGAAGACCAAGGCCGCAAAGAACCTAAAACTTCTCCAGACGAGAAACTCCAGGAGGGCCTTATGGGACTGTCTCTGCAGCCGAGGCGTCCTGTATTCGGTCCTTCTCGAACTGAGGTCGCCCAGATCCTCAAAGAGGCCCGAGGCGAATCTGGAGATCGATCTCAGGGGCGACCTACGATACGCCCTGGCAACCGCAAGATCCCCGCAGGCCGATCCAACCGAAACTTCTTCGTCGGATTCAGGAAGATCGGGAAGCTCAAAGGGCGAGATCTCTTCCGCTTCAACCTCTCTGGATCCCCGGGCCCCGGCAATTTCTTCTGCGGGAAATTTGGGCAATGTTGCGGATTCTGCGCTCGCTTTGGATGAGGGGGCGTCAATGAAAGAGGCGACTTCGTCGATGGAGCGGATCATCGGAGATCTGACTTCGGCCCTACCATCTCGAAGGGATTCATATTCGAGGATCAGGTCTTGAGCGTCGAAGGATTCGAGCTCTTTCGAGGCGGTGGGTACGTGCTCCCCCTCAGCTGGAATGGATCTTCTGGGCTTTGGCTTGCCCGGCGAGCTCTCCTCGATCAGGTTCATGGACTCGTTCCAGGTCCTGACGGTCTCCAGCTGGGCTGCTTCAGTCAAAGCCGCTCGGGTGAGAACCCGGCCCATGAGGAGGAGGACGCTCTGATAGGCCTCCAGAAGAAGGCCGCTTTCTGCCTTTCCCCCTCCTGAGATCTCTTCGAGCCTCTTTACCATCAGGCGGGCCTCTCTGATCTGGAATGGGCTTATCATCCCCAGGTCCGGAGCCGCCAGCTCGAAGGCGCTTTCGGCACGTTTGAGATAGACCGCGGTCTCCGATAGGTCCGTCGGAGATTCTCCCTTAAGCTTCGCCGTCATGAACCTGCCCAGATTCTTGAAGGCTGGCAGGAGGTGTCCGCAGGCCTCCTGGCAGCCCCGGCTGGTCGGGCCGAGCTGGAGGATCGCTTGAGTGAAGTGTTCGATGGTGTCGGCGACGACGTCGGAGAGCTTCCAGGGCTCGTCTTTAGTGAGGGAGAGCCGCCAAGTCTCCTTCAAACCCATCATGCTCCGCCTCAGCGCCTCAACGCAGGGTCTCTCCGAGTCGTCCTCCGCATCGGAGAGGGCGGAGTTGAGGGCCGATACACCCTCTTCCGTCAGCTTTACCGCCTTCTCCGGCTCGGTCTCCGTCTCCAGGATCACGAAGGCGGAGGCAAACCTCGCGATTCCTGCATCTATCTCCAGATCGGGAAGTCCGATCCCCGGGGTCTTGGCCAGCTCGAGATAGCAGTCTGAGGCCCCGGCATAGTTGGAAGATGCCAGATCAAATAGCTCCCCAGAGTTCCCATCTGCTTTTTCCCCGGCGATCTGGTGGAGGGCCTGCTGGTGGAGGTCTCGGCCCTGGATCGACCTGACGGCAGAAAGCCAACTGACGGCGTTGGCTCTGACCGGCTGCATGCTCTTTCTGATCAGATCCAGGCTCATTTCCAGATGATCGGAAGCCAGGTCGTAGTCGCCTCGGTCCAGGTACAGGCGGCCCAAATTCGAGAGGACGACCCCAGCGTTGTGGTTCTGGCCGATCCCCTCGAAGATCTCCATGCTCTTGTTGTAGTATCCGATGGCGACGTCCCATTCACCCATCTCGGCGTTGACCCGGCCCATCCGGCTGAGAAGCCAGGCGACCTGCCTCTGATCTCCAAGACCCTCAAAGTCCACCAGGCTCTTCTCGTAGTACTGGAGGGCGAGGTCGAATTCGCCCATCTCGGCATAAATCCGGCCTAGGCTTCCGGTCATCTGAGCCACGCCGAACTCGTCGTCGAGGTCTTTGAAGATCTCCAGGCTCTTGCGGCAGCTTTCGATGGCCTTATCGTAATTTTCACCGCTCCTGTAGGCCGACCCCATGTTCCCGAGGACGTGGGCGAGGCTGCCGACGTCGTCGAGGTCAGAGAACCCCTCCGCTGCCCGTTCGTAGTAGTGGAGGGCCCGACCGAGGTAGCCCTGGCGGGCGTGGACCTGGCCCAGGTTGTTGAGGAGTACGTACCTCACGTGCTGGTCTTGAGTCGCGGAGAGGGCCTTGTTGTAACATCGAGCGGCGGTTCCCAGATGGCCCGCCAGCCTGCATATGTCGCCAAGCCGTTTGATGTCGTAGATGTCGGAGAGACAGTTCAACAGTTTGGTGCAGATCTTCTCGTCGATCTGTCCTTCTTCGAAGCTCTCCAGAAGGGCGGCCACCAGGTTTGCACAATCGCCGCTGATCGACTTTGGATCGATGGCACGGGAAAATCCACCCCTCATATAGGACTCGAATATCTCCTGGAGGACTACGAGCTGATCCATCGGGTATGAATCGACTTTTATCTTTAAGTAGTTTCTGCGGGAATAATATATCTTGGATATATTGAGGATATTCAGTTGGAGCGGATTAAGCAAAAATGCCCTCCTGCAAATTGAACCTTACAGTCGGGACGGGTTCCCATAGTATAGTGGACGTATCCGCCAAAAGGGCGGAGAAGCGTCGTTTATTTAATGTCGGAAATCCTTGAGTATGTTGTAAAATGCCGCTATAAAAGGGTCTGCTTCGGTCCGGGTGACGAACGAAACGAAATCGGTAATAGTCTCTGATCGATATCGATACGATCTCGATCCCTCCAGCCCGCGAGGCCTTTTTAGCGGCCGATCATCAGGAAGATTTCAAGGGATGGGAGAGTGGTGAGATGATTCAAGAAAAAGTGCCTTACAAGGGGGGGGAGGCGGACGGGTACGTCATACCCCTGGGACCCGCAAACCTCGTCGTGGTTGTGGGAAAGAGGGGCATGGTCGGATGCGGTGCCTTCGACGTAGAGGCGCTGGAGAAGTTCGATTACCCTGCAGCGAGGGTAAAGCCGACGCGAGGAAGCTCGATCGCCAACATCGAGGACCTCCTCTTTGGCGAGATCAAGGACGCGAACGCCTCCGCCGCCAAGCTCGGGGTCGATGTTGGTATGAGCGGCAAAGAGGCCCTCGACCTACTCTGATCGCGAAACGAGGCCCACCTCATGATCACCTTAGAAGACATCCGGAAGGCGGCCCGGCTGATCGAGGGGAAGGTCATCCGCACCCCCCTCGTCCGATCGCCCACCTTCTCGCGGATGGCAGAAGCCGAGGTCTACCTGAAGCTAGAGTGCCTCCAGATGGGCGGCTCCTTCAAGGTCAGGGGCGCCACCTACAAGGTCCTGAGCAGGCGAGAGGAGATCGGCCCCGAGGGGGTCGTTGCCGCCTCCGCCGGAAACCACGCCCAGGGGGTGGCCCTGGCCGCGAAGGCCGCGGGCCTTCCAGCGACGATAGTGATGCCGATCTGGGCCTCGATAGGAAAGCAGGAGGCGACCCGGGGGTACGGGGCCGAGGTGATCCTGGCCGGGGAGAGCCTCGCTGCGAGCATCTCGGTAGCCCAAAAGATGGCCGAGGACGGGAGGACTTTCATCCACCCCTACGACGACGAGGAGATAATCACCGGCCAGGCGACGATCGGCCTTGAGATCCTGGAGGACCTCCCGGATCCGGACGTGGCGATCGTCCCCATCGGCGGGGGCGGCCTCGTCGGCGGGATAGCATCGGCGATCAAGGCCGTCCGCCCCGAGACGAGGATCGTAGGGGTCCAGGCTGCTGCCTGCCCCTCAGCCCTTGAATCCCTCCGAGCAGGAGAGAGGATAGAAGTCAAGGCGAAAAAGTCGATCGCCGACGGAATTTCAGTAAAACAGATCGGCGAGACGAACTTTCCCCTGATCAGGGAGAGGGTCGATGAGGTCGTCCTGGTGGAGGAGGATGAGATATCATCGGCGGTCCTGGCCCTTCTGGAGAGAAAGAAGGTCCTGGCGGAGGGGGCCGGTGCCGTGCCCCTGGCGGCCCTTTTGAGCTCGAAGGTCGTGGTCCCAAGAGGGAGCAAGGTCGTTTTGGTGATCAGCGGGGGAAACCTCGATTCTCCCCTCCTGGAGAGGGTCGTAAGGCAGGGGCTCTTGAAGAACGGCAGGATCATGCGGTTTTCTGCCTGCATCGAGGACGTTCCCGGCACCCTGGCCCGACTTCTGAGCCTGGTGGCGGAGGGAGGCGGAAACGTCCTGGCCATTCATCACGCCCGGGGCGGAAGAGACCTCTCCCTCTTCAGATCAAGGGTGGACCTGGAGGTGGAGACCCGGGGATTCGACCAGATCGAGAAGATCAAAGAGGCTCTTTTGGCTGCCGGATACGAGATCAGGGTCGGGAAATGAGCTCGATCTTTTTCATTTATGCCGAACATTCAGACCATCTCAGTCTGATGCGATGGCCTCGACGGGATCGAGCTTTGACGCCCTGATCGCCGGGTATAGCCCAGCCAGGAAATTCAGGGCCAGGGCGAAGAAGACGGAGTAGGCTATAAGCTCCGGCCGCAGGGAGAAGGTGAGGGCGACGCCGCCGAAGCCGGTGGGGCCGTAGGTCGAGATCAGCCTTCCCGCCAGAAGGCCTACGATCGAGCCCACGACCCCTCCGGGGAGAGCTAGGAGGAGGTTCTCCAGGATGAAGATCTTGAGGATAGACCCTCTATTGGCCCCCATCGCCATCAGTATCCCGATCTCTCGGGTCCTCCGGCTGATGATCATGATGGTGGTGTTGGCTATGACGAAGCCGGAGATGGCAAGGATCATGGAGTAGAAGATCAGGTTGATCCGAGACTGAGTCCCCACGAACCTCGCGATCTCCCGGCTGAACTCCTGCCAGGAGCTGGTCTCGCGGTGGAGGCTTCTTTTGAGGGCGGCGGCGGCAGCGGGTGCATCCTCGAAGTCGGAGAGCCGCACCCCGATCTCTGATACTACGTCTCCCTCTCCCACCAGGTCCTGGGCGGTCTTCAGGGGGATGTAGACTAGGTTGTAATCCTTGACCGTCCCCTTCTCCACCAGCCCCGCCACCTTGAGCCTCACCCTTCGGTCCTTCAATACCAGGTCGAAGCTCTCCCCCGGACGGATCTCCAGGTTCTCGGCGAGCTTCGTCCCCAGGAAGGCCGAACTCCGCCTATACTTCAGCTCTGAGAAATCCCCGGACAGAATCGAGTCCTGGACGTTCATGAGGAGGTCTTCAGGACCGGGTTCTACGCCGACGAATTCGACCCCCTCGACGTTATCCCTGTGTCTTGCTGCCCCCTGGCCGACGAGCCTGGGGGAGACGGCGACGACCCCGGGGTAGTCCCAAACCCGCTCAGATATGGTCCTGTAGAGGTGGAGGTACTCCTCGTCCTCTTTCGGCTCGATGTAGAGATGAGGGTTCTTCTCAATGGTGTTCGCCACGATCTCGGTTCGCACGCCCGAGGTGAGTCCAAGGGACATTATGATCACCCCCACCGCCACCCCCACCGAGAGGAGGGTGAAGGCGGTCCCCCTCCGGTTGGAGAGGATGTGCCTCGTCGCCACCGCAGTCTCAAACCCGAGGGAGATGCATCGGCAGGCAAATCGATCCTCGAGGAAGGTCGGCCTCCAGATCCTGCTCTTCCGCCAACCGACCTCCGCGCCCTTGAGGGCCTCGACGGGATCGAGGCCGGAGGCCCGATAGGCGGGGTAAGCTCCGGCCAGGAGGCTGAGGCCGAGGGCCATGAGGACGTAGGTGGGAAAGTTCCAGGGGTCGATCACCAGGGGGATGGAGCTCAAATCCCTCCCTCCGGCGGTTATCTCGAACTTGAAGCTTCCCAGGGCAAGGATGCCAAAGAGCCCCAAGAGGCATCCGAAGAAGCCTCCGATCAGCCCCAAAATCCCGCTTTCGTAGATGAAGATCTTGAGGAGGTTTGACCGGTCGGCGCCCAGGGCGAGGAGCATCCCGATCTCTCGGGTCTTCTCCAGAACCAGCATGTTCATGATGGCCGCGATCCCAAAGGCGGCGATGATCATCACAAAGAAGATGGAGAGGGCCCTCCAGAAGCCGCCAACTTCAATAGACCTCATGATCTCGGGGTTCGTCTCCTGCCAGCTCATGGCGTTGTAGCCGAAACCATCTACGACAAAAGCGACCCTCTCGGCCTCGTCGATGTCGAAGAGCCGAAGCTCAACGGAGCTTATGACGTCCCCCTCGTCGAGGAAGTCCCGTGCCGTCCTGAGGGAGACGTAGGCGAAGCTCTCGTCCAGGGGGGTTCCAGTATCGAAGGTGCCCACCAGCTCAAGGTCCGTGGTCCTAGCTCGCGGGAAGCTCACCTCCATCCGGTCGCCGACCTTTAAATCAAGGTCTTCGCCCAGCTTGAAGCCCATGACGACGTTCTTGCCGTCCAGGATGTCAAAGAACTCGCCCTCCACCATCGAGTCGCTGATCTTGTAGATGGCGTCCTCGTCGGCTGGGTCTACGCCCCGGAGGAGGGCGTTTCTGTTCTTCTCCTTGAAGGATATCGTCGCCTGGGTGGAGAGGGTGGCAGAGTGAGACCTGACCCCTTCAATGGCGGCGACCTTCTCCAGGAGACCCCGGTAGAGGTGGATGTATTTCTCGTCCTCGGCGGGCGAGATCCGGACATGGGGAAGCTTCTCCTCGACGATATCGGTCAGAAGCTCCTGGGAGCCGTTCCCAAGAGAGGTGAAGACCAGGGATATGGAGACGGCCAGGGCGACGGCTGTCACCGAGAGAAGGGTCTGGCGCCTGCGGGTTGTGACGTGCTTCAGCGCCACGAAGAGCTCAAAGCTGGAGGCGAGGGACAAAACAGACTATATTTTGGGCTTGCAAGTTTATAGTCGTTCTCTCTAAAGCCGAGCATTTTGGCAAAGCAAATTAACATTTTTGTGAGGGTATTACGACCAAAACGTATAAAAACGTCGAAAAAAACCGAATTTAACAGATCAAAATGGATATTAAATCTGAAAGTTCCTCCCCAAATGCGACCGATACACTGATGGAACTGATGAGGCGAAGGGGACGAAGGGGAGGGCGATAGGGGATGTATCAGGTTCTGGTGGTGGGGTTGAAGGGCGTGGACTCGGGAAAGACCACCTTCTCCCGAGCCCTTCTATCGCACCTGAGAGACGAGGGGCTCAACGTCTGCGGCTTCAAGCCGATGGCGGGAAACAACATCTGGTACGACTACGACGTCGTCAGCAGGGCACTCTCCGAAGGAAGGCTCTACGGGAGGGATGCGGGCCTATTGAAGGAGGAGTCCAGCGGAGAGGTCCCCGAAGAGCTGATAAACCCGGTTCATCGGCTCTGGTCTGAGCCATCCCTGATCGACCCCGCCACCGGGGTCCCCACCTTCATCCTCGACAGGGTCACCTTCTGGCCTGAAGACGAAGATGGAGATGAGGAAGGTTATGGTGATGAGAGGAGCGTCCTGGTCGAGAACGCCAACGTCCACCTCAACGGCGAGAAGAAGCTATTGAGGACGCTGTACCCGAGGGCAGCGGACGTCTATCGGGTAAAGGACGCAGACGACCTTAACGGCCTCGTGGAGGCCCACTACGGCCGAGCCATCGGATCGGCCTATCGAAAGATCGCCGAGGAGCACGACGCCATGGTGATCGAGGGGTACAGCGACGCCGCCCTTCCTGCAGGCGAGGTCTGCGACCTGGACCTGGTGGTCGGAGTGGAGCCCTGGCAGATCTCCGTCTACGATCCCGAGAGGTACCTCAACGCCGTCCGGCTCTCGACCCCCACTTATTCGAAGGAGGTCTCCACGAGCAAAGTGATGGAGCTTCTGAGCCCAAAAAGGCAGGTCGAGTACCACCCCTCAAATCCAGAGGAGCGGGTGAACCGGCTGAAGGAGATCATGCCGGAGGTACTGGAGGAGGGCTGAGGCGAGGGCGATCGTTCAGGCGGCGCTGATCGGGATTAATACGCACTTAAATTTCAGAGCCATTTAAATTCAGCGCCGACCGCACCACCGACCGGGCCCTCCCGGCATTCTCACTTACTGATAGCCCTTCCACTTAGCCTCCAGGTCCGGGTCCTGGAGCGTCTCCATCACGTAGTCTGCAAACTCGGCCCCCGTGGCCCCGTCAGACCGGCCCGTGAGGACGACCTTCTTCTCGTGCTGGCCGCAGATGTCAAGAGCCATCTCCAGCTTCCTCGCCTTCTCCGCGAAGCCTATGTGGCCGAGGAGCATTACAGCGGCACGCATCATGCTGGAGGGGTCAGCATACTGGGCACGTCCCTCCTCCACCATCCTCGGGGCCGAGCCGTGGATCGCCTCGAACATGGCGTACCTCTTCCCGATGTTGGCAGACCCCGCAGTCCCGACGCCCCCCTGAAACTCCGCGGCCTCGTCGGTTATGATGTCGCCGTATAAGTTCGGAAGAACCACGACCCGGAACTGGGTCCGGCGCTTCGAGTCGACGAGCTTTGCCGCCATGATGTCGATGAACCACTCGTCAAGGTCGATGCCGTGATACTCCTTGGCGACGTTTCTTGCCGTCTCCAGGAACTTGCCGTCTGTCGTCTTGATGACGTTCGCCTTGGTGACGGCCGTGACCCTATCGATCCCGTTCTTCTTGGCGTGATCGAAGGCGAGCTTCACGATCCTATCGGCTCCCTGGGTGGTGGTCACCGTGAAGTCGAAGGCGATGTCGTCGTTGACGTTGAACCCCTTGCTTCCCAGGATGTAGGCCCCCTCGGTGTTCTCCCTGAAGAAGATCCAGTCGATCCCCTGGCTCGGGACCTTCACCGGCCGGACGTTGGCAAAGAGGTCCAGCTCCCGGCGCATGGCGACGTTTGCGCTCTCCAGGTTTGGCCAGGGATCGCCCTTCTTCGGCGTCGTCAATGGCCCCTTGAGGATGGCGTGACACTTCTTCAGCTCGTCGATGACCCCGTCGGGGAGCGCCTTCATCGCCCTCGCCCTCTCTTCGATGGAGAGCCCCTCGACGTTTATGATCTCGACTTTGCCAGACTCGACCTCGTCTTTCAGCATGTGCCGGAGAACCCTGCTGGCCTCGGCGCTGATGTAGGGTCCGATCCCGTCGCCTCCCACCACCCCGATGACGATCGGCTCGACCTTTGAGTAATCGATCCAGTCCTCAGCGGCCTTCATCTGCTCCACCCGGTCCATCTGCTCGATGAGCAGCTTCTCGAAGTGGGCCTTCGCCCTCTCTATAGCATCTTTACGCTCGCTCATAATATTCATCCCTCAGTTGAATCTCGATCCCCCTTATCCTCCCCCTTTTTCCTATAATTAACCCTCTGATCCGAAGTTCGCCTTCTACTTTTGGCCCCACCCACCCATCAAAAATATAAACTTCAACATCCCAGACGAGAACATGACAACCCAGGAGATAATATTCTACATCATAATATTCCTGATCGTCTTCATGGTAACCCGGATACTCCTCAAGATCAGGCGCGGTTACTGACGCCGATTAGGGGGAGATGATATGGAGATGTTTCCACCAGTAATCGCCACCGTTGGCGGCGGGGGTACAAGGCTTTATCCTCTGACCCTCGACCAGCCCAAGCCCCTGGTAGACCTCTGCGACACCGCCATAATCGCGACATTGTTCAGGGTCCTGGCGACCCAGGGATGCAGGCGTTTCGTCCTGGGGAGCAAGGGGGCGGAGAACACTCTCCCCCTGAACAACTACTTCAAGGCTGGAGAGGGCTTCTTCAAGAGGCTGGGGCTGAACGATATCGAGGAGTTCGCCTACCAGCCCCAGTACGACGACAAGGGAAGCGCCGACTCTCTGAGATACTGCGCCAGCTACTTCGATATCAAAGAGGACATGCTCGTCGTCTCGGGAGACAATGTCATAGACATCAACCTCAAAAACTTCATCGATTTTCATAGGAAGAAGCGAGCGATCCTCACCGTTGCCCTGAAGGAGCTTGGGGCAGGGGAGGACATATCCCAGTACGGAGTCGCTCAGATCAACGGAGAAAATCGTATCAACGGCTTCGTCGAGAAACCAGCTCCAGGAAAGGAGCCGAGCAGGATGATCAACACCGCCTTTTATTTATTCTCCCCCGAGGTCCGGGAGGTCCTCGCCGAGATGGGCGACTCGGCGAGGGACATAGGCGGCGACCTGATCCCCTATCTCACCGAGCACGGATATCCCGTCTACGGCTATCCCGTCGAGGGCTACTGGATCGACATAGGCACTCCCGAAAGGCTCCTCCAGGCGGCGATGGACTTTCTTGGTGGGAAGGTGGAGCACTACGCCTTCAGGAACGAGTACCGCCCAGGCCAGTGGGTCAACCCCAAGACCCTCAACAGAATCGGAAGGTACCTAGACTCAGGAGATATCGAGCTTCGAGGGAAGGTCTTCATAGGCAGAAACTGCAACATCGAGAAGGGTGCCGTCATCGAAAACTCTCACATCGGTCACACCAGCCTGATCGAGAGGGATTCGGTTATAAAAAACAGCATGATCATGAGTTTCGCCCACATCAATAGGGGATCGTTCTTGAACAGAACGATCGTGGGGAGGCACTCCACCATCGGGACGAAGTGCGTCCTCGACGCGGACCAGCCCTGCTGCAAGCCGGGCAAGATACCGGTGGTGGGAGAGAACGTCATCCTTCCCCAGGAGTCGGTGGTCGGGCCAGGGACCAGGGTAGCCCCCCTCAAGTACAGCTACAAGATCCTGGCCACGGGAAAGTTCTCCCAGCTGGGCACCGACGACGGAAATATATATTTCTGCGAGAAGTGACCTACCAGTAGCGCTCCCATCCACCGGTATCCAGAGCCCTGACCCTATACTTTTTGTCGTTCTCGATCAGGAACTTGTGGAGATCCTCGGCGCTCTTGAAGAAGGACTTGTCTCGAAGGTCGTTGTATATATCCTCCGAAGTGAACCCGCTGAGCTGGCCCTTCCCATATACGATCCTCTCGATGGTGTACCACAAGTCGTCGAACTTTCTGAGGCTTCCTGTCCATTCAACCATTCGTACCACCTTAGTGGGGCGTTTCTGGCTTAAATGAATAAGAACGTTTCGTTCAGCGAGGTCCGTCGGATGAGATCAGACCAGAGTTCAGAACGGAAGGAAGGGATGCAAAAGACCGCTGAATCGCTCAGTTCTCTCGCTGAGGAGATAAGATCCTGCACCCGTTGTCCTCTCGCCCAAGGGAGGACGAAGGCGGTCCCGGGCGAGGGGCCAGACAGAGCCGAGATCCTCTTCGTCGGCGAGGCGCCGGGAAGGGACGAGGATCTTACGGGAAGGCCTTTCGTAGGGAGGGCAGGATCAATCCTCGACCGCTGCCTGGATGAGGCGGGGATCGATAGGTCTGTGGTCTTCATAACCAGCGTGGTCAAATGTCGGCCTCCGGGAAACAGAAGGCCGAAGAAGGATGAGGTAGAGATGTGCCGACCCTACCTCGAATCTCAGATCGAACTGGTTCAGCCGAAGGTAGTCTGCCTCATGGGAAACGCGGCAACCAGGGTCGTCCTGGATATGGAGGGCGTAACGGAACTCCGGGGCAAGGTATTCAGGGAGATCTTTCTCGTCACCTTCCATCCCGCTGCCGTCCTGCGGAACCGAAACCTCAAAGAGGCTTTTGTATCGGACCTGTTGGCGGCAAGGAAAAAGGCAGAGGAGGAGAGATGAGGCCTGTTCTGCCCGGTGAGGCTCTGCCTGCTGCCTCGCCGGCAGGTCAGCCGCCTCGTTCGGCGGAGAATAGGGGCTTAACCTTGGAGAGGACCTGGGGCAGGGCCAAGATGAAGACACGGTCCCCATCCTTGACCTCAGTCTCGGCGGTGGGGATTATGGCCTGGCTTCCTCGCATGATCATGCTGAGGATGGCGCCCTTCGGCATCTTATCGGCTGCGTTCTTTCCCAGGATCTTCGCCTCCTTCTCAGCCCGAAATTCCAGCACCTCGGCCTCGTCTTTTCCTATGACGATTACCTCTTCTCCGCCCCTTATCAGCCGGAGTACCGCCTCTACGGTCACCCTACCTGGGCTGATGGCGTGGTCGACCCCCACCATCTCGAAGAGGTCGATGTAATCGCTCCGGTCTACCCTCGCAACGATCTTCTCGGCCCCCAGCTGTTTGGCCAATAGACTGCAGAGCAGGTTCTTCTCGTCGAAGCCCGTGACGGAGAAGACGACGTCCATGGACCCAACGTTCTCGGCCTTGATCAGCGATATGTCGGTTCCGTCGCCATTGAGGATCAGAGTCTCGGGAAGCTCTTCTGCCAGCTCCTGGCAGCGAACGTTGTTGATCTCCACCAGCTTCAGATCGAAGTCCATCTTCTCCAGCCACTTGGCCAGGTAAAAACCGACAACTCCACCGCCAACGATCATGACCTTGTGGGAGGCTGTATCTTCGTGGATCAGCCTTCTGAGCCTTGGAACGGACTTGGCGTCGCAGGTGAGGATCAGACGGTCGCCAGCCTTGATCGAATCCTCCTTCTTGGGGATAAGGATCTCCTCGCCCCTCTTGATGGCTGCAAGCTTGCAGTTTTCGGGAAGGTCGACGTTCGCGATCGTTCCAGTCAAGGCCATGCCCTCCTTGACGGAGAGCTCGATCAGCTCCCCCTTTCCCCCCGCGAGCCTCCGACGTTCGACCATCGAGGGGAAGTAGAGGCCGGTGACGATCCTCTCCGCCATCACCAACTCCGGGCAGATCATGAGACCGATACCGATCTGTTTTCGGTCTTTCATCGGCTGGTCGATGTAGTCGGAGTTGCTGACCCTGGCTATGGTCCTCTCGACGCCCAGATGGCTGGCGGTAATGCAGGTGATTATGTTCACCTCGTCGTTGCCAGTGACTGCGACCACGATCTCAGCGTCCTGTATCCCGGCCTCGATCAGGAGCTGGGCGTTGGCGGCGTTTCCCTGGAGAACCTTCACGTCGATCCCCTCCAGACGCTCGCAGGCCTTGCTGCTCTGATCGATTATGGTGACGTCATAGGCGCCGGAGAGCTCTCTAGCCAAGTGAAAACCGACCTCACCAGCACCGGTAATCAAGATCTGCATGAAATCCCTCCTATCCAGAGCTTCGCTCTGAGAGTCAATATAAGCAATCGTTAGGTCACGCCGACTGGAAAAGGCTTTCGCGTGGCTCGCAGCGGCGTCAGGCTGAAATGGTCGACGGTCCGAGGGTTATATAATGCGATCTTTCGACGATCTGAGTCGCTGGTTTGACGGCCTGGAAGGGGTCATCGTGGCCTTCTCAGGAGGCGTGGATAGCTCAGTTCTGGCGGCTGCGGCCCATTCTGCCTTAAGCGATGCGGCATTCGCCGCCACCGTGAAGTCGGAGCTACAGTCAGAGGCGGATCTTGCGAACGCGAGATCGGTCGCCGCCGAGATCGGGATCGAACATCTTGTCCTGGAGGTCGGGGTCCTAGAGCTGGTGGGGGTCCGTGAGAACCTGCCTTCGCGCTGTTATCTCTGCAAGAGAGCGATGGCCAACAGGCTCCTTCACGAGGCGAGATCCAGGGGCATTAAAGTCGTGGTGGACGGCACCAACGCCTCGGACAGGGCCGATGACCGGCCCGGCATGAAGGCCCTTTCGGAGGCCGGGATCAGGATGCCTCTCCGAGAGCTTGGAATCGGTAAGGAGGAGGTCAGAGAGATGGCAAGAGATCTGGGCCTCTCCAACGCCGATCGGCCCTCTCGGTCGTGCCTTGCCACCAGGATAGAGGGGCCTCTCAGCCCCGAGCGGCTCCGCCGGGTCGAGGCTGCCGAGGGCATTCTTCCTCAGGGCTCGCGAATCTCTGATCAGGGCGATCGGATCGAAGTGAAGGTCCCCGAGGGGGAGGGGCTCACCAAAGACTTAATCGCGAAGCTGAAAAGGCTAGGATATCGGGAAGTAGCAGCGAAAGAATGACTGCCGCTCCGATAGCGCTCGGACAACTTTTTTCTATCATCAGGGGAACCGTGCTCCAGGATGCAGATTCGAGATGACGAGTTCAGGAACCTGATCAGCGGATATAAAAGGGTCCTTTACCTCTGCCACAGGAACGCCGATCCCGACGCCATCGGGAGCGGTTTCGCCCTTCGGGAGGCCTTCGGGGGCGACCTGGCCGCTGTGGAAGGGGTGAGCAAGACCGCAGCAGCTCTTCTGAGGGCCATCGGTACTGATGTTCTGATCGATCCATCATATGAGGGATACGACCTGGTGGTGGTGGTGGACACGGCCGTTGGGCTTCAGATAGGCGATCTCGATCTCAAAGATTATGCAGTCGTCGACCATCACCAGGATAGGGATCTGATCGAGGCAGCTCGCTTCTACATTCAGAGACCTGCCGATTCCACCGCCGAGATCGTCTGGGAGATCTTGAAGAAGAGCGAAACTCTGCCCAGCCAAAAGGCCGCCCTCGCCCTGGTAGTGGGGATAATAACCGATACTGGAAGGTTCAAGCACGCTCACGCCACCTCTTTTCGGACGGTGGCCGAGATCCTGGAGAGGTCGGAGATCGAATACGCAGATGCCCTGGAGGTCCTATCACGGATCCCGACAGAGACCTCCCGGAGGATCGCCGCCCTGCGGGCCGCCTCCAGGGCCGAGATCGAGTGGACGAACGACTGGGTGGTCGTCTCCTCGGAGGTCGGAGCCTTCGAGGGGTCGTCGGCGATGACCCTCGTCGAGATCGGGGCGGACGTAGCCCTCGTCGGCGGGATGCACGGCGACCGGTGCAGGATCAGCGGCCGGGCGAAGAGGAACGCCGTCCTCGCAGGACTCGATCTCTCCGCGATCATGGGGGAGGTGGGGAGATCCCATCAGGGGGACGGGGGCGGCCACCGGGGGGCGGCAGCCCTGGAGGCATCTGGGCCCCCCAAGGAGCTTCTCGCCGAGTGCAGGAAAAAAGTGATGAAGGCCCTGGAGGGGAGGCGAACCTCATAGGGGATCTTCCGAGCTGAACGCTTTTTGATGAGATCTGGGATATCTGAATCCTATGATCCTGTACCATCAATTGCGTTGTACTTTACTCTCACTTCCTGTACTTCGATGCCGCCTTCTTCAGCGCCTCGATCCCGGGGAGAAGGTCACCGGAGAGGTAGCTGATGGACGCTCCGCCGCCGGTGCTGACGTGGGAGAACTTCGGCTCCAGGCCCAGCTCCTCGATGGCGGCGCTGGTGTGGCCTCCGCCAGCGATGGAGAAGCCAGACTCTGTGGCGGCCTTCAGGATCTCGGCGGTCCCCAGAGCGAACTTCTCATTCTCGAAGATCCCGGCGGTCCCGTTCAGGACGACGATCTTCGCCTCCTTGATCTTCTTTGAAAAGTCGACGATCGTCTCCAGGCCGATGTCGGCGATCTGGAGGTCCGGCGGAATCTTCTCCATGGCGACGTCCAGTCGCTCGCCGTCATTGTCCAGGGCGACGTCCTGGGGGAAGACTATCTTGCCCGGGTTCTTATCCAGAAGGTCTTTGGCGATCGAAACCTGTTCAGAGTAGTCGAGGCCCGCCACGAACTCCCGGTTCTTCTCGCCGACGTTGATCCCCGCCGCCATCTGGAAGACGGTGGCCACGACCCCTGTGACCAGGACCTGGTCGACGCCGCCCCGACGGAAGACGTTCTGGATCACCTTGATCGAGTCGTCGGCCTTTGTCCCGCCGAGGACGAAGATCGACGGATGCTCGTTCCCCCGGACGCCCATGTCCAGGGAGTCAATCTCCTTCTCCATCAGTCGGCCGGCGGCGCTGGGGAGGACCTCGGTGAACCCGACGACGGATAAGTGAGACCGATGGGAGACGGCGAAGGCGTCGTTGACGAATAGATCAAAGAGCGGGCTGAGCTGTCGGACCATGTGGCTTTTGGCGTGGTCTTCGGGCGGGCGGTTTATGTTCTCCTCGGAGTAGAAGCGGGTGTTCTCCAGGAGGATGACCTCGCCGGGCTTCATCGCCTTGATCGACTCTCGGGCGTGGGAGCCGAAGATGTCGTCGACGTAGGTGACCTCGCGGTGCAAGAGCTGGGAAAAACGGCGGGCGTGGGCCTCCAGGGTGGTGAAGTCCTTCTTTCCTGCGCGGCTCTGGTGGGCCATCAGGACGACACGAGCATCCTCCAGGTCGCGCAGGGTGGGCAGGTGGCCGCGGAACCTCTTGTCGTCGAGGATCTTTCCGTTCGGGTCCATGGGGGAGTTTATGTCGACCCTGACCAGGATCCTCTGGTTATCAATTGGGAAATCGTCTAGCGTGAGATAATCCTTCAACTGACTCCCTCCTTCAGGGGGATTTTACTGTGACAGGGGTTGACTCAGGATATATATCACCTTTAGCCCCTCCTGGCGGCGCAGGACCCGGCGGGGCCGCGGGTTGGGGGCGGGAGACGCGGAAATGATGATATAACTTGCGCGTGAACTTCAAGCTGCTTGGGGTGGTCGAAACGATAGAGGAGAGGGATTCTGAGGGTCGGTGGGTGGTTCAGGCCAGAGAGATCCTGCGGATGATCGAGAGAGGCGAGGACGTAAAGATCGAGAAAAGGGTGATCAAGGGCGATCTAGACCTGAGCGAGTTGGCTTTGGAGAAAGTCCATGTTGAAAGAGATCAAGTAGAAATTAATATGGATGTAGATGAATATGCAAAGTGTGTAAATTCATCAATAAAGATAAAAAATTGTGTGATTGAGGGTTCTGTTAATTTTAGCGGTGCCATATTCCAAAACGTAGTGAGATTTGATGATGTGACTTTTCATGGAAATGTTGAGTTCAAGGGTTCGAAATTTTATAAAGAAATAAGTTTTCTGTTTACTCAGTTTAATGGTCGCGCCAACTTTGATTATGCTGATTCCTATCACCGTTTTGTGTTTATATCAGTTAATTTTTCTGGAATAGCACGATTTTCTTCTGCTCATTTCGAGGGTGTTGCTCAATTCACTGGGGCAACATTTGGAGATAATGCAATATTCATTGGGTCTCAGTTCCACGCAGATGCTATCTTCGGGAGCTCTCAATTCAAGGCATATGCTCATTTCGGAAGTGCTCAATTTGAGAGAGATGCAAATTTTTCTAATGTAATATTTGGCAAATATCTCGACTTCACAGCAGCTAAATTTAAGAAAAATTTAAACCTGAATGGTTCAAAAATAGCCGATATGAAACTTCATACTAAGCTTAATTCAGATTCAAAAATCATATTAAATGGCTCTAATTTTGCTCGGCTATTTGTCCGTTGGTCGTGGATTAAAGATCAAATATCCTATGATGAAGCTGTATATTTAGCTTTAGTTAAAAATTTTGAAACATTAGGGCTTTCTGAAGACGCAGACGACTGCTACTTCCAATACAGGAAAATAAGCCAACACAAAAAGAATTGGTATGTCAAGGAGAAACGCAGGCTACATCGATTTAACTGGTTGAAGCTTTACGACCATGTAGCCTGGCGATTTTGCGGATATGGCGTCCGACCCAGTTTTACACTTGCCTGGGTTTTCGGATTAGTCTTTGGTTTTGGGATATTATATTCGAGTATGGATAAATTAATCATTAAAACAATAATTTTAGATTTTATCAAGATCAGAACCTTAACAAAAATATTATTTATTTGCAATGTCTCTAAATTCGATTACTTCGATTCCTATTTGACTTCTGTTTTGGATCAAACGTATAATGCACTAATAAAAAATATATATTATATCGGAGATAGCCTGTATCTCAGCGCTATGATATTCACAGGTCAGACGCCCATTGACGTTCAGCCGGTCGGCGGCTGGAAGTACGCGGTGATGTCCGAGAGCGTCCTCGGCTACCTCTTCCTCGCCCTCTTCATCGTCGTCCTCACCAAAAAGCTCATCCGCTGAGGCGGCCCCGAGCCACGCCCTCCGGGCCGAGCGCCAATCGGCGCCGCCGGTGGGACTGCGCCGCCCGGGCGATCGCTCCAAAGTGCAAAGAGCTGGGCGACGGGAAAATGACGAAACGGGCGGTTTTCGGGCCAGAACTTCAGAGGGCTGTATATGCCTTCAACTTATCATATTATACTGGGGTCTGCAAAATGGGCGAAGTTCGCGGCGAAAAGGTCGACAAGAAGATCGAGGTCATCTACGAAGGCGGGGTCTTCAAGCCGCTGGGAGATGTTAGGCTGAAGGAGGGTACGGAGGCCTTCGTGGTGATAAAGCCGAGAGGAATCTTCGAAGCTGCGAGAAGGCAAAGGACGAATGTGGAGAGAGAGCTTCTCGAAGAGTTCGTCGAGGAGAGGCGATGATCGGCGTCGATGCACCCTCCTCGACTATCACCTCGCCTCCTCGGCATCGCAAGTCAAACTGGCGGCGGCGCTACCCCGCAGTAGAACTGCGGGGCATGCTTCGCGCCGCCGCCTTAGTGTCTTGGTTTTTAGGACGTCCCACAAACACGTTGCACTACTTAACCGCATAATATTGTCCCAA
>Ga0272442_10003747_pt1 | contig 21179 bp, 14 predicted proteins | sample SSMForm2O_FD_200262 | JGI IMG/M metagenome (GOLD analysis project Ga0272442, IMG submission 200262) | Marine sediment archaeal communities from Little Sippewissett salt marsh, Falmouth, MA, United States - SSM-Form-2O | ecosystem: Environmental > Aquatic > Marine > Wetlands > Sediment ... | reverse complement strand
CCCAATGGAACCTGAGCTGGTACGTTGATACGGAAGAGGGGTCTGGAAACCTGGTGATCGACGACGCTACAAGCAACCCGGTCCTGGAAGGGGGCGCCGTATACCTGATCGCAGACACCAATGGTGACGGGTTTCAGGGCTTGACCGCTAATGGCGCTTTCGTTTCAGCGGACGACCAGCTGGTCCTCGTGAACGAATCACCAACCGAGATTGTCCGTGGCCAGATGGGAGAGAACGATATTATGTTCAATCCCCAGGGCGACGGTGAGTTCAATTTCGTTCACAGCCTGTCAGACGATCTAGCCGCGACAGGGAACGTGGAACTCTATGCGCTCGCTTTCAACACCTGGGTCGACTACAATTCGGGTGTGTCACGTTTCATGGGGAACGCCCTTTGGGGAGTCAGCGTTGACTCCTTCAATGTGGCGAGCGTTACCCAAGATGAGTATATGGACTTTGGGCAAAGCGCTTGGAGTACAGACACGCAGCTCATCCCTGAGCCTGCGACCGTGGCTATGATGGTGGCCGGTTTGGGTGGCGTGATGGCCTATCGTAGAAAGAAGAAGTCGTAAACAGTCTCCCGCTCGAGTAGAGTGGGATTCGATGGATAGAAGCACTGGGCACCGGCTCAGAAAGGACGGTGCCCAGTGCTCTTTTTTATGCGCGCAGACCTGGGTGAGGACGCCACGGCAGGAATCAGGGTGTGGTTGAGGCTCTTGATATGCTAGGCTATTTCTGTGTGGGTGGTACTTGTCCTTTTCATCGCCAGCATCTACCTGAGGGGGATCGGTCCCACGATCCACTTTCAAGACAGTGCCGAGTTCTGCGCCGTTGCTTCTTGTCTCGGCAACTCTCATCCTCCGGGATATCCGTTGTGGACGCTCCTGGCGAACGCTATGATGAGGTGGATTCCTCTGGGAGAGGAAGCGTTCCGGGCCAACCTGGCGTCGGCGCTTCCCATGACCTTGGCCGGATTGCTCCTGGGCGTGGCGTGCGGAAGGACGGCGAACAGGGGACGGGCCCTGGCCGTTTCTATGGGGTGCGTGGCAGGCGCCCTGGGGGAAAGAGCGTGGTTCGTCGCGGGCGTGGCAGAGGTCCACGGACTGGGAGTTCTTTTGTTTTGCGCCGGACTTCTTCACGTCCTAAGGGAGGAAGGTAAGGCTCATTGTTGGATGGGACTCTCCTTCCTGACAGGCCTGGCTTGGGTCAATCATCAGTCTTCGGCCCTGCTTTTCTTGGTCTTGTTCCTTTGGAGCGGCGCGAGGTGTAGAGCTGGATGTCTTGTGCCGCGTCGGCTGGTCCGCGCCGGGGCGGTGGGACTCATCGGATTGGCCGGGTATTTGGTCCTGGCCCTTGCGGCCTCGAGGAACCCTCCTGCGAACTGGGGGGACCCCTCGAACTGGTCGAACCTCGCCGCCCACGTTCTCAGGAGACAATATGGGGAGGTGCCGCCTCTCCCTTCTTCCCTCGATGTCTATTTGCTGCAGGTTGAGGCCTACGCAAAGGACGTGCTGGCGCAACTGCCCTTGCCTGTGGTTGGACTGGCTTTCGTGGGCATTTTTTACCTCCGGAGACCCAAAGCGTGGCTGATCCTGACGCTTCTGTGCGTCTCGACCCTGGTCTTCCTTTATCTCTCCGGGTTCGAGGTGGCGGAATGGCGTCCGCCCATCGCCAGGCTTTTCTATGTTCCCTCTTTCTTCCTGGCATCCTTGTTGGGGGCCGTGGGTTTCGCGAGGATCGCTTCAGGACGTCGGATGCTATTGTCGGCCGGGAGCCTTTTTCTGATGCTGCCTTGGATCGTATTGTCCTCCTGGGCCTGGAACCAAAGGCGTGAGGATGATCTGGCGCGCCGTTACGGAATGGCCTGCATCAGGGAGATGCCCAGGAGAGGCGTCCTTTTCACCGCCGGCGACAACGCGATTTTCACCTCCCGCTATTTGAGGACCGTGGAGGGCGTCCAAGAGGGGCTGATCCTGGTGAGCCGAATCGGATTGGTCGCCCCAGGATTTCGGGCGTCTCTTCGCAAAGAGCATCCACGATGGGATCTACCTAGCGAGGGCGAAGTGGAACTCCTTCAAACACAAGAGCAGGGAGAGGAGGGCTTGCACCTCTCTACGGGCAGGAGAGACTCCCCAACGTGGCTTTCCCCGTTGTGCGTGCGGGTGGTGGAGGGACTCCCCAAGGAGCTGGCGGTAGGATGGGAGCTGGGCGGGGAGGACGAGGAGTTGCGGGATCGATTGGATTCTGTAGGCTTCATCTCCCTGGTGCGACGGAGCCCCGGCAGATCGCCGCAGGGACCCGCTCTTCAGCGGCGGGCAGGAGACTATGTGGAGGAGGTCTCCCGCCTGGGCGCGAGGTTCTACCTGAACAGGGACGCCACCTTTGCGTATGCCACCAAGTTCAACGAAGCCGGGGTGTTGGAAGCCAGACGAGGCTTCCCTCACGACGCGCTGCCCCTCTATGAGACAGCGCTTTTCCTGAATCCCAGACAGGCCTCTGCCCTGGCCAATTTGGCTATGACGAAAAAAGAGCTGGACCCGAAGAAAGATATCCTTCCCCTGCTGGAGCAAGCGGTGTGCCAAAATCCCCTCAACCTGACACTGCTTTGGGTCCAGTGTTCCCAGCTGGCTGGGCAAGAACGTTTCCAGGAGGCGAAAAAGGGGTATGAGAGGATGTTGCGATTATCGCCAAGGCTCGTGGGACCCCTGATTGCGCTCTATGATTTGTCCAATCGGAGCGATGAAGGGGCTTCTTGGAAGAAAGGGATCCATGACAGGCTTTTGGTGCGCGTTCGGGAGGATGAAAACGCGGCGATTTTGGCTTCCAAGTGGGCTCTTCAAGAAGAGGAGTGGGCGTTGCTCGATGCGTGCGCCCAAGCGTGGCCTTTCGATCCCGTCCTCCGACGAAGACAGGTTCAGGCCCTATCCCGTCAAGAAGCACCAGAGAAAGCCATGGGGATCCTGCAGAGACACCTTCAGCAGTTTCCTTCTGATGGCAAGGCGTGGCACTCTTTGGGAGATCTCTTTCGAGACCAGGGCCTCTTGTCCCAGGCAGAGAGAGCTTACGAGAAAGCCTACTCCCTGGGCATCACAGGGGCTGCCCGAAATCTCTCCCTCTGTCTGATCGACGAGGGCAAGCTGGGAGACGCGGAACACTGGCTTCTGTCAGCCTTGGAAGCCGATTCCAGGGACACGGAAGCCTGGGTTTCATTGGCGGCGGTGTGGGGACAGCAGGGCCGACTGGAGGAGGCCGAGGAAGCCTGTCGGAGAGCGTTAGAAGTGGAGCCGCAGCACAAGAAGGCCTATCTCAACTGGGCGCTGATTCAGGCCGCGGGGGGGAGTTTGCAGGAGGCGGTTTCCATCCTGGAGAAGGCTGTCCAGGAGGTGAGACCCGAGGACAGAGCCGAGCTGGAACGAGACCTTCAGCAATACAAGGACCTCATCGCTTTGGACGGGTCACGGGTCATGATAGAATGAAGTTATGAGAGACTGGAAATGTGTCCTCGCTGTCTGTGTTTCGCTTCTCGGATTCTTCTCCTGTAAGAAGCGTCCAGAAAACTGCATCATTGTCACCATCGATACCTGTCGGGCCGATCATCTCGGCTGTTACGGATATGAGGATGCCATCACCCCTCGATTGGATGCCTTTGCAGAAGAGGGGGTCTTGTTTGAGGAGTGCGTTTGCCCCGTTCCAGTGACCTTTCCTTCGCATGCTAGTCTCTTTTCGGGTCAGTATCCGAACGTACTGGGACTTCAAGACAATACGCGTGGCGTGTTGAGAGAAGACGCGACCACCTTGGCGGAACTTTTCAAAGAACAAGGGTACAACACGGCCGCCTTTATCGCGGGGTATCCTGTAGAGGCCACCTTTGGTCTGGACCAAGGCTTCATGGTGTACGACGGCCTCGATGATCCAGAACTCCCAGAGAAGACGGTAGACCAGTATTTGGCGAAATGGCCGGAACGGCCAGCCGACAGCGTTACCGACTCCTTTCTTGGATGGCTGGAGGGGGCAAAGTCGCCCTTTTTTGCCTGGATCCATTACTACGATCCCCGGGCCCCCTACAATCCCCCGGAACCATTTGCCAGCGAATTTAGGCAGCGTCGATACGATGGCGAGATTGCCTTCGTGGATAGAGAGTTCGGACGGGTCATGGATCGGCTCAAGGAGAAAGGGTTTTGGGACAGGACCCTTTTTTGCGTCACTTCGGATCATGGAGAAGATCTCGGAGAACACGGAGAGGGAGGGCATTCCATCTTTCTGTACGACGCCACCTTGAGGGTGCCTCTGCTGATGCGGTGGCCGGGCGTAAGTCCGGCAGGAACGAGCGTTCCCACCCTGGTTCGCCTCATCGATCTGTTTCCCACGATCGTCGACATTATGAGGCTTCAGGCCCCAAAGGAAGAGCTGCCTGGACGAAGCCTGGCGTCTTCTCTCAAGGGGAAGCCGCTGGAGGGTGACTACGCTTATGCCGAGTCGTTCGTGGGTAGAATCCGTTACGGCTGGACGCCTTTAAGAGCCATTCGGACGGACAAGTGGAAGTATGTGGATAGTCCTAGCCCGGAATTGTATGACTTGGGAGAAGACAACAGAGAAAGAGTGGACGTAGCCAAGTTGTATCCGGACAAGGTACAGGCCTTTAGGTCGATGGTGGCCTCGCACAGCTCGCAGGATGGCCCTGTATCTGGAGTGGATGCGCCTTTGGATCCGGAAAGGGTAGCCAAACTGAAACAGCTTGGCTACGTGGGAATGTCTGGAACGGGGAGCTTGATCAAGGAGACAGGGGTCGTTCCCAAGGATATGAAGAGGGGACTTATGTATATGGCGGAGGCCCGTAGCATCATGCGTCAGCTGCCCTATGTTAGGGACCCACGGAAGAAAGCCAAACTGTCCCAGCACGCTGCCGAGCGGCTCATGGTAGCGTTGTCCTTGGACCCCAAGAATCCCGAAGCCGGACTGGACCTGGCCATACTGTTCATCTCGGTGGGAAGGTTTGAGGATGGCCTCAAGTCCGCGGATCAGGTGTTGTCTTTCCACGATCAACACGTGGCGGCGATGAATCTGCGCGCCAGCTGTTTAGGCGGCATGGGGCGGCACGAAGAAGCCCTGAGTTCGCTGGAGCGGGCGATTCGCACCGATCCAGCCTATGCGACAGCCAAACTCAATAAGATTCTGCTCTTGAGGGAAGCAGGACGACAAGAAGAGGCGCTGCTTTGGGCGAAGGAACTGAGAGAAGATCCGACCGTGGAACCTGACAAGATCGATCGGATGCTCGGGGTCCCCCTCACCCAAGTCAATCAGCGCTCCGAGAAGCCCGGGAAATAGAGAAGTCCTTGTCCCGTCCGTGACCCTGTGCGGACCAAGCACTTGAACTTTCTGGCTGGCTTGTGATAAAAGAAGAGGGCAGGGGGCGCATGGCTCAGTGGCAGAGCGCCTGCTTCACACGCAGGAGGTCGCTGGTTCAAATCCAGCTGCGCCCATGAAAAAAGAGGGAGCGTATAGGGGGGGCGGAGGCGAACGTGGTGTCGAAGGATCTTGTGCGGGAATACTGCGCGAAGAAGCTGTGTGAGCGATTGGTGGGCAGCGCCCAGATCCGCCGCGCCCTAGATCCGTTAAGTGCGAAGGGAAGAGGGTACCTGGCTGGCATCAACGAAGCCGTTCTTCCGCTTCTCGTGACAGGGCTCTCCATGCGCGAGAAACAGCCTGTGGTGCTGATCGTTCCGGGACGCGAGACAGCCAACAAGATGGCTGTCTTCCTGGAATCTTTCCCGCAGGACGTCCGTTTCTTTCCTCCCAACGATGAGTTTCCGCGCTCTTCTCTCGGGGTGCAGAGGGAGGTGCTCATCTCTCGATTGGATGTCTTGGAACGGCTATCCATGGATCTTTCAGCGGAGGACAACAGGGTGGTCGTCTTGCCGTTGGATGGATTGCTTCAACCCACGGTGAGTCCTCAGAGATTTCGACAGCAGGTCCGTTCCTTGTCTGTGGACGATGCCGTCGACCCAGTTCAGTTGGCGAGGGGCCTGGTGGATATGGGATACGAGAGAGCGGATAGGGTGGAGTATGTGGGTCAGTTTAGCAGGAGGGGAGGGATCCTGGATCTTTACGTGCCGGGTGTGCCTCGTCCTTACAGGATCGAATTTCTAGGCGATCGGATCGCCTCCATTCGGAGTTTCTCTCCGGTGGATCAGCGTTCCGTGGATCGTCACAGCGGGATTTCTCTGGCCCCGGCGACCGAAACGTTGGAGGCGGAGACAGCGCTTCTCTTGGACCATTTGCCCGAGGGGACGCTCGTGGTTTGGCATGAGCCGCTGGAATTGGCTTCCCAAATGGATCATCTGCGCGATTCGGCTTCAAAGGCGAGGGATGCGGGAAGTCTGAATAGGACGTGGTGGTGGGAGGATGCTTCTTTAGAAAGCCTTCTCGTTCGCGCTTCGGTGTGCGGACATCTTTTCTGTTCCTCTCTGGGACAGTGGCCCGAGGGGCTGGATCCAGGGTCCAGGCCTTCTAGACTGGAGGCCCCCGGGGTGGGTCTCAAGCCTGGAGACCTCCAGACACTGAAGGATACCCTACAGCGTTGGCAAGAGGAGGGACAAGACGTTTTCCTGTTCTGCAACAATGAGGGAGAGAGGGATCGTATGGCCGAACTCTTGGACGATCTCTGCTCTAGCGTTTCCTTCGTGCTGGGCTCTCTTGAGGGGGGCTTCCTGCTGCCGGAGGAAGGCCTAGTGGTCGTGACCGACCAGGAAGTCTTTCAGCGATACGGCCGGCGGCACCTCAGGCAGGTCAAGCCCATCCACACAGCCCCCCTTTTCCATCCCAATCAGTTGGAAGAAGGGGACTTCGTGGTTCACGCCAACTTCGGGATCGGGATCTACAGGGGATTGGTGCGCGGTGATGAACTGAACCCGGAGAGGGAACTTCTCTGTATCGAGTACGCTAGAAAGGAAAGGCTGTTTCTGCCTGTGGAGCAGCTCCATCTGGTGGACAAGTACATCGGGTCGGAGGACCATCCTCCGCCGTTGAATCTCTTGGGAGGCCAGAAATGGGAGAGGACCAAGCGTAGAGTCTCGATGTCGGTTTTGGCCATGGCGAAGGATTTGCTGGATCTGTATGCCAGCAGGGAGGCCTTGCCTGGCTACGCCTTTCCCCAAGACGACGAATGGCAGAAAGAATTCGAGAATTCCTTCATCTACGAAGAGACACCAGATCAGTCCAAAGCGATCGAAGAGGTCCGATCGGATATGGAAGCTCCGCGCCCCATGGACCGACTGATCTGCGGAGACGTCGGATATGGAAAGACAGAGGTGGCGATGCGCGCGGCCTTCAAAGCAAGCGTCGCCGGCAAACAGGTGGCCGTTCTCGTGCCGACCACGGTGTTGGCGCAGCAGCACTTCAAAACCTTCAGCGAGAGGATGGCCGACTATCCCGTGCGCGTAGCCATGCTCAGCCGCTTCTTGTCCAGAAAGGAACAGTTGCAGGTGCTGCGAGAACTCCAACAGGGAGCGGTTGACGTGGTCATCGGAACGCATCGGCTGGTCCAGAAGGATGTCGCTTTCAAGGATCTGGGACTGGTGATCATCGACGAAGAGCAGCGTTTCGGTGTGGCCCACAAAGAGAGGCTGAAACGTTTCAGGAAACAGGTGGATGTCCTGACACTCACGGCCACACCCATCCCAAGGACGCTTCACATGTCCTTGATGGGTATTAGAGATATGAGCGTCATGGAGACGCCCCCTGAGCGCAGGCTTCCCGTGGAGACCAGGGTGGAACCTTACGACTTGGCACGGATTAGGGAAGCCATTCTGAGGGAGCTGGACAGGGAGGGACAGATCTACTTTGTCCACAATCGCGTTGAAACGATCGACAAGACCACGGAGCGCTTGAGACGGGCGGTGCCCGAGGCCCGGTTTATGGCGGCGCACGGACAGCTTCCGGAGAGGCTTTTGGAACGGATCATGTTGGAATTCTACGACGGTAGTTTTGATGTGTTGGTCTGCAGCACCATCATTGAATCTGGGCTTGACGTGCCGAACGTGAACACCATCATCATGGACAGGGCGGATTGTTTCGGGTTGTCCCAACTCCATCAGCTCAGGGGGCGCGTGGGCCGATACGTGCGTCGGGCCTATGCTGTTCTTCTGGTGCCTAGACGGCGTTCGATCGGAGGGGACGCGAAGAAGCGGCTTGCAGCCATTGTGCAGTGCGATCAGCTTGGCGCCGGGTTTCAGATCGCCATGAGGGATCTGGAGATACGAGGCGCCGGGAATTTGTTGGGACCTGAACAACACGGCATGATGTTGGCTGTCGGCTTCAACCTGTATGTCAAACTCATGAAGCGCGCTGTTTCTCAGCTCAAAGGAGAGACGGTCTCCGATCAGGAGCAAACGTTGATTGACTGCGCGCCCTCGGGACATCTTCCCTCGAGCTACGTGCCGGGAGAGATTCAAAGGGTGGAGATCTATAGGCAAATTTCTTCCGCCACTTCCGAAAAGGAACTGGGTTGGGTCGTTGCCGGGATGCGGGACCGTTTCGGTCCGTTTCCCCCTTCCGCTGAAATCCTCGTGGAAATGGCCCGCATCAGGATACGGGCGAGCGCCCTGGGCTTGTCAAGCATGACTAGAGAACGAAGGGGATTCATCCTTTCCTGGGGAGATGGTCTGGTCCCTCCTGAGGCTTTCGAGACGTTGGAGGAAGCCTTCAGCGGGAGGGTTCATCTGGTGGGGAGAAAGGATGAATTGGGCCTTGCCGTGGACCTGCCCGTGGAGTTGACAGGAGGGAAGGAGTGGGAGATACTGCGGGATATCATCGATGCATTGGAATGAGAGGGATGTCCTCCGTGGGAAAGATGAGAATTCTCTGCGCGGATGATTCGGAAGCGGGCCGCGCCTCCATGAAGGCTGTCTTGACGAACGCGGGCTACGATGTGGTCTCGTGCAAGGACGGCTCGGAGGCCTTGCGCCTGTTTCGAGATACACGCGTGGATTTGATCGTGACGGATCTTTTTATGGGCAAGGTGGGGGGACAAGAACTACTGGAGCAAGTGAAGCGTTCCTCCCCTGACACGCCCGTGATCGTGGTCACAGGATACCCTTCCGTGTCCACCGCCGTTGAGGCGCTCAAATCCGGGGCCGCGGACTACCTGGTGCGGCCGTTCGGCGGAGAAGAGCTGAAAATGGTCGTGGAGCGTACGCTGCAGGAACGGCTGCTCAAAGAGGAGAACGCCCGCCTCAGGAAGAAGCTGGATGTTCGGGTTCCGGTGGCGCCGCAGATTGTGGGGGAAAGCGCGCTGATGCAGGATCTCTTCGCTTCCATCAAGAGAATGGCCGTGGAGGACTGTCCCGTGCTGGTCGTTGGTGAGAGCGGAACAGGCAAAGACCTGGTGGCGCGTGCGCTCCATTTGGCGGGACCGCGTCGAAGCGGACCGTTTATGGCGATCAACTGCGGGGCTGTACCTGAGAGTCTTTTCGAGAGCGAGTTGTTCGGACACGTCAAGGGTGCCTTCACATCAGCGGACCGGGACCGCATCGGTCTTTTTGAGGCGGCCACTGCGGGTACGCTGTTTCTGGACGAAATTGAGAGCACTTCCCTTCGCGTTCAGGCGAAGCTCCTTCGCGCCGTGGAGGAAGGCGCGGTCGTTCCCGTGGGTGAGGTCAGTCCCAAACAGGTCGATGCCCGGCTCGTCTTTTCTAGTCAAGGGGGACTGCGTGAACGCGCCATGGCGGGCGAGTTCAGGCAAGATCTCTACTACAGGATCAACGTGGTGGAATTACATATTCCTCCTCTTCGAGAGCGCAGGGAGGACATCCCCCTGCTGATAGATCACTTTCTTTCGGTGCTACAAGAAGAGGGTAGAACCGATATGAAGATTGCCCCTGAGGCCCACAGGGCACTGCTCGAGTATAACTGGCCGGGTAACGTGAGGGAACTGGAGCACGCCCTGGAGAGGGCCTGTCTCTTTGCCGAAGGCGACACCATCGGTTTGGAGGATCTCCCCGGGGAGATCGTGGGCCTTACTGGGGGCCACCATGGCTTGGAACGTACGGGGAAACGTCTCAATCTCAAGGATGCGGTGAAAGGTTTCGAGCAGGAGTACATCGAGAAGGTGGTAGACGAAGTGGGGAGGGACAAGAAGCTGGCGGCCGAGATCCTGGAAATCGATCTTTCCACGCTCTATAGGAAAACCAAGTAACGATCCTGCGCAACGCAGCCTTGCGTGTGATAAAATGCACCGCTTCAGGAAGGAAAAGCCATGAAATCGAAACGGCTCGCCCAAGTGGAGGACCTTCTCCGAAGCGTGATCGCTGAGGAGCTCTCCAGGGATTGGGACTTCGGTAGCGCCATCGTGAGTGTGACCCACGTGATGGTCGCCCCCGACCTCTCTCGCGCCAAGGTTCTAGTGAGCATCTTGGCTGGACAAAGCGATGAGGACAGAATCTGGAAAAGACTGCGTTCAGGCACGCGGCGTCTCCAAAAACGGGTTGCCCGAGAGACTCAGCTCAAACGAACGCCTGTGCTCGTCCTGGAGAGGGACAAGTCGATAGAGGAAGGCACGCGTGTGCTGCGGATTATGAAGGAATTGGAAAAGAAAGAGGGTCGCGACGCATTGGAGAAAGAGGAGGAGCATGGAGGAGAGAGCGGACGCACAGAGGATAGCGGAGATTCTCACCTCAGTTCGTGAGAAAGAGAGGCCAGTTCTTATTGCTACCCACCGCCGTCCCGATGGAGACGGCTTGGGCTGCTGTCTGGCTGCCCATTCTCTGCTGGAACGGCTGGGCATTGAGGGGATTCTGTACTGTCCAGATTTGGTGCCGCGCAGGTATCATTTCCTTCCTCGCAATGGCCTTTTTACTACGGAGCTTCCAGAAAGTGGGGCCCTGGATCTAGCTATACTTCTGGATGCCGGGAGGAGGGAACGCGTTTTAGCCCCGGAGGAGGGATTGGACTGGCGAATTGTTAACATTGATCATCATTACGACAATAGCCTCTTCGGGGACGTGAACTGGGTTCGAACGGAAGTCTCTTCGGTAGGGGAGTTCTTGCCCGAACTATGGGAAGCCTTTTCCATGGGTCTTTCCCTGGATGAGGCTACTTGTTTGTATACGGCCATTGTGACCGACACGGGTTCTTTCCAGTTTCCAAACACAACCGTGGACAGTTTTGTGCGAGCGGGACAGTTCGCCAGGAAAGGGGTCGATCCGGGCAGTATCGCCAACAAGATTTTTTGTAGTACGCCCATTGAGGCCGTCCGTCTCATGTCGCGCGTCCTTTCGACTACCGAGGTGCACGACAAATATCCCGTGGCGTGGATGGTTGTCAAAAGGAAGGACTTGGAACAGACGGGCGCAACGTACGAGGAGATGGAACGCTTCTCCGATGTGCCCCGTTCCGTGGTGGGCGCGGCCATGGGGATCCTTTTTGTGGAGGAAGAGGACGGGATGACTCACGTGAGCCTTCGTTGTAAGAAGGGCTGCGACGTCTCCAGGCTCGCGGCTCGTTTCGGGGGAGGAGGGCACAAGCAGGCTAGTGCCTTTGACACTCCCGCGACATGGCAAGAGACCTTGGAAGGGATCATTCAGGCGTTGGCGGATAATGGACTGAAGGAGATCCGGGAATGAATTATGAAGAGATTGTGAAGAGAGACCACAACGCGGTGATGCCTACCTACGGACAGAGACAACGGGTCTTGGTGCGCGGGGAAGGCGTGCGCGTTTGGGACCTGGAGGGACGATGTTACCTGGATTTTTTGTCCGGGTTGGGAGTCAACGGCCTTGGACATTGCCATCCACGGGTGGTTGAGGCGATCAGGGAACAGGCCGGAGTTCTCATGCACGTTTCCAACTTGTACTACAATTTGCCGCAGCTCCAACTCGCGGAGAACCTATCCTCCCTGTTCGGTGACGGCCTCTGCTTTTTCTGTAACAGTGGGGCCGAGGCTGTGGAAGGCGCCATCAAGCTGGCAATGAAGGCGAGGGAAGGAAAGTCCAAATTCGTCACCATGCTGAACTCCTTTCATGGACGCACCGTCGGAGCTTTGACAGCCACGGGACAAGAGAAATACAGGCAGGGATACGACAATCTTCTCGCGGATTTCAGCTATGTTCCCCTCAACGATTTGGATGCGGTGAAGCGGGTGGTAGACGATCAGACCGCTGGCGTTTTGGTGGAGCCGATCCAAGGCGAGGGAGGAATTTACCCGGCTCAAGACGCCTTCTTAAAGGGGCTCCGAGAGCTCGCGGATGAGACGGGCGTGATTTTGATCTTTGATGAAGTCCAGTGTGGGATGGGAAGAAGCGGGAAACTGTTCTGTTTTGAACATGCTGGAGTGAAGCCGGACGTGGTCTGCCTGGCTAAGGCGCTGGCAGGGGGCTTTCCCATGGGCGCCTTTATTGCCACCCGGGAAAAGGGCTCTTGCCTCGAGCGAGGGACGCACGCTTCCACCTTTGGCGGGACCCCTCTGGCCTGCGCCGCTTCTTTGGCGTGTCTGGACGTCATGTGTGGGGAGGGCTTCTTAGAGCATGTCGAGGCCGTGGGCGAACGGCTGGTATCCCATTTCCGTTCCTTCCATTCTGTGCATGGAGGGATCAAAGAGATTCGAGGTAAAGGACTAATGATCGGTGTCGAGTTGGAGGCGCCCGTCGCACCGAAGGTGTTCGCTGAATGCATGGACAAAGGACTCCTGATCAACGCGATAGGGGATCATATCCTGAGGATGCTGCCGCCGCTCATTCTTAGCGAAGAGGAGGCGGATAACGGGTATGGCATAATGGAAGAGGTGTTGACCAACGCCTGTTGTTGACCCGGATCCTGGGAAGAAGGGACCCCAGATGCATATGTTCGAGTACAGAGACGGGCAGCTCTTCTGCGAGGAGGTTCCCGCCGAACAGATCGTCCAGGCCTACGGCACTCCCTTGTACTGTTACAGCCTGGGCACCGTAATGGATCATTTCGAGAAGATTAGAGACGCCTTTTCTAAGGTCTCTCCTCTCATTTGCTACGCCGTTAAGGCCAATAGTAATAGGGACATTCTGTCGGGCCTGGCCCGGGAGGGTGCCGGGGCGGATGTGGTGTCCGCGGGAGAAATCTATCTGGCCATGGATGCGGGTGTGCCCGCCGACCGAATCGTCTACGCCGGTGTCGGAAAGACGGAGGAGGAGATGGCCTTCGCGCTTCGGAGGGGAATCTACATGTTCAATTTGGAATCCCTGGAAGAGGCGAAAACCTTGTCCAAGGTCGCGGAGCAGCTCGGAACGGCCGCACGCGTCGCGGTTCGGATTAACCCTGATGTGGACGCGCATACCCACGAGAAAATTACGACAGGCAAGAAAGAGAACAAGTTCGGTGTCTCTTCCGAGAAACTCAAGGAAAATGCTTCCCTTCTGGCGTCTTTGCCTGGATTGGAGTGGGTGGGACTGCACGTCCATATTGGGTCTCAAATCGTAGAGGTAGCCCCTTTCCATGCGGCTCTAGACAGCCTGCTGGAGCTGGCGGAGGACCTGGAGAAAAAAGGAATCCAGATGACCCATTTGAATCTGGGCGGAGGCTGTGCCATCGAGTACGGGAACAATAAGGCTTTTACCGCGGAGGAACTCGCCGACAAACTTCTGCCCAGGTTGGAGGGACGCGGCGTTCGGTTGCTTCTGGAACCAGGGCGGTTCATTGTAGGCAACGGCGGGATTCTGGTGACGAAGGTTCTCTACAGGAAACGGGCAGACACAAAACAGTTTCTTGTGGTGGATGCTTCCATGACGGATTTGGTCCGTCCCAGCATGTACGACGCCTATCACAGCATCCTTCCTTTGAGAGAGCCTAATCGAAAAGAGACGGAGACTGTGGATGTTGTGGGACCCGTCTGTGAGTCTGGGGATTTCTTGGCCAAAGAGAGGCAGATGCCTCGAGTGGATCGGGGAGAGCGTTTGGCGGTTTTCAGTGCGGGCGCCTATGGATATGCCATGGCATCCAACTATAACGGCAGGCCCCGTCCCGCTGAAGTGGTTGTGCGGGGAGACCGCTTTCATCTGTCCAGACGGAGGGAGACGCGAAGCGATTTGGTCGTGTTGAACCGCGGAAGGATTCCTTTCGTCAAGATGGTGGCCTCGGGCAACGATTTTGTCGTGTTGGATGCTACAGTCCTAGAAGAGATTGTGGACTTGGGAGGGCTGGCAAGAAGCCTTTGCTCCAGACAGTTCGGCGTGGGGGCGGACGGCGTCCTCCTGTTGTGTCCCGGAGAAGAGGTGGATCTGTCCATGCGTATATTGAACGCCGACGGGACCGAGGCGGAGATGTGCGGAAACGGCGCCCGTTGCGCCTGCATGTACGCGTATGAGAGAGGATGGTGCCGAGAGGAGCTTTCCTTTGAGGCGTTGGACGGCTTACATCGAGCCAGGATTGAAGGAGGAAAGGTCGCCATCACGTTGAATCTAGTGGGGGATCAGCGATGGCATGAGGAATTGGCGCTGCGACACGGGAAACTGGCGGTGCACTTCTTCAACTCAGGCGTTCCCCACGCTGTGACGATTTGGGACGATGTGAACGCGGTCGACGTGGAGAGTTTGGGCGGAGAGATCCGTTGGCACGGGGCTTTTCAGCCCCAAGGGACCAATGCTGACTTCGTTCAGATCAAGACTGAAAACGACATCTTGGTTCGCACCTTCGAGAGAGGTGTGGAGTCGGAGACGCTCGCCTGCGGCACGGGGGTCGTTGCAAGCGCCCTGGTGTGTGCCCATTTGGATGAGGTGAAGAGCCCTGTTCGCGCCACCACCACAGGCGGAGGCGTGTTGACCGTGTCGTTCCAAAGAGAGAACGATTCCTTCGGGAATATTTGGCTCGAGGGAGACGCTGACGCTGTGTTCCGCGGCACCGTGAAGGGGGAAATATGTTGACAGGTTCCATGGTCGCACTGGTGACGCCTTTCCGTGCGAACGGCGAAGTGGATGAAGAGACGCTTCGAGGGCTGGTGCAGTGGCATGTCGGGGAGGGAACAGACGTGTTGGTCCCTTGTGGCACCACCGGGGAATCCGCCACCCTCACACACGAGGAGCACGTCGAAGTGATACGCTGCGTTGTGGAGGAGGCGGCGGGGAGAGTGCCGATACTCGCAGGCACAGGGTCCAACTCCACTCGAGAGGCCATTGAACTCACAAAGAAAGCCAAGGCCGTGGGAGCCAGCGCTGCTCTCGTGATCACCCCATACTACAATAAGCCTCCCCAGCGTTGTCTGGTGTCCCACTTTGAGGCTGTGGTCCGTGAGGGAGGACTTCCCATTGTGGTTTACAATGTGCCTTCTAGGACAGGGTGCAATCTTCTCCCCGAGACCATGGCTCAGCTCGCGGAAAACCCAGGGGTGATCGGACTGAAGGACGCGTCGGGGGATCTGACGCAAACGGCGGACACGGTTGAGCTGTGCGGGGATCGGATCACTGTGTTGTCCGGGGAAGATTTCCTCACCTTGCCCATGCTTTCAGTGGGAGGTAAAGGGGCGATCTCCGTCGTAGCAAACCTTGCGCCCAAGCGCTGCAAAAAACTGATGACTTCGTTCTTCTCAGGGAAGATAGAGGAGGCGAAACAGATCCACTATGAGCTGTTGCCGCTGGCGAGAGCGTGCTTCTTGCCGGGTGAGGTCAATCCCATCGGCGTGAAAATGGCCCTTTCCGAGATGGGACATCTCGAACCTGTGTTCCGACTTCCCCTTGAACCACTTGGCGAAGAGAGGAAGGAGATGCTCAGATCGCTGCTGCAGAAGGGCGGTGTCCTTTGAATCCCTTGAGGTTGGGGGTGGTGGGCGCTTGCGGACGGATGGGGCTTCGCATACTGGAGCTGGCCCAGGAGGCCCCCGAGATCCAAATCGTGGGGGCCGCGGAGAGCGAGGGACACGCCAGAGTGGGGGAAGAGCTGGTCTCCGGAGTCGTCGTGGGAAGCGATGTGAAAGAGTTGATGCGGCAAGCGGAAGTCTATATCGATTTCAGCGTGCCCGAGAGTTCCCTTGCAGCAGCAGCAGCAGCTTCAGCGGAAGGCACGGGCGCTGTCATCGGAACGACAGGGTTCACAGAGAAGCAGTTGGCGGACCTTCAAGCGGCTTGTGAGCCTATTGCCTGGATCCTCGCGCCCAACATGAGCTTCGGGGTGGCAGTCCTGGCCAAATTGGTGAGGGATGCCTCGGCTAGACTGGGGAGAGGCTATGATGTGGAGATCGTTGAGACACATCATAAACGGAAGAAGGATGCCCCCAGCGGAACCGCTCTTCATCTCGCCGAGGAGGCCAGCGCAGGGAAGAGATGGACCTGGAAGGAGGTCGCCTGTTTCGGAAGAGAGGGCCCTGTAGGTCCGCGAGAGGAGACGCAAATCGCTGTCCATGCCGTGAGAGGGGGCGACGTGGTGGGAGAGCATCGCGTGATGTTTTTGGGGCCGGGAGAGACGATCGAACTGGTTCACAAGGCGGAATCCAGGGATACCTTTGCCCAGGGCGCGCTCAAGGCAGCGCTTTTCTTGCGGGATCGGCCTGCGGGACGGTACGAGATCGCGGATGTGGTGCTGGGTGCGAGCTAGAAGGCTGACCCGAGTTGTGGCCTCATTGTGCTTGCTGCTCTGGCTTTCCTCAATGTTTTCCTGCAAGAGAGGTTCCGGTTCCTATCGACTGGGATACCCAGGCGGCATTCGCCTTGAGCTTCCAATCAGTTTCTATCCCAGCGAGCTTTTCCGTCGGGGAGGGGGTAAGCGGAAGAAGAAGCCTAGGCCCCCTTTGGAGGCGCTCTACAAGAGAACGGTGGAGCCAGCCCTCAAAGAGGAAGCCTTTCTCAGGGAAGCGGCCTGGTTTAGGGATTTCTTGGGCTCGGTTGAAGATCCCTGCGTGGAAACGGCCTGCGCCTTCTTCTACCTGGTGTGCCGGGACTTCTCCATCCATACGGGGCCTGTTTCATTGGGTCAAGTGGCCAGGGAGGAGGAGGACGCGGACGCCCTGTTGGATACCGTGATCTCCCCGACGCAGACCCTTTCTTTTCAGTCTGGAACCGAGGACGACCTGCTGGTCCTTATGGCGGCGCTTTTGCACGGCACAGGCACAGTTGTGGGAATAGGAAGGGAAAGCCAAGGTCAGCTTCGGCTGCTGGTTCCTTGCGAGCCGGAAGGTTGCGCGCTTTTATTGGACGTTCAGGAACTCTCATCGGATGGATGGCAGCAGAGCGCTGAGCTCGTGACCTCCTTCCAGGAAGAGGGGTTCATGGATGTATACTGGTTCCCTGATTCCCCTTTGGTCGAGCCCGTGGAGCCTTCTGAAAGACCTGAGCTGTGCGGAGAACTCGTGGACATTCTGGGAAAATGGTGCGCGGAGTCAGAAACGGGGGATCTCCAGAAGCGTATTTGTGCTTCGATATTAGAGTGCCTTTTCTGAGGGAGACAACATGAAAGCCAAGCGGATCACGACGATCTTGGGACTTCTCATCAGTGCTGCGCTCCTCTATTTTTTCCTTAAAGGGATTCCCTTCGCAGAGATGAAAGAAGCCCTTCAGTCCTTCCAATACGCTTACTTGGTCCCTTGCGTCGTGGTCTATCTGTCCAGTTTTTTGGTGCGGGCGGCCAGGTGGCAAATTCTTTTGGCCCCTCTAAAAAGAATCCGCTTCACCTCTTCTTTTGAGGTAATCATGATCTCCTGGATGGCCAACAACTTGCTTCCCGCTCGGATGGGCGAGTTTGTCCGAGCCTTCGTGATCGGAAAGAAAGAGTCTGTGAGCGCCACGGGATCCTTTGCGACGGTCGTGCTGGAGAGGGTTTTCGACGGCATTACGCTGGTGGCGTTTTTGGCGTTCTGCCTGGTGACGACAGGACTGCGTTCCTCCATGAAGACGCATACAGGCGCTTTCGATCCTCAGCAGGTGGGGATTTTGGCAGGGGTCATCTTTTTCGCTGCGTTAAGTTTTCTCTTCCTGCTTTTCCTCAAGGAGCAGTGGGCTTTGTGGTTGGTAGATTTTTTCCTGAAACCCCTCCCTGACGCGGTGGGCGGAAAGATCCGGGCTCTGATTCAAGCTTTCGCTTCGGGATTGGCGTGTCTTCGCTCGATGAAGGCTTTTCTGGGGGTAATGGGACTCTCTATCTTGGTGTGGATCTGCGAGGGGGGTACTTTTTACCTTCTGAGTTTGGGGTTCCGTATGGAGGTGCCGGCCTCTTCCAGCCTGTTTGTCTTGTCCATCCTCAACCTTGGAATCATGATTCCCTCTTCTCCTGGTTTCATTGGAACCTTTGAGTTCTTCGCGAGCGAATCCCTGGCCTTGTATGGTGTGGAGGAAGTCCTTGCCAAGAGCTTGGCTCTTCTCGCCCACGGAATTCAGTTGGTGCCGGTTACCCTGTTGGGATTAGCCTTTCTGTGGCGGGAAGGGCTCAGGCTGAGTTCCATTTCCCGCAAGGAAACGCTGCCCAAGACAGAAGGGTCCTCGCCCTAGTTCGATCTGGGCGGCCCCCCATTTCAGAAGATGGCCGAGGTCACTCCCAGAGCAAGTTCTGTCGCCTTCCTGTCCGGGAGGAGTTGTAAGCGGCCTCAGCCAACCTGAGGGCATCGAAGGCCAAATAGGGGGAGCACAGGGAGGGACGTCCACTCCGCTTGCAGGTAAAGATCTCCTTGAGCGCCGCACCCACGGAAAGGCGGTGGGGATGGTCCGCCTTGGGATTTCCACGCATCAATACTCTGCGGCGACCGCCTTCGTATTGGACCAACGGTTGTACGGTGGAATCTTGTATGTGGAGGGACCGTTGTGTCCCGTAGATGAAGCGTTTTTCTGTCCAGGCCTCCGTGGTGATGGAGTAGGAAAAGGCCAGCGTGGCAATCATGTCGTCGAACTCCACTAGCACGCCTGTGTTGTCGTCTCCCTTGTTGTCAGGTCCCACGATAATTCTCTTCGCGAGCGCGGTCACGGCGCGGGGACGGCCAAACCAGTGGAGAAGCATATAGAGTGCGTGGTACCCGGTGTCGATCAATACGCCGCCGCCTGCGCGATCCCAGGTACCTTTCCAATGGCTGCGGTCATTCATGGTGGAGAGCTCGTTGCCCATGATGTGGAAGACGGACAGAAAGACGCGTCCCAGGGCGCCTTCCTTCAGAAGCTCGGTGGCCCGTTGGTGATAAGGGAAGAATAGCTGGTTCATTGAGACGTAGAGGGAGTTGCTCGTCTCTTGGCTCGCGCGGATCATGGCATCCGCTTCGCGGACCGTTTTGGCGATGGGCTTTTCGGTGACAACGTCTTTCCCGGACTGTAAGGCGCGAATCACCATGTCCTTGTGAAGGTGATGAGGGAGGCACACATCGATCCAATCCAACTCGGGATCGCGGAGGAGCTCTTTGACATGCTCTGTACAGCGTACGACCTTTGTGAATGATTTGGCTTTGGATAGGGCAGATTCGTTCAGATCGCACACGGTGACCTCTTGCACTGATTTCAGCTTTTCATAGGCCCGAAGATGCGATTGTGCGATGCCCCCCGCACCGATAAGTCCTACGCGGAACGACATGGCGGTCTCCTTTCGCTTCCCTTGCCTGAGGGGACAGTGTGTGCGACACTGGCTCATTCAAGATGTCGAGACGTTCCATTCATCCTATTCGAGTGCTTGTTTTCGCAACCTGTCTCTTGTGCGTTAGTCGAACTATTTGGGGGAAGGTAAGTGTGGACTATATCATGAGACGGGTGGGTGAGGAAGGCTCCATCGCTGTGGTGCGATTGAGCGACGGAGAGGTCCTTTTCGCGCATCGGGAACACCATCCCATGATTCCCGCTTCCACGCTCAAACTGGCCGTCTGCCGCGCCGCCTTGTCCCGATGGGGGAGGTCCCACAGATTCCCGACTCTTTTTTTTCAGGACGAGGAAGGATGGTTGTATGTGAAAGGATTGGGTGATCCTTGTCTGGTTTCCGAAGAGCTGCAAAGCGTGGCTGCGGCGTTGAGCCGTAGGCTAGAACCGGTCCAAGGGATTCGTGTGGACGATAGCTACTTTGAAGAAGGGATGGATATCCCAGGAAGGGGGAAGGTGGACGAGCCCTATAACGCTGTGGTCGGCGCCTTGTCTTCGAACTTCAACACGTTACTGCTTCACAAGAGAAGCGATGGAACCTTGTCCAGCAAAGAGCCTGTGACGCCGCTCACGCCCTTGGCCCGTCGGTTGGGACGATGGCATCCCTGCAAAAGAGGGGCCTTTTGGCGAAATTTGCCAAGAGAAGACCACTATCCTGCGCTTCAGACAGGGCACCTTTTACGGATGATGCTGCGGAGGGAGGGGGTGCAGATCTCGGAAATTGTGGGGGCGGGAACGGTGCCCCAAGGGCTTTCGCCCGTCTATATCCATCGATCGTCGAAACCGCTTTCGGAGGTGCTTAGACTTCTTCTTGAATACTCCAACAACATGGTGGCAAACCAAATTCTGTTATCCCTCGGAGCGGATTGTCATGGTCCACCGGCCACCCTGGAGCAGGGCAGGAAAGTCGTGCGATGGTATCTGAAGGGAATCCCTTTGAGCGAAGAGATTCTTCTTGTGGAAGGATCCGGTCTTTCCGTGGAAAACAGGGCAAGCGCCCTCGCTCTGGCTCACTTGACGCGGGCCTTTCATGAGCATAAGGATCTCATGCCCTGGAAGGAAGGTGTCCAAGCGAAGACAGGTACCCTGACAGGCGTTCGGGCACTGGCAGGCTATCTAACGTTGGGTTCCAAGGAAGAGGCGGCGTTTGCTCTGCTGTTCACCGAAAAAGCACCTGACAGGTATGAAGCGGTCCGATGGCTCCAGGAAGCGCTTCGCTAACCAGTGCTTGTTGCGGAAAGGTCACGGTCTTTGCCTGGCAACGTCCTGCCGTGCGTTGGAAGAGGCGGGGGGACCGCCTTCTCTCTTCCGTCTCGGTACGCTTGGAGTTCCCAATATGGCGTACCTCGACGAGAAGCCGTTTCTATGAACGACATGTGCATGTCGTAGTATGAACGGCTTCAAACCGATCAAAGACAATCCCTCCGCCTCTTCCAGATCATCGGCTGCATGGGTGGTGTCTGGAAAGACTTCCCTCAGGCCTTTCCGCAACCGGGCCTGGGAGAATTTCCCTGGTGCCAGCCCGGGCAGGACGGCGATCCCCTTGCTCACTCTATTCTCGCCAGGATGGAAAAATCTATGATCCTGGCTGCGGCATGAAGCCCCTCCCTCGGACCTCGTTAGCAGCTT
>Ga0272442_10003746_pt1 | contig 21185 bp, 13 predicted proteins | sample SSMForm2O_FD_200262 | JGI IMG/M metagenome (GOLD analysis project Ga0272442, IMG submission 200262) | Marine sediment archaeal communities from Little Sippewissett salt marsh, Falmouth, MA, United States - SSM-Form-2O | ecosystem: Environmental > Aquatic > Marine > Wetlands > Sediment ... | reverse complement strand
TTCCACAGGATAAGATGTTCCAGGTGTACCAGGAATACGAAAAATGGGCCAAGATCCTCGGGCTCGAGACCGTTGCCATGTTGAACGACCTGATCGGGGAGAACGGCATCGCGGAGTTCATCAAGGTGGCGGAGGGGCTTCACGAAAAGAAAATCGCCTATATCGCGGACACGATCAAGGATCACCCCACCAGCCCCAGGATCATACTGATCGGGGGGCCTTCCTGTTCGGGAAAGACCACGTTTTCCAAGCGGCTTTGCACCCAGCTTCGGGTCAACGGGTTTCGTCCGGTTGTGATCGGCATGGACGATTTTTTCGTGGATCGCGAACACACCCCGCTCGATGAATTCGGGAAGCTGGATTTCGAGGCGTTCGAGACCATTGATCACCGGTATTTATGCCGTGTCATCCGGGATCTCATCAAGGGCAAAACCGTGACCATGCCGAAGTTCGACTTCCACACCGGGGGCCGCAAAAAGGGATACCGTTTGAGCCTCGAGGAGGATCAGGTCATCATCCTTGAGGGGATTCACGCCCTCAACCACAGGCTGCTTTCTCAGATTCCGGATGGATTGAAGTTCCGGATTTACGTGAGCGCCCTGACCACCCTGAACATCGACTACCACAACCGTGTTTCCACGTCCGATTCGCGTCTTTTGCGGCGGATTGTCCGGGACAGCCAGTTCCGCAACTACTCTGCCCGCGAGACCCTTTACCGATGGCCCAGCGTGAGGAGGGGGGAGGAAAAAAACATCTTTCCCTACCAGGAAAACGCGGACGTGATGTTCAACTCGGCCCTGGTGTACGAGATCGGCGCGTTGAAAAAGGCGGTGGTTGCCCAGCTCCGGAAAGTGAAAAAGATTGACCCCGAATACGCCGAGGCCTGCCGCCTTCTGAAGTTCATCTCCTACTTCCTCGAGGTGGATAAAGAAATCATCCCCAGGCATTCCATTCTTCGTGAATTCATAGGAGGCAGCAGCTTCAACTACTGACGCCAACCTGTTCTATCACGGAAAAAAAGGAAGAGGGAAAACGTTTTTTATCCACAGATTAGCAGGATTTCTTTCCAGAAAAAATCCCATTCGAGTTCATCGTTCTCCACCGGCTCCTCCTGATGCGCCCGGGTTTCGATCAAAATCGAAACCGCGATTCATTCTCACTGTATCTTGTAATCCATAAAATCCGTGTCATCTGTGGATAATAAAAAGACTGTGTGTCGATTTACGGAAGAGGAACAGAATGCAATGTATGAGTATGAGAATGTATGCTGCTCCCCTTTTTGCCTTTTTGCCTGCCGGGCCGTAGTTAGGTATTAATCGTAACCAGGTACGGAGCCTTTTCGCGGCTTTAATTCATAATTTCTGTTGATATCCCGAATTTCCCTTAATAGAAATGTATTCAATTCGTGGAATCAATCCCAAGGGAGAATTCAGGGAAATGGATAAAAACAAAATCGCCGCAAGAGAGATCTTTCTAACTGCGGGTAATGCCTGCCTTACCGCGGGAGTGGCCGCTCTGGGGACAACATCCCTTCCAGCCGTGCTTCCCAGTGTGTTTGTTGGAGCCTTCTGTTTTCAGGCATTGCAGCATCTCTGGGCAAAACGTAAACAGGGTCTGAAAATGACCCATGCGGATCTGGTTTCAGAAAAGGCGGCCCTTGATGTACTGAAGGAGGTAAAGGGACTGGAATCCCTGACACAATCCCACTTCAACCAGATCGAACAGGGAATGACCTGGATGTGCAAGGCATTGGACACACTTGGTGAGAAAGTAAATATATTAGAGAAAAAGTCGCTCGATCAGGAAGGAGAAATAGGGCATTTATTATCAATTACCTTTTCTCATGAAGAGGCTATCGAAGTATTGGAGGAAACAATTCGATCTTTGAATCCCCCGATAAATGTAAAAGATTCTTTAACCGAAGGAGCAGCACTATCACCTTACATTGATTATGGCAAACTTTATAAGGCAATTACCGAGAATGATGGAATCTTTGAAGGAGTACGTGGTTTACTCCAGATTCCAACCCGTATCATGCCCGGTGGTTCAGCGAATATAACAACTCGTGCAAACGCATTATTGGATTGGGCAAAAGGTCAAAGCGGACCGGGTTTGGGGGAGGTGTATCTGGCTTATAAAGAAATCGCAAGCCCCCCTCACTAGACCCGTCGCCGAAAGCATCGCCGGGGGCGGCGGGTCAAGGGGAAGAGGCGAAAAGGGTATCGGGAGCTATTCATAATATCCCCTTCAGATCGATCGGTGATCTGCTTCGGGGGAGAGATAACGAGCTGGAGGCCCTCCTTGCCGGGGATGAGGCCATGGCCATTACCCAGGCCATCAGGGGGCTGGGTGGGGTGGGAAAATCGCGCCTGGCCGTTGAACTTGCCTGGCACGCCGCCAGAAACAGGCTTTACAGGGCCGTTTTCTTTATAATCGCGGATTCTCCCATTTCCCTCGATGCCAACCTGGCAAAGATCGCACCCAAGATCGGCATCGGCGAGATAAAGGACCAGGAAGCCCAGCTCGAGGCGGTTCTCAAGTGGCTGGAACAAAACAGCGGCTGGCTTTTGATCTTGGATAACGTGGATACGGAGGATGCCGCGAAAGCGGTTCTCGAGCTCCTCCCCCGCCTTCATCGGGGCCGGGTCCTGATCACGTCGCGCCGCCGCTCCTGGCCCGCATCTGTCCCCTCGATCGAACTGAAAACGCTCGATGAGGAAAGCTCGGTCCGTTTGCTGCTCGATCGCGCCGGGGCAAGGGTCAAAACCGGTCACGACGAAGAGGACGCGCGAAAACTGGCCCGTCTCCTGGACGGCCTGCCCCTGGCCCTCGAGCAGGCTGCCGCTTTCATCGAGTTCAAATCCTTCACATTCGCCCGGTATCTTAAGAACTGGGAAGCGGACCGGGAAAAGGTCCTCGTATGGTGCGATAAAAACTGCGGGGTGCCGGTTTCCGTGGCTGTCACGTGGAAACGGACCTGGGATGTTCTCGATTCCCCCGCCCGGACCATGCTTCGTGTTTCCGCGTTTCTCTCTCCGGAACCGATCCCGGAGGATCTGTTTTTTCAGGGAGGAGAAAGGCTTTCAGGGGCACGCAAACTCCTCGAGGATGCAAAGGGGGAAAATCAAGAGTTTCCAACAGCTGAAGCCATCTCCCAGCTGTCCCGTTATTCCATGATCGAGAGATCGGAGCATGCCTTCACCCTCCACCGCATCGTTCAGGAGGTAATCCGCATCCGCATCCCGGAGGAAGAGAGGAAGGTCTGGCTCGAGGCGGCCTTGAATCTCGTGAACGATTATTTCCCCGTGGATCCGCCTCCGAATGATGTTCGGAGCTGGAACCGGTGGAAACCCATGCGTCCCCACGTGGCTCAGATTCTGGAGATGGCCGATAAGAAAGGAATCCCCGAACCCACTGGAAGGCTGATGAATGAATTCGGTCTTTATCTTTTTACCCGTGCTTCATACAAAGAGGCGGAGCCGCTTTATCGTCGTGTTGTAGAAATCTTCGAGAAATTATACGGGAAGGATCATCCAAACGTTGCCGCCACGATCAACAACCTGGCCCAATTGCTCCAGGCCACGAATCGTCTCAAAGAGGCGGAGCCGCTGATGCGGAGGGTAGTGAAAATCTTCGAGAAATCCTATGGAAATAATCATCCGAACGTTGCAACTGCACTCAACAATCTGGCCCTATTGCTCCAGGACACGAATCGTCTCAAAGAGGCGGAGCCGATGATGAGAAGGGTGGTTAAAATACTCGAGAATCCAGGTGGTGATCCATATCCGAATTATTCAGGAGCTCTCAACAACCTGGCCCAATTGCTCCAGTCCACGAATCGTCTCAAAGAGGCGGAGCCGATGATGCGACGGGCCCTTGAAATCGACGAGGCCTCCTATGGCCCCGACCATCCAAATGTTGCCATCCGTCTTGGCAATCTTGCCATGATCGAATGGGAAAAGAAGAATCCCGGGGAGGCGAGGCGGCTCCTGGAACGCGCCCTCACGATCTTCCGCAGCTCGTTCGACGAGGATCACCCGTATGTTCAGGGAACATTGAGGATGATGGAGAAGGTGAGCGGGTGAGCCCTTCGACTTCGCTCAGGACAGGCGGCTTCCGTCTTCGTTCCTCGCAAGCTTCGGAACTACAACGCGACAAGGGCGGCTGGCGGGACAGGCGGGAAGAGGCTGGCCCTTCTACTTCGCTCGGGAAAGGCGAGAATCAAGCCCTCCCCCTTCGAAGATGAGAATAAGGCTGGTTTTTGATTAAAAAACTGTGCATCTCACGCCTTTTGAATCCAAAAAATAGTGAGACACGAGCAAATGAAAAAATCATAATCGATTATTGAGATTATGTTCATGCTTGACTCAAACCACCCTCCAAAACCATGATAGAAATCAAGATATTGAACAGATCCATGAAATGAATGATGGTAAAAGAAAATGAAAGACCTTTTAAAAGATTTTTACAATGCCTGTAATCCAGTCGAACCCGCCAGTCTGTATCAATTTGTAGATTCCGACACGGCCCGTGGAAGCCGGGACCTCTCCCGCCAGTTTCTTAACGATCTGAGGAACATCGAGGGCGATTTTATCAGCTTTCTTTTCACGGGTCACCTGGGATGCGGAAAATCGTCCGAACTGTATCATCTGGCGGAGCAATTGAAGAATCCAGATCCTTCCCTTCCCGATAAAAAAAGGTATTTTCCAATCATTATGAATGCCGAGGACTTTATTGATACCTTCGACGTAAACCCGACTGACGTGATGCTTTCCGTTCTGGCCGGCCTTTCAGGAGCGATGAAGAAACTCGATATACAACTCGAGGATTCTTTTCTGTGGAAGCGGCTTGAAGATGTTAAGTCCCTTCTACTAAGCAAGATCAAAGTTTCCAATTTCAAGGCGGAGACGTCTTTCCCCCTGGCCAAGGTGACGGCCGATTTTAAGCTTCTGAAGTCAGACCCTGAGAACCGGCGTCTTGTTCGGGAAGCCCTGGGAAGGGATATCTCTCCCCTGAAGCAAGAGATTAATCTCCAGTTTGATAAGGCACGCAAAGAATTGAGGGAGAAAAAAGAGGCGCCCGGAGGTCCCTTCTCAGATTTTGTCTTGATCATCGATAACCTGGAGAAAATCGACCAGATCAAGGAAAAATCGGCCGGATACGAGTCACACCGGTTCTTTTTTATCGAGAATGCCTCGCAGTTAACGGGATTGAAGGCGCATGTGATATATACGGTTCCCCTTCCCCTCGTCATTCAGGATGGAAATCAACTGTCAACGCTTTATGGCAACCGGCCCTTTGTTCTTCCCATGATCAAGATCGAGGAAAAGCCTCCTCAACGGCAACGATATAATCCAGGATGGGATACGCTTCATAATATATTGCAAAAACGGGCCGGCGATACACCCCTTGAATCGTTGATTGAAAAGGATGCCCTTGATTTTCTGATTCGCTATTCCGGCGGGCATACACGGCAACTTATCATGTTCATCAGAAGCGCCATTTCATTTATGGATGGGAAACCTCCCATTAACTTACATGCCGCCCAAACGGCCGTCGGCGACACGGTCGATCTTTACAGCAGGATGAAGTCAGCATACTGGCCCAAACTGGCGGCCCTGGAACTCTCGGATAATCAGGAAATCGATTCCGGAGATGACGATATAAAATACATGCTTCAGCAACTCATAATTCTGGAATACCGAAATGGCGGATCCCGGGATAATCCTTTTCTCAGATCAATTCCCTGGTATGGCGTTCACCCAATTGTACGAGAACTGCCTCTATTCAAAGACTCCGTGAAAAAATTGAAGGATTCACGAAAACAAAAGCGATAAATCCGATGGATGATGATATTAAAAGACCACTGGTCGCGGATTCTGTCTTTACGGGAAATACGTTTCATTCTGAAACCTCCAATGAAGAGCAGTTATCCGCATTGATCCGTGCAATTCGCTATTCCGAGGAGTTTACTCTTCTACTCGCCCTTTGTAACAGCAACGAAATTCGGCGGAAAATCATTCATCTCCTTCGCGAATTAGCGCCTGAAAAGAAAATCGAGGATGTACCCCTCAATGAATCGATCGATAACCTCTACCACCTTCTTTCCAGGCGATTTCATGGAGATTCCGGGGAAGATTCTTTACCAGAAGTTTTGATGGTCTATGGCCTGGAGACATGGTTGCCTTCAGGTGAAGAGGCGGAACGATCGCCCTTTGTGAGAAACCTGAACGCCGCAAGAAATCATTTTCCGCGGCTTTTCCCCGGCGTTCTTTTGCTCTGGATATCCGATCATCATCTGGAAGCGATTGCCAGGGGAGCTCCGGACTTTTTTTCCGTCCGATCCGGGATATATTTCTTTGCTTCAACAGAAGGTGAAATCCATAAAACGGAATCCGTGCTTCAGATGCTCGGATTGGATGGGGTGGCCGGAATGTCTATGAATGACAAGCTGAGGCGGGCCGGGGAATTGGAAAAAATGCTGGAACAGGAAACAAGCCTTCCGGAATCCGAGCGCGATCTCAAGAGGGAGCGCCGTCTCATCAGGGCCGCAGCTGAGACTTTTTATACCCTGGCGAAATATGATAAGGCCGAACCGCTCCTCCGCCGCGTCCTGCAAATTGATGAAGAACAATATGGCCCCAACCATCCCGAGGTCGCTACAGATCTCAACAACCTGGCCTCATTGCTCCAGGCCACAAATCGTCTCAAAGAGGCGGAGACGCTTTATCGCCGTGCCCTTGAAATCGACGAGGCATCCTATGGGCCCGACCATCCCGATGTCGCCATCCGCCTCAACAACCTGGCCCAATTGCTCCAGGCCACGAATCGTCTCAAAGAGGCGAAGCCGATGATGAGAAGGGTGGTGGAAATCGTCGAAAAATCATACGAGAAGAATCATCCGAAAGTTGCCGTCGCGATCAACAACCTGGCCGGATTGTTCCAGGCAACGAATCGTCTTTCCGAGGCGGAGCCGCTTTTTCGACGATCTCTTGAAATCAACAAGAAATCATATGGCCCCGACCATCCCAACGTCGCCACAGATCTCAACAATCTGGCGGAATTGCTCAAGGCAACGAATCGTCTTTCTGAGGCGGAGCCGCTGATGCGGCGGTCGTTTGAAATCGACGAGAAATCATATGGGCCCAACCATCCCAATGTTGCAAAAGATCTCAACAACCTGGCTTCCCTTCTCCAGTTAACAAATCGTCTCAAAGATGCGGAGCCGCTCATGCGAAGGGCACTTGAAATCGACGAGGCCTCCTATGGTCCCGACCATCCCGATGTTGCAAGAGACCTTGGCAATCTTGCCATGATCGAATGGGAAAAGAAAAATCCCGGGGAGGCGAGGCGGCTCCTGGAACGAGCCCTCACGATCTTCCGCAGCTCGTTCAACGAGGATCACCCGTATGTTCAGGAGACATTGAGGAGGATGGAGAAGGTGAGCGGGTGAGCCCTTCGACTTCGATCAGGACAGGCGGCTTCCGTCTTCGTTCCTCGCAAGCTTCGGAACTACAACGCGACAAGGGCGGCTGTCAATTAGACTTCCCTCAGAAAAACGGCTTTCTCCTGAAGTTTGATATTATCCCGTGATTAAGATTCTTCTTCGTGGCTTCGTGGCTTTGTGCGAGATGAACTGGCCTTAAAAACCCGCCCGCAGGAAAATAACAATGAAACATTATAGAGTATAACCCCGGACGACCGACTCGACTATTCCTTTTTCAACTCGAAAGAGGGGCTCGGGGGCAAGGGTCAGAACCGGGCGAGGGAGCGGTTGAGATCCGTCGGCTGGATGACTCCCCGGTATTCCCAGTAGATCCTGCCCTGCATGTCGATGACGACCAGGGTGGGATATTTATATACACCGTAACGCTCGGTCAGGGGCTTGTTGACCCTTCCATCCAGCTTGACGAGGATGAATTTCTGCAGGGTGGCCCGGGTGGTGGGATCGGAAAACACGCCACGCTCCATCTCGGATGTCTTGGAATGCCCCGGAAGATGGAAAAACACGAGGAATTTCTTCCCGCTGGATTGGGCCAGCTGGACCGCACGGTTGGTATCCGTATACCAGGTGAGAGGGGCCGAGGAAACGGCCGGCAAAGTGTCGGTTCTTAAAAAGGGCACCATGGGAGTGGTTTTCCCGGGAACGGACACGCTCCCCGAACCCTGCCCGGAAGGCGGGGAGGAGTAGAGCATGACCTTGAAATCGTCCGCAATGATGGGACGGGATTCATAACGATCCCATCCCAGAACGCCCATGCGGAACCTGGTGACGTCGTTTTGCTCGACCGGCGAGAAAAAGGTTTGCCTTCCATCCACGTAGAAATAGATCTTGCCCGGACCGTCGAACCGCATGGTTAAGGTGTGCCACCCGGGGATCGCGAGCCCGGAGGCCAGTTCGGGATCGTACTGGGATTCGGTGAAGTTGGAGGCGTTGAAGTAATGAAAATAAATGGAATCCCGGGCATGCCCGAAACGGTAGTATCTCTCGGTGGCGCCGGTGTCGTCCACTGCGATAAGGGCGTTATTCGCGATATCGCTCCTGCCGGGGGCCTCGTCGAGAAAGATCCTGGCCTCGATGGCCGCATACCTGAACTGGGGGTTGTTCAGATCGATCACCGGCCCCCCCACAACGGAACCGAGTCCGTAAAAGGTCTTGGATTTATCATGGGCCCGTACCGCGAACCTCCCGGAAGGGGGCGGGAACGCGGCCGGGAAAATGGGATCCGAGGACACGATCTCGGGATTCATGGGGTATCGCTTGATTTTATCGATCCGGACCCCTCCGGGACCTCCCTCGAAATTCTCGAAATAAATAACCTGCTGGGCGCTGGCCGGAAAAACCACACCCAGGAGCAAACCCACAAGGAGAAAACGGCGGATTCTTTGTAACCACATGATTATATCCCTGTGACAGAAGAATAAGCAATCCTATCTCCCCTCTTCAGCTGGTGTCAATTCAAAACCGGGGATTATCCGGGTTTGTCCTTGATCCTTCACGAAGTTCATCTTGAGATGATATTTTCTTTCGTGAGACAAAGGCGTGCTTTTGCACTCCGAGTTGAAACGAAAGGAAACAGAGATCAAAGGGGTTTGTGTTTCCTCCACGAGGGGTGGGTGAATCCGTATTTCCGGACGCGGCTGTTCATGCGATCCACGGAAATGCCCAGGAGCCCGGCTGCTGTTTTCTGGTTCCACCCGGAGCGCTCGAGGGCCTGGCGGGTAAAGTCCTTCTCGAGCTCATCCAGGACAATCCCCCGCTCCGGGAGGGTGAGCATGGAATCGCCGCTTTCTCCCCCGGCGAGTCCACAGCTCTCCACGTCGGAAACCGTGATCTCCGGGGTATGAACGCGAATGACGAGGCGTTCCATGATATTCCTGAGTTCCCTTACGTTTCCCGGCCAGGCATACCCGACCAGGCGATCCAGTGCGGACTGGTCGAGGAATTTCTGCGGTTTGCGGTATTTGCGGCAGAAGAAATGGATGAAGAACCTGGCCAGGAGGGGAATGTCCATCCTCCGCTCCCTGAGGGGCGGGATGGAAATGGGAAAGACATTCACCCGGTAATACAGGTCTTCCCTGAAACGGCCGTCCTTGACCTCCTGGTGGAGATCCTTGTTGGTGGCGAAGAGGAAGCGGCAGTTCACCCGGATCTCCTTGGTTCCCCCCAAACGTGTAAAGCTGCGGTTTTCGATCACCTTGAGGATTTTTCCCTGGGAGGCGGTTGAGAGTTCGGAGATTTCATCGAGGAAGAGGAACCCGCTTCCCGCAAGTTCAAACTTGCCCTTTCTCTGTTCGAGGGCCCCGGTAAACGCGCCCCGCTCGTGCCCGAACAGCTCGGATTGAAGCAGGCTGTCATCGGGGAGGGCGGCGCAATTGAGATCCACAAACGGCTCGGAACGGCGGTTGCTGAGGCGATGCAGGGCCCGCGCCACCAGCTCCTTTCCCACCCCGGTTTCACCGATGAGAAGCACGGAGATGTCCTGGCGTGCCAGCTCGGACAGTTCCGTTTTGATCCTTTGAACCTCCCGGCATTCCCCGATGAACTCGGAGAACTCGTTGCTCCTCTCGAGCTGATCCTTGAGGTAGCGGTTTTCATTGAGGAGGCGGCTCTGTTCGAGGACCTTTTTCAGTCGAAGGATGATTTCGGTTCGTTCCGATTCCTTGGTGATATAATCCGCGGCCCCGAGCTTCATGGCGCTGACAGCGGTATCCACGGAATTGATGGATGTGAGAACCACGATGGGGATATCGTTATCCACCCCGGGGCGCCTTTCGTTCCGGATGATCTCGATCATCTCCATACCACTCAGGTCGGGCATTTTGAGGTCTGTAATCACCAGATCGAAATAATCGCGTGAGAGGATCTCGAGGGCGGATTTGCCCCCCACGGCGATCCGGACGGAAAATTCGTCCATCTCGAGGTTTTTCTTCAAACGACGGGCAAATGCCTCGTCATCCTCGACCAGCAGAATGGATGGTGTGGCGGTCATGGTTTCTCCCTGACTGGCGTGAATTTATTGCTTCTCCCCGGCCGGGAACTCGACGTGAAATCTCGCGCCCTTTCCCGGTTCGCTCTCCAGGCGGATCTTCCCCCCGAGCTCCTCCACGATGTTCCTGGAGATATAGAGTCCCAGCCCGGTTCCCTCCCCCTCGCCATCGCCCTCCTGGCGTGTGGTGAAAAATGGAGTGAAGAGTTTCCCCGCGATCTCCGGGGGGATGCCGGGCCCCGTATCCGCAATCTCGATCCTGATCCTCTCCCCCCGGGCGGATGATTTCAAGGAGAGAGTGCCCTGGCCCTTCATGGCCTGGTAGGCGTTTAAGATGAGGTTGGAGAAGAGCTGGATGATTTTATAGGGATGGGCCAGAAGCAGGGGAAGCCCTTCCTCGAGATCCTCGCTCAGCCGGACCCCTCCCCTCTCGTACCGAACCAGTCGAAGGGAACGACGAAGCATTTCATTGACGTCCACGTACTCCTCCCCGCCCTGGCGCGCCTTGACGAATCGTTCCAGACCCAGTTCCCGGAGGATGCCGAAGAAGAGATCCACCTGTTCGAGGATGTTTTTGGTGGACTCGAGGGCCGCCTTTTCCCTGGAGACCTCGCCATAATCCTGTGCCTCCTGCTTGATGTTCAGGACGGGTTTTTTGAGGTCGTGAAGGATGTTTGCGGAGAGCTGGCCGGCCAGGGCCAGCCGTTCGAGGCGGATCATTTCATCGCGTTTTTCCCGGAGCTCGATCGTGGTTTTGGAGATCACTCGCTGCTGTGCATACACCCTCGAGTAGAAGGAAAAGAGGGTCAGAAGGAGCAGAACGACAAAGAATGCCACCGCGGCCCGGACCCCGGTTATGATGCGGTTGTTGAGCTTGATGTAGAGGTAGCCGAGGGTGATGTCGCCCTCTGTGAGGGGTTCCCTGGTGAGGCGGGCCAGCTCGGGCCGCCTGTTTTCGGGAAGGGCGTTGAAGAAAAAGGGATACACCACGTGTTCGCCGCGTCGGGCGATGATTTTGGATACGTAGAGGTCGTTGATGTAGGGATTTTTCTTAATGGATCCGGCCAGGGACTCGATGGTGGAAAAGGAGATGCGGATATCGTCTCCGGCCTTGAGGATTCTCTCCTTTCCGATCAGGTCCCTTGCGTTGTCGATGGAGGCGCGCCTGTCGGAGACCACGCGCCGTTCGAGATAGACCAGGATCGAGAGCCCCAGAACGAGGATCAGGACCGTGAGGAAATAGAGGAGCGAATTTTGGCGGTCCTTTTTGTCGGGATGAGCTTTCATATTCCAGATGAGATAATACAGGAGGCATGATCCGTCAAGATAAAGGCCGGGGGCGTTTGATTTCCGTCCCCGGCCTTATTGGCAGGTTATGTCACGTTCTTGTCAAGCCTCAGCGGGCGTATTCCACGGAGCGGATTTCCCGAACCACCGTGACCTTGATCTGTCCGGGGTATTCGAGTTCTCCCTCGATCTTTTTCGTAACGTCCCGCGCCAGCTTGGCGCATTCGAGATCGTTCAATTTATCCGGTTCCACCATGATGCGAATTTCTCGACCCGCTTGAATCGCGTAGGATTTTTCAACACCTTCAAAGGAGCCTGCAATTTCTTCCAGTTTCTCCAACCGCTTAATATAGGATTCGAGCGTTTCTCTTCGAGCACCGGGTCGAGCGGCACTAATCGCATCTGCAGCCTGGACAAGAACCGCGATAATTGTCCTCAGTTCTTCCTCCCCGTGATGAGCGGCAATGGCGTGAACCACGGCGGGAGGCTCGTTGTACTTTTTAGCCAGTTCCGCACCGATCATGGCGTGCGTGCCTTCCATTTCGTACGATACGGCCTTGCCGATATCGTGAAGCAGTCCGGCCCGCTTGGCCAGTTGTTCGTCCACCTTGAGTTCGGAGGCCATGACCTGACAGAGGTTGGCCACTTCCACCACATGCTGGAGAACGTTCTGGCCGTAACTGGTGCGGTATTTCAAACGGCCCAGGAGTTTAATCAGCTCGGTGTGAAGTCCGTGAACGCCGGCATCGAACGCCACTTGTTCACCGACTTCAGTGATTTTTTCGATGAGGGCCTTTTCGGTTTTTGCCACGATCTCCTCGATCCGGGCGGGATGTATCCGCCCGTCGGAGATCAGTTTCTGCAAAGCCAGGCGGGCGACCTCACGGCGAAGGGGGTCGAAGCAGGAAAGCACGACGGCCTCTGGGGTGTCATCCACGATGATGTTACAGCCGGTGGCTGCCTCCAGGGCACGGATGTTCCGCCCTTCGCGTCCTATGATGCGCCCTTTCATCTCATCACTGGGGAGATTCACGACGGAGACTGTGGTTTCGCTGACCTGATCGATAGCGGAGCGCTGGATGGCCAGAGTGATGATCTGGCGCGCCTTTTTCTCCGCGAGTTCCCGTGTCTCACCCTCGACGCGACGAATGAGCACGGCGGCATCCTGTTTCACCTCGTTTTCGAGGCTTTCCAGAAGGGCCTGCTTGGCCTGCTCGACGGTCATGCCGGAGATTTCCTCGTATCGTTGCAATTGAGCCTTTTTGATCTCATCCAGTTTTCTGAGTCGTTCTTCGAGGTTTTTGAGTTTGGACTCGATTTTTTGCTCTTTCGAGACGAGTACCTGGTCCCGCTTATCGAGCAGGTCGAACTTTTTATCAATCATGTCCTCGCGTCGCTGAATCTTCTTTTCGAGACGATCTACTTCGCTCTTTTTCCGGCCGATTTCCTTTTCGAGGTTTTTCTTGCTGCGGTACAGGTGTTCCTTGGCCTCGATGGAAGCGGATTTCCGTTTGGCTTGCGCCTCCCTCTCCGCCTCCTCGACAATCTTGCCGGCTTTTGACTGAGCTGACTCAATCTCCTTTTTCGACAGCGATTTGAACAGGACATAACCGCCAATAATTCCCAACGGCAGCGCAATGACTGCCGTCACAAGAATACTGGCGATTTGCATAATCTAGTGTGTCTCACCTCCTTCAGACGGTTAGAAAAACGATGAAATTTTCATATCCTCTACCACGATCCAATATCAGTAAATCAGCTAGATATTCCATGCCTTTCACAAACGTCAAGTGGAAAAAGTTGATAGGGTATCAAGATTCCCTTCACGAATCGCTGTCTTTCCGGGCGGGGATTCGACGGCGGCGGGATTTCCGGTTTTTCTTCCTCTTCCTCGGAGGCCTCCTGATGACCGGGGCCGCGTTGACGAACAGAAGGCGCGGATTGGTTCTCAAACGCACCAGACCATCCCCCACTGCCCGGAGCATGTGCACCATCCCGCGACTGTGACTCTCGGGAATGCCCTTCATCAAAAATACGCAACACCAGCGAAGAATGCCCGATAAAAGAAAGGTCACATGATAATTGATAACGGTGAAACCCAGGATCTCGATCTGCATATCTCTGCAAATCTGAGCGATCACCCCTCCCATGATGGCGCCCATGCCAAGGGTCAGACCGGAAAGCGCAGCCAGGATGGCGAAAAAGTAGGAACGGTTCTTCCTGGGGAGAATAACATATGGCAGGTTGAAAATCCCAACGTTGAAACCGCTCCAGGCAAGACCGTTCAACAGGGCCTCTATCCAGAGAAACGTCAGCTTGTCCGGGGTGATCAAAAACCAGAAAAAGGGAATGCAGGAAATGGCAATCGTACAAAGCAGCACCACAGGAACGTTGCCGCTTCGATCGATCACATCTCCCCAGATATACCGGGACATGAAAAAATTCCCAAGAGTCACAATGGCGGAATAGAAGAAAATGGTGGTGAAGGATAGATGAAGATACATGATCATATGGGGGGCCCAGAAAGATATGGCCACCCCCACGGCAATGTTCCACGTAACCAGGGCCAAAAGAAGGCGCCGGATGGGTTTGTGGGAAAAGAACTGTTTCAAAACCGCTCCGAACCGGGGGGGTGTCTCGGGTTTTCCCGGTGGTTCCCACTGGTTTTTAAAAGCCATCACGCTTTTCAGGCCGGACAGGGAGGCGGCCAGGAGGCATAGAACGAGAAACAGCCACCTGAGGCTGGAACCGAGGTCTTCCCTGATCTGGGAGAGGAGGAAATCCGCCAGCAGGGCCACAAAAATCAGGATGCCGTTTCGGAAAGCGACCACCCGGCCCCTCATGTCATCGGGGATCAGAACCCCGAGCCAGTCCATCCAGGCATTTCCGGCGATCTGACCCGAAACATGGCAGGCCGCGAAAAGAAGTATGAATATCCAGATCTTGTACATGGAATCAATAGGGAGGAGGATCAGGATCAGGATCAGCCACCAGATCTGCCTGGAGATAAAGGCGGAGGGGAGTAGAACGGTCTTGCGGGAGCCGGAGCGATGGATCAAAAAAGCCCCCAGAAGCTGGGCCGGAGCAGCCAGGAAGGGGATGGCGTTGATAAGTCCCAGGTGAAAAGCCGAGGAGCCGAGAAACAGGGCCAGATCTGTCAGAAACTTCCCGCTGGTCAGGGTAATCCAGATCTGGGAATAGATCCCCTCTTCATAGAAGGCCGAGATCCCGCTCCGCCGTTTCCGCCAGAGGGAGGCATTGTTCTGGGGCAACCGGCTGAAACCCAGAACGAGACCCTTCAGAAATCCCGCCGGCTTGAAACCGGTTATCTTCTTTTTCGGAACTGGTTTCATGAGAACAGACGCCATCCCCTTCATGTGAAAATAGGGATTGATTTTGTCCCAAGCTATAAAAAAGGATCTGGGGGATAAGTTTATCTCATTTCAATAAAGAAATACTCTTTTTTAAAATGAATCCAAAGGAACGGGCTTTAAGGACATTTGAAGGCATGGACACGGACAGACCCCCGGTGTTCGAGCAGTCCGTATCGGGCGGGGTGGTTTCCGAAATCCTGGGGCGAACCGCTCTCGGATTCGCCACCGGACTCCACCTCGAAGAGGCCCGCGGGGCCTTCCAGGGACAAAGGAGCTGGGAGGATTTCCTCGAAACCCTCAAAAAAGACTTCACCGCCTTTGTCCGGCATCTTGATCCGGACGTGATCTCCCCCCCATGGCTCCTCTGGGAAACTCCTACGAAAATGATCGACGAACTCACGTTTCAATACCTGGACGAAAGGGGCGAATGCATCCGCACCTTCGATCCCCTTTCCCGAACCTTCGGAATCGTTCGAAAAAGCGGTTACCCCAACGGATTGAAACGCCATATCCAGAGTCTTTTGGAAAAGGAACGGGAAACCGCCCTCCCCCCCATGGCGAACCTGATCGAATGGATGGTGGAGCGGTTCGGGAAAGAACGGTGCGTGGCAGGCTCGAGCTATCTGGCCCTCCCCATGGAAGAGGAGTGGCTGATCCTGCTTTTGGAAGATCCGGCCCTGGTGGGGGAATACCTCGACTTCATGCTGGAGCGGGAGCTCGAGATGGCAGAGTTCCAGGCCGGCCTGGGGATCCGGGTGATCAATGGTGGGGGGGACCTGGCAACGAAAACCGGTCCGATCTATTCCCCCGGAATATTCCGCCGCCTGATCCTGCCTCGCCTGAAAAAACTGATCCGGCGATATCATGAGCTGGGGTGTTATTATATTTACCGTACCGACGGGAACACCTGGTCCCTGGCGGGCGATCTTTTCGAGGCCTCGGGCACGGACGGGTACGGGGAGATCGATATCGACGCGGGCATGGACATGATCGCACTCAGGGAAAGGTTTCCCCGGCTGGTTTTGTGGGGAGGGCTGGCCTGCGGGTCCCTTTTGGTCTCTGGAACAAAGGATCAGATTCTCAAGGAAACGCGGAGGCTTTATGATTTCTTCCGGGAGTCCGGTGGGTGGATCTTCGGTTCCTCGAACACCCTGGTTCCCGGAACAAACGTGGAGGGATATCTCGCCGCACTCGAGATTGTCAGGCAAGCTTGAAGGCAAAAGGGGTCTTTTTCCTTTTTTTCTTGCGGGAGGATTCTTTTCAGTAACATGATAACGCCCTTGTTCCGGAATGAAGAATCAGGGCTTTCCATGGTTCATGATATTTCCTACAGCGGTTTACTGGTGGATCTTGCGGAAAAGATTTTCGTAGTGGCCACCCTTTCTTACCTCGTGATGCATTCCCGCCACATTTCCGGAATATGGGAGGGGAGGAAAAAAACCCGAAATCTAATCTTCCCCATTCTCCTGTTCGGGGCCTTTTCCATATTTGGAACATACAGCGGGGCCATCCTCCCCAATGGCTCGATTGTGAACATCCGGGACCTGGGTCCGATGATGGGCGGGCTTTTGTGCGGGCCCCTGGTGGGAGTGGGGGCCGGGGTTCTGGGAGGCGTTCATCGCCTTTTGATGGGTGGGGAAAACGCCCTGCCCCTCTGCCTGGCAACGATCCTTGCGGGGCTTTTCGCGGGACTTTTACACCGATGGAAAAAGGGGAGATTTATCGGGGTATTCCGGGCAACGTTTTTTGCCGCCGCCATGGAAGAAATCCATATCGGCATTCTGCTGTTGATGGCGCGCCCCTTTTCGAAGGCCCTGGATATCGCCCTCCTGGCGGGCCCGCCGCTCATCGTGATCAATGCCCTGGGTATGATGGTTTTCTCCCTCATCGTCAGGAATATCATAAGGGACAGGAAAACAGAGGAGGAAAAATCACTTCTGAACAGCGAGCTGAAGAGGAAAAACCATGATATGGAGATCGCACGGGAGATTCAGAAGAGTTTTCTTCCAAAGGAGATCCCGGAGCTGGAAGGGTATGAAATGGCAGCCACCACCAGGCCGGCCAGGGAAGTGGGGGGCGATTTTTACGATTTCTTTCCCCTCTCCAACACGGCCTCGGGTTTTCTGGTGGCGGATGTATCCGGAAAGGGAATCCCCGCAGCCCTGTTCATGGCCCTTTCGAAAATCCTCGTACGGGTGTGCACCTCCGTGGAATCGCGACCCTTTGCCGCGATTCAACTGGCAAATGAGGAGATCTGTCAATACGCCGACTCGGGCATGTTCGTCTCCCTTGTGTACTGCATTCTGTTCCACCGGGAAAGACGCCTGGTTTACTGCAACGCCGGCCATAACCCCGGTTTCCTGTTCCGGGCCGAATCTGGGGAAATCACATGGTTGCGATCATCGGGCCCCTTTGTGGGATTGCTCGAGGAGATCCGGCTCTCCGACGGCTCGGAAATCCTTCATCCCGGGGATATCCTGGTTTTGTACACCGATGGAGTTACTGAGGCTCACAACATGGAGGGTGAAATGTTCGGAGAAAAGAGGTTGATCTCTCTTATCAGGGAAGGGGGGAATCTTTCGGCCTGGGAGATCAAAGAGAGGATCCTGGGGGAGGTGGAAACCTTCACAGGAGATCAACCCGCGTTCGACGACATCACCCTCCTGGTCATGAAGCTAATCTGATATTTTTTCAAATTTTAAAAAAAGTTCTTGACTTTAAACAGTAAAATGGATCAATATTTTAATCTGTTTTCACAGTTTATAGATAGATGTGAAGAAACTCTTTTGCGAGGGACAGACCAATCTGGTAGTTGTAGCAGGAGAAGAAAATGGAAGGGCAGGCAGTCAGAGCAGCCCCGAGGTTGAAACACCAGGTTTCGATCGCCTATTCGCTGGATGTGCCCAAGCGAACGGAAAAGAAGATTGTTCGCTATCGATTCGGTACGTTGATGGACATCAGTGAACGGGGACTTTGTTTCAAAGTCCCGGAGGATTTATCGAACGGTGGTGTGATCAACCTTTACCTCAAGCTGTCCGACGATTCCCGCGGTATCAAAATGCTGGGCAAAATCATTTGGACCAAGCAGGACTGGAACGGGGAGATGTTTGTGGGGGTGAAATTCATAGGGATGCTCCCCCAGGACTGGCGCGAGTTGGTAACAGAGGACTAGGTTTCGGAATATATCGAGGAAGAGACCGGCCTTCGGTAGAATAGGGGCCGGTGTCTTTTTTTTTTGACGGATTACGGCTTGATCCGCCCCCCCGAGTGAATCGGTTTTCCCGCCCTGGTTTGCGTCATCTTACCGGCCGAAAGGGCGGGTTTCCCATTTATAAAAACATAAGAGATCCCCACGGGCGGGGGCGTCTGATCCCTGTAATCCACTCCCGGCCCGATCGTTTCCGGATCGAACAGAACCAGGTCGGCGAATGCCCCCTTCCGGATCACCCCGCGATTTTCGAGATTCATCTTTTCCGCGGGAAGCCCGGTGCATTTGTACACGGCCAGTTCCCAGGAACACACTCCCCTTTCCCGCACGTATTTTCCGAAAAATTCCGGGTAGGAACGGAACTTCCTCGGGTGTTCGTCCCACACCTTTCCCTGGTCGATGGATTTTTGGGAAACCAGTGAGGCGTCTGTACAAACCATGACAAAGTCCTCTTTCATGGGACGGCAAACATCCTCCTCCCCCAGACAGAGATACGTGGCGAACACGTCCGATTTCTCCGTGAGCTGGAGATCCCGGATCAGCTCCAGGGGTGTGATGCCCTCCCCCTCGAGGAGTTCGGTAAGGAGTTTCCCGGAGTATTTCTCGTATTTGCCGGGCATGTCTTTCAAAAGAACCACATCGGGGGATTCGCGTTCGATGGCCTCCCGAACCAGGAGCTTGTGGAGGCGGTAATGGGCCGCTGGTCCGGAGGCGCGCCAGGGATACTGGTCGCCCGTAACCTCGAGCCCGCGGGCCCGCGCCGCCTTCATCACATCCAGGTAGCGCTCCATGTCTCCCCAGTTCCTTTTATTGATCACCTTCATGTGGGAGATCTGAACCGGAACCTCGGCGATTTCCCCGATGTAAATGCATTCCCGGATGGCGTCGATCACCTCGTCGGTTTCCCCCCTCACGTGGGAGGCGTAAAATCCGCCGTACGGTTTCATCTGCTTGGCCATTTCCGCGAGCTCCCATGCATAAGCCTCTTCACTGATGGAGTAAATGAGCCCGGACGACATTCCGAATGCCCCCTCTTCCATGGCCAGGTCCACCAGTTCCTTTTCCCGGTACACCTCGGCATATTTGGGTTGCCCGACCCTTTTACCGAGGACCTTGTTTCTGACGGCGCGGTTTCCCAGGAGCATGGCGATATTTATGGAGGAGCCCTCCCTTTCGATTTCTCTATAGAATGACCCCATTCCCAGGGGGGAAAAGGAACAGTTCCCCGCCAGCACGGTTGTAATGCCCTGGCGGATGTGGGAGGGGGCATAGGGAACATCGAGGACGTTCCAGTCCGCATGGCTGTGAATGTCGATGAATCCGGGGGTGAGAAAGAGGCCGCTGCCGTCGATGGTTTCTTTCCGGGGAACGTCCTTCAGGTTTCCCATTGCTGCGATGCGTTCCCCCGCGATTCCCACGTCGGTCTTGATCCCGGGGGTCTTTCGGGCGCCCTCGAACACCGTTGCCCCCTCGATCACGTAATCCAATTCGGTTACCTCGGGAAGAGAGGGACGCGGCTCGCGATATCTGTTTTCGAGTGGGGTATATCGATCGAACCGGTTCGGAACGGTACGGACAATCCCCTTGAGCGAGGATGTGAGAAAAGCGCCCTCCTCGAGCTCAAACCAGAAATCCTTTTCCTGTTTCGACGAATCGATGATTGTATAAGAGTAAGGCGAGATGTTTTCGAGATCGGAAACGATAAAAAGGCCGCTGGGATAGGGGCGGAGTGTTTTTACAACCTCGGCCATGGTGGCGTCGCGTTCCTTCTGTTCCTCATCCGTATAATCCCTCCTCGGGTAGAGGAACTTGTGTACCCGGATTTCCATATCTTCGATATTCGCGTGGCGACGGGCCTTTTCCGAAACCATGCCCATCATCTGGTATGATTCATCTTCGTAAAAGGATCGGCAGCACATATAGAGCCGTTCGGCCAGCTCCCCGATTTGTACCTCGGATAGGTGCGATGGGGCTTGGATGGCGACATCCACGGACTTCCTGAGGATTTTTCCCGGCAGCAAGGCATTGGCCTGTTCCATGGGACGGATATCCGCGATCCGGACCAGATCGGGGAGGTGTTGTTTCAATGCAGCGGCCATGAGAGCGGAATCCGACCCGAACTTGAAGGTATATTCGGGGCTGTCGATGTGTTCCTTTGCGATGGGGGGGAATGGGTAGTGATACACTTCGATAACGCAGGAGGGTGTTTTTTCGGATGCGGGGCCGGCGGTTTTTTCGAACCGGATATGGCAAACCGCCCCGATGTTGCCCTCGAGTTCGAGGACTTTTTTTGCCAGGATTGCCGGGTTGGAATCTCTTTCGTCCAATGCCGGAACAACCATCTCGAGCCCATCCTTTTCTTTGTTCATGGAGAACTGGTGAGAGAGTTTCGTTTCGAGGGAAGAGATCGCACCGGCCCCCCCCTCCCTGTCGAGATGGAACACAAACACATTGCCCTTTGGATCCTTATTCATGGTTTCACGCCTTTCCGCCAGAGCCGGCTGAATCAGGGATATAAGGAGGGAAAAAACGAGGAAATGAATTTTTCTCATAATGCGTCACCTCTTGATCGATTTGAGAAATAGAGAATGCATAATAAGGGGTAAAGGTGCAAGGAATAAGACGGCGGTTTTTCACCCGCATCCCCCATGTCCCCCATGTCCCCCGTAGGGGCGACCCTCGCGGTCGCCCATTCGGGCCGTAAACCGCATTATGAACCACCCCTCACCGACGGTTTCGGGGCGACCGGGCGGGGTCATCGAATTTTGATCACCCTGTGGGATCATCGAATTTTGGGCGACCGCGAGGGTCGCCCCTACGGTAATG
>Ga0272442_10003745_pt1 | contig 21194 bp, 17 predicted proteins | sample SSMForm2O_FD_200262 | JGI IMG/M metagenome (GOLD analysis project Ga0272442, IMG submission 200262) | Marine sediment archaeal communities from Little Sippewissett salt marsh, Falmouth, MA, United States - SSM-Form-2O | ecosystem: Environmental > Aquatic > Marine > Wetlands > Sediment ... | reverse complement strand
GAGCTGGGAATATAAGAAGAGAATAGCTGGAAAATGTGATGATATCTTAACAAAAATAGCAAATAGTAAGCTTTCAGTGAATGAAGCAGTTTGTTTTACACTAATAGCCAGGTACTTTAAGCGTATAGTAGCACATTTAGTCAATATTGCCACATCTGTAATTCTGCCTTTGAGTGATCTCGACTACTTCGATGAAAGGAGAGATGATGAATAAGTTGACATGATTATAATCTCTCTCTCAATAACAATTAAGACTTTTTGCACAAATAACCGGGTAAATTGAAGTCACACATTAAACTTAAATCTTCTGGAAAACGGGTAATAATTTAGAATAATGCCTTTCGCAGTTCTTCACTCTTGACTAAAAAGATTTTTGGTTGTTAGAATCATAAGCTGTGTTGAGCAGCAAGCAGAAGAATATATTCATTTGTTCCAGATATTATGTTCATAAATAGCAGATATTGTAAATGGAAATCTAAATGAGCAAAGCCACAATACTTGTAGTTGATGATGAGGAAGATATACGCGAATTACTTGAGTTGAACCTTGTTCGGGAAGGTTATAATGTTCTTTCCTGTGAAACAGGTGAGGGAGCTCTCGAAATTGCAGGCTCTAAGCTTCCTAATTTAATAATTCTGGATTTGATGTTGCCAGGTATAGATGGGCTGGAAGTTTGCAAGAAACTCAAAAACACCCTTAAAACAGAGAACATTCCAATTGTGATGTTGACAGCCAAGGGAGAAGAAGCAGATATTGTAACGGGACTTGAACTCGGAGCAGATGATTACATTACCAAGCCGTTCAGCGGAAAAGTTCTGATTGCACGGGTAAGAAGGATTCTACGCAAGGGAACTACACGTCAAGATGATAAGAATGTACTTAAAATCCAGGAATTAACAATTGATCCTAATCGTCGTGAAGTTTTGGTCAAGGAAAAACCTATTGGGCTTACTTTTACAGAATTTAACATTTTGCATACATTAGCGAGGAGGCCAGGCTTAGTCTTCACGAGATACCAAATTGTTGATGCATTACATGGTGGTGATTATCTCGTAACAGAAAGGGCTATTGACGTCCAGATTGTTTCACTGCGAAAAAAACTTGGTTCCTATGGGAAGTATATTGAGACTGTTCGTGGTGTTGGATATCGGTTCAGGGATTAACGTATGGCCAGAAAACAATTGTTATGGCAATTATATCCTTCTTACTTGGTCATTACACTGATTGCACTCGTTGCAGCAGGCTGGTATTCCTCACGTTCTTTCCGTGATTTTTATCTCAGGCAAATTGCCGAAGACCTCGAATCCAGAGCTTACCTTATAAGGCAGCAGATTTCGGGTGCCTTAGAAGCTAGCGAATTAGACAGGATTGACAAGTTATGTAAGGAACTAGGTACGACGTCGTCCACACGAATAACAGTAGTTTTAATGTCGGGCAAGGTTATTGGTGACTCAGAAGAAGAGCCGGCACAGATGGACAACCATGCAAATCGTCCGGAGATTATCCAAGCCTTTAGTAAAGGCAAAGGTCAATCTCTAAGACCAAGCCCAACGCTCGGAATAAACATGATGTACGTAGCTATACGCCTGAATCGAGATCAGGGAACTGTCGGTGTTGTCCGAACTGCTTTACCGATTAAAGGTATAAATCAGGCTTTATATAATATTTATCTCAAGATTTCTTTAGGAGCTCTGGCTATAGCGGTCTGTGCTGCAATTATAAGCTTGTTCGTATCAAGACGGATAACCAAACCCATTATTGAGATGAAACAAAGTGCCCAAGATTTTGCCGAAGGTCAACTTGATCAAAGGGTGCCGATCCCCAATTCAGCTGAACTTGGAGCCTTAGCAGAATCTCTTAATCAAATGGCTCGGCAACTGGATGACCGAATACAGACGGTCACCCGACAACGTAATGAGTTAGAGGTAATCCTATCGAGTATGATAGAAGGTGTGCTTGCAGTCGATTCTCACAGGAATGTCGTGAGTATAAATAAAGCAGCAGCAGAATTGTTGGGTGTGGACCCAACAAGAGTTCAAAACCATAATATAGAGGAAGTTATTCGAAATGCGGAGCTTCTTCAGTTCGTTCGAGAAGCGCTTGAAAGCGATGGTCCTGCAGAAGCCGACCTGACTCTTCAGGTAGATGGAGAACGTTTTTTTCAGCTTCATGGTGCCAGTTTATCAGATAGCCAAGGTAAAAGAAGCGGAGCTGTTATAGTTCTAACCGATATGACCCACATGCGGCGGCTTGAAAATGTTCGACGTGACTTTGTGTCTAATGTTTCACATGAACTACGTACTCCGGTTACCTCGATTCAGGGTTTTGTCGAAGCGCTTCTCGATGAGAAAACAAAAGAACCTGGACAGGTAAACCGTTATCTTAAGATTATTGCCAAGCATTCTGACAGGCTCAATGCAATCATAGAAGATTTATTGAGTCTTTCACGCTTGGAGGAAGACAGTGAAAGAAGAAGAATATCCTGTGAAACTGCCCCATTAAAGCCGGTGCTAGCCGATGCAATAGAATTATCAAGTACAAAGGCACAGGAAAAACAAACTACAGTTAATCTTTTATGTGAAGATGACTTACAAGCCAGGATCAATCCTGCGCTATTAGAGCAAGCGATACTTAATCTTATCGATAATGCAATAAAATACAGTCCGGCGAACGGAATTATCAAAGTCATTGTGGATAAAAGTGAAAAAGAGTTCCGCATTACAGTTCAGGACAATGGCTGTGGAATCGACAAGAAACACATTTCCCGTATCTTCGAGCGTTTTTATGTGGTTGATAAGGGTCGCAGCCGTAAGCTTGGCGGTACAGGCCTTGGCTTGGCTATTGTAAAACACATCGCACAGGTACATGGTGGTTATGTAACAGTCAAAAGCTCACTCGATCAAGGCAGCACCTTTACTATTCACTTGCCTCGTGATTAACATCGGTCATGCTTATAAGTATTTTGTACATTATACCTTTTTGGTTTACAGCAATATCTTGTCCGTTCGGATTATTAAGCCGGCTTTGCTCTTGCTAAGTGATCGTTTCGATAAAAATTAATCTTATTCTAACTTCCGGTTAATAATCCGCTAACAAGACAATTCTATAATTCAAATCATTATATATTGTAAAGGTCAATGTAATTTCAAAGATAAGAAAGTATTACGAAAGCAAATAAATGGTGATGACTAATATCAGGGAATTTGCTGCGGGGTAATGAAAAAGATCCAAAAATTGTTAATGAATTCGACGGTGTTTGATTTAGAGTCTTTTAGGATGTTCATCTCCATAACCGGGAAAAGGAGAGGGGGTAATGGCGTTATGTTATGCCGCGCTACAATTATAACGGCCTTGAGAAGAGTTTATGACTTTTCTTAAGGCCTCCCGGTTTTAATAATTGAATTAAGGAAAGTTGAAAATGCAAAACGGTTTTTTAATTGACATGGATGGGGTTATATACAAAGGCGGTGATTTGATAAAAGGAGCCGATACATTCATCAAATCGCTCATAGCGGATAATATACCATTCATATTCCTGACCAATAACAGCCAGCGTACTTCCAGAGACATCGCTATGAAACTCATAAGAATGGGCTTTCCCATAACTGATAAGCACATCTTTACCTGTGCAATGGCAACGGCCCGTTTTCTTGCTCACCAAAAACCTGATGGAACCGCTTATGTCATTGGCGAGGGAGGGCTACTAAACGCTCTTCACCAGAACGGATACGCAATTGTAGATTCCGATCCGGACTATGTCGTGGTAGGTGAAGGCAGAACCTTTACATGTGAAATGATAGACAAGGCTGTACAGATGGTTTTTAACGGTGCAAAACTAATCGCTACCAACCCAGATCCGAACTGCCCGACTTCTGTCGGTATTCGACCGGGCTGCGGCGCAATCGTAGCAATGCTCGAAAAAGCGACTGGCAAAAGGGCTTTCAGTGTTGGAAAACCCAGTCCTGTTATGATGAGAGCTGCAAGAAAGGAAATATCCCTTGATGCTTCTCATACCATAATGATTGGAGACACGATGGAAACTGATATTCTGGGCGGCCTGCAGATGGGATATACTACTGTCTTGGTGCTTTCCGGCAGCACAGAAAGAATGCACCTTTCAGATTACGCGTACAAACCAGATATAACAGTTGACTCTATAGCAGAGCTACTGGATTCGAAGCTGCTTCATATACCCCAGGTTATTGCAAACTGAACGATTTCGAGAGGTGATCTTTTATTTATCAGCACTGATATTGGCGATATTGTTTTTCGAAATTAATGCAAATCTAACATTATCCTTATATTTCACTAACAGCCCCAGAGTATTTATTACAAAAGTTTTACGAAGTCGTTCTCCGGGACAGGCCCGGTAGGACACAAAATATTACCTTTATTGATGGAGGTTAAAATGCAAAAAGGAAAAAGGATTGTTTTTTTGGGAGTGGGATTATTACTCTTGGCTTCGATTCTGGCTGAAAGAGCGGGGGCTGATGAAATAAGTGAACTTAAGGAGCTATTGAACGAACAAACCAAAAAGATGCGAGAGCTACAGGAAAGGCTAACTCAACTTGAGGCAAGACAGAGGCTGAAAGAACGCTCTTTGACAGAAAAAATCGAAGAAGTAGCAGAACAGAAGCAGGCCCCAGCACTGCCGGATAGTGTTAAGTGGATTGAGAAAATTAAGTGGAGTGGTGATTTCAGATACAGGCACGATACCATTGATGATGATTCATCAACAACAACGAGAGACAGAAACAGGATTCGGGCAAGATTGAAAATGGAGGCCGAGGTCAACGATGAATGGGATGCGATTTTCAGGCTTGCTTCGGGCAGCAGCGATTCTCCGACGTCAACAAATCATACTCTCGGTGACTCCAGCGATGACTCTTTCAGCAGCAAGGAACTCTGGCTGGATCAGGCTTATGCCAGTTACCATCCCGAATCAATGCCAGGCCTAAATCTCCTTGCCGGTAAAATGGCCAATCCTTTTTATCGGGTAGCCAAGAATCAGCTCGTCTATGATGGCGATATCAGTCCTGAAGGTGGTGCGGTAACATACAAGTGGAATTTGGATGATTCTACGAGTGCCCAATTAACCGGTGGTGCCCTCTGGCTCAGGGAAAGAAGTACGGATGCCGATACGAGTATTTTCGGTATTCAGGGATTATTGGAACATAAGCTTTCCAGTGACAGCCATATTCTCGGTGGAGTCACATATTATGATTTTGGCAATATCCAAGGCAAGACTTTGGCCGGTATCAGCTCAAATGGCAACACTACAACACCTGTAGCTGGAACAAGCGGCATTTTCGCTAATGATTACGACATCCTGGAGGGCTTCGGTGAGTATGGATTTATGATTGGAGAAGTCCCGGCAGCTATATATGGCTCATATTTACGCAACATGGTCGCAAGTAATTCTGGTGATACCGCCTGGATTGTTGGAGCAAGATACAATAAGGCCAAGGATCCCGGTTCTTGGGAAGCGACTTACAATTACAGAGATGTTCAGAGGGATGCTGTAGTTGGTGGATTGAATGATTCCGATTTTATCGGTGGTGGTACTGATGGTAACGGCCATGTTTTCGGTTTCAATTATCAGTTAGCAAAGAATGTGCAGGCTGGAGTTCTGTATTACCTGAATGAGAAGAATATGAGTACTTCAGAAGATGACTACCAATTGCTTCAGGGTAACCTTGTTTTCAAGTTCTAATCTCGATGTGCGGGATAATTAATAAAATATTAACAATATCTTAACGCAACTGTAACAAACGTAAGGTAGTAATTAATAAAGATTTAGGAGATATTTGAAATGAGAAAGATTATTTATTGTTTAACAGCCATCATGCTTCTGGCAGGAAGCTCAGTTTCAGCGGAAACTTTACAGCTCGAAGGCTCAACCACCGTAGGGCCTATCGCCGATGCATTTGCAGAATACTTCAAGAGCATATACCCCGATTTGCAAATCACGGTGAAGAAAACCGGCAGCGGTGACGGAGCTGCCGCTTTGGTGGACGGTCGATGTGATATAGCAAATATGAGCCGTTTTATGAAGGCCAAGGAGTTTGAAAAAGCCGTCACGAACGGCATCTTCCCGGTAGCTCATGTTGTCGCAATGGACGGTGTTTGTGTTGTAGTGCATCCATCCAATCCGGTAAAAAAACTAACCAAGGCCCAGGTGCGTGATATTTATATGGGCAAGGTAAGGAACTGGAGCCAGGTCGGCGGCGCGAATATGCCGATTGTAGTAGTAAGCCGTGATACTTCTTCCGGAACTTACGAAACTTTTCATGGTCTTGTAATGGAAAAAAAGGAAATGGCTCCGCATGTCGAGTATGTTAATGCCAATCCTCAGGCACACGCCAGAGTCAGGACAACAAGAGGGGCTATCGGCTATGTTGGTCTTGGTTTTGTGGATTCCAGCGTTAAAGCTCTGGAAATAGACGGGATCATGCCAAGCAGAAAGACAATTGCCAGCGGTGTTTATCCTGTAACCCGTCCATTGTATATGTTTACAAACGGCTATCCCAAACTCGGATCGATGATCCATAAGTTCTGTACTTTCTATCTTACCGAGAGAGGTCAGGAATTGGTTGAAGAGAAGGGATTTGTACCTTTAACAAACTATTAACACTTGGATGAGAGCCTTCCTGTCCTTGCTGAAGATTAACGGATTTGAAGATGAGTCAAAGGAAGTTAAATATAGCATTAGAGCCGGCGGCCGCGAAGTATCGGCCGCTGGCACTTACGCCAAGTGAGGACCTGAAAGGTTATATAGCATCTCATCTGGGCAGAGCCATCCTTTTTTTTATTACATGCAGTTCAGTTCTTGCTGTATTGCTTATATTCTTTTTTGTTATCCGTGAAGCGTTCGGCTTTTTAACTCATTTTAGCTTATTGGAATTTCTTACCAAGACCGGCTGGTATCCGGAGGCACAAGAGCCGAAATTTGGAGCCCTGGCTTTAATAGCAGGTTCTGTTTATGTAACTGTAGCATCTCTGTTTTTTTCTGTTCCGGTAGGTATCCTGGCGGCTGTTTTTCTAAGTGATATTGTTTCTTTTAAGATCAGGGGCTTTGTCAAACCGGTAATCGAGCTGCTTGCGGCAATACCCTCAGTAGCTTATGGCTTTTTCGCTGTGCTTGTCCTAGCACCCTTTATGCAGAAGAAGCTTGGCTTTCCCACCGGTACAAATGCGTTGAATGCATCCGTGATTCTGGCAGTTATGGCACTACCAACAATTATAAGTGTAGCAGAAGATTCAATATCAGCTCTTGGCCGTGAACTGCGAGAAGCGTCGTATAGTCTTGGAGCAACGCGCATGGAAACGATTTTTGGGGTGGTCATACCGGCAGCCCATAGCGGTATTATTGCCGCAGTTGTTCTTGGGATGATGAGAGCCATAGGCGAGACAATGGTCGTATGGATGGCATCGGGCAATGCCAGTCAGATCCCGCATCCATGGTGGGATATATCCCAGTCTGTTCGCACAATGACCGCAACGATAGCAGGAGATATGGGCGAGACTGTAAAAGGCTCCGATCATTATAGTGCATTATTTTCAGTTGGCGTAATGTTATTGATTATGACATTCTTTTTGAATCTTGTGAGCGAGTATTTCTTGACGCGTGCAAAAAAGGCACTTGGGAAATAGCAATGAAAATAGTTATTCGTAATACATTTGACAAAGCCTTCACTATTCTGACGGCGTTGTCTGTCATATTTATTTCTTTAGTTTTATTAGGGATTCTGGGGCCTATGATATGGCGGGGCTCCGGTGCAGTTATATTTAAGGGTACGGTAGAGTTTCGTAAGATGCAGATGGACTTGTTTGAACGTGGTAATCAGGATGTTCTACAGAATGAGATCGTCGAGACCGATACTGTTCGCAAGACTATCTTCGAAACGATTAACAGATTCAAAAAAGGTATTGATACTGAGGCATTGTGTGACAGAGTCAGGGATATCCACCGTGAGTTTGGCCAGGAGCTTCGCTTAAAGGGCATAACGGGACAGGAGTATAGTCGGTTACGCTCGATTACCAGAGATATTCGAGACAAACTTGAGGTAACTTTTGAAAGTCAGGATAAGAAAGAAATAACCAAAAATATCGAATATGTCCTTCAGTTTAAGAAGGATGAACGGTTCAAAGCAACTTGTGCCGAAGAATTATTTCAAATTGCACTCGGTTTTCAAAAAGATATAGCAAAGATTGATTTAAATAAACGTAAACAATACGAAGAAGACCTTATACAAATCGAGCAAACACTTTTCGGCTCGGGAGAAATACCTGGACTCCTGGGACCTCATCCCGATAAGCCCTTACCTGCCCTGGCTATGAACCGTTTTGGTGCAACACGATGGGATCAGTCCTTAAAGCTACTTGACAAATTACTTTGGATTGAAGAATGGGTTGAAAAAGAACCAGGCAAGCCTTTGGAAAAGGTCAGGACTTCCCGTAAAGAGAAGTTCGCAGGAACTGATTTAGAGCCACTGTTCAGCTCTGTACAGGATAATCTTGAAAAAATTCTAAAGCCAAGGCTGACAATTTATTGGCAGTTTTTCATCGATGATAATTTCAACAGCCATTACTTCGGCGGAGTTGGTCCCGAGATATTAGGCACACTTCTGATTACTTTTTTAGGGATGTTATTTGCTGTCCCACTTGGCTTGATTTCCGCAGCATATCTGGTTGAGTGTGCATCGGATCATTTTATATTTAGGATGATCCGCATGTGCATTAACACTCTTGCCGGTGTCCCAAGTATTGTCTTTGGGCTTTTTGGGCTGTCGTTTTTTGTTTTATTTCTTTTTCCTTTGTTCGGGATGCCATCAAAGGGCTGTATCCTTGCGGCTTCTATGACGCTTGCAATATTGACATTACCCGTAATGATACGAGCAAGTGAAGAAGCGATTCGCACCGTACCTCAGACATATAAAGAGGCATCATTAGCGCTCGGGGCAAGCGGTTTTAGGACATTTGTTACTGTGACTTTACCTGCGGCTTTACCCGGCATTTTAACTGGTATCATATTAAGCCTAAGTCGAATCGCCGGTGAGACGGCACCAATTTTATTCGCCGGAGCCGTTGCTATGGGGCCGATACCGAAGTCGCTTTTTGATCCAACACGTACGCTTTCTTACGGTAGTTATGATATGGCCGTTGGAGATAGAATCTCCATGATGGTGCCGCATAACCAGTATGGCATGGTGGTGACTCTGGTGATTCTGGTACTTTGCCTTAATGCCCTGGCAATCGGATTACGTTCTCGGGTTTTTAAGAGACTCAAAGGACATTAACAAAAGTTAATTATTTTTTTTATATAAAAGACTCATGCAAAATAGGAACAATTCAATGCCGATGACAAGTGTACAGAAAGATACCAAAAGCGCAGCAACCGGCCTTACGATGAAAGTCGAAAGTAAATTAGCGCTTGTTGAAAAAAAAGACTCATTGAACCGCCACTGTGCCATAATAAAAGCCGAGGGCTTCAGCTTTTACTACGGCTCTAAAGTTGGCGTTAAAGACATTACTATGGATGTTAATCAATGTAGTGTAACTGCAATAATCGGTCCAAGCGGGTGTGGTAAAAGCACATTCCTGCGCAGCATGAATCGAATGAACGATCTTATTCCGCATACCCGAGCCGAGGGTAAATTAATAGTGGATAACCAGGACATATATGACAAACGTGTCAATCTTGTCAATCTCCGTCAGCAGGTCGGGATGGTATTTCAAAAGCCAAATCCCTTTCCCAAGAGCATTTTTGACAACGTTGCTTATGGGCCTCGATTACAAGGAACAAAAAAACGTTCCGAGTTGCAGCAAATTGTAGAGCAAAGTCTGGACGCCGCAGCATTATGGAAAGAGATCAAGGATGATTTGAAGAAATCAGCTTTGGCACTTTCCGGTGGACAGCAGCAACGATTATGCATAGCCAGGGCTTTAGCTACAAAGCCCCGAGTTCTTTTGATGGATGAACCTTGTTCCGCTCTTGATCCTATTGCGACAGGTAGAATCGAAGACCTGATAGAGGAACTTAAGAGTACTTATACAATTGTTATTGTAACTCATAATATGCAGCAAGCGGCACGTGTTAGTGAAAGAGCCGCGTTTTTCTGCCTTGGCGAGTTGATTGAATATGACTTGACATCGAAAATATTCGGTAATCCGGGTAAAAAGCAAACCGAGGATTATATTACAGGAAGGTTTGGTTAAAGACATGAATGAACAAGATAAGAATAAAATCTGGAAGATACGAACGATAAAAAATTATCCCGAAGCACATAACCATCTACTGGTGGGTAAAGTTCTGGAAATAACAGAATCATATGTTCGCATACATTGTAGAACATATCATTTTGGCAGGATTATCAATAGGCCTGAAGATGTACAAATTGGAGACTTGATGATTAGAGTTGTTCCGTGGAGTAGGATTGAGATAATAAATGAACTGCCACCAAAGTTTGATTATATTCGAAATACTCTGATTGCAGATAAAGAAGGGGAAGTTATTTTCCAGGATGGTCAGCATACCTGTCCGGTTGGTTCCGGGACAAAGTACGAGGTAAGATACTAAGCCAAATGGAAGGATAGAATTTATGCCTGTGCATTTACAAAGAGAAATCGAGAATTTGAAAAAAGACATATTAACGCTTGGTGCTATGGCTGAGCACAGTGTACGAGAAGCAACTCTTGCAATTGAGAAATATGATGAAGCCTTGGCAAGAAGTGTCATTGAAAAGGATCTAAAAATTGACCAGATGGAGATAGAAGTTGAAGAAGCTTGCCTTAAGATACTTGCACTGCATCAACCTGTAGCGATAGATTTAAGATTTATTATCGCTGTGCTCAAAATAAACAATGATTTAGAGCGTGTCGGAGATCTGGCGGTCAATATTGCTGAACGAGCGGCATTTCTCGCCACACAACCAAGAGTAAATATCTCTTTTGATTTCATAGGAATGGCTATTAAAGTTCAGGCAATGTTGAAAAAAAGTCTTGATGCTCTCGTGAATTTGCGTTCGGATTTAGCCAGTGAAGTATGTGCTTGCGACGATGAGATTGATACAATGAACCGACAGATGTATCTCTTGGTTCAGGAAGAAATTCATTCCAATCCCAAGTATACTGATTCGCTGATTCACCTGCTCTCAGCTTCGCGTCACCTGGAACGGATTGCAGATCATGCTACTAACATAGCAGAGGATGTAATTTATATGGTTGAGGGTCAGATTGTCCGGCATAAGGTCGAAGAATATAAACCTCAAACCTACCATCGACAGACCTCATAATAACAAAACTGAATGATTTTCTGTACAAGCCCCTGTCTTGCTTTACCCAACCTTTGACAGAGGCAGGGGCTTTTTTCTTTGATCTCTCTGACACAATGGTTGATAATAAGATTGCAAAACAATAGTGGGGCTTTTGCTTGTTTTAAGGAGGCAGGCAGAGGCCTTTTTTTCTTTACTTTTCAAATAAAATAGTCTATAAATTAATAAATCATACTACTGAGCTCTTGGCTGCATAGAAAGATCAAATGAAGCAGCAAGAGCTCTTTTTTTGATTTTGGTGATAGAAACAATGTGCATTTTCCATAATTGCAGGGATACTCCATAAGGGATTTAACCGGATGTATACGGACCTAGCCAGATATTAGCAGGCGAAGAAGTTGTTTGTCGAAACACTGGAGCGTCTGCAAAACACAAGAGATAAAGAACATCTGGTCATGCTTGTTTTAATGAATGACTTGATTATTTTATACAAAGAGCAAGTACAATATGAAGAAGCAGAAGAATTATTACTACAAGCTGTCGAAGGCCGTCGTCTCAAACTCGGTGACACACCCACAAAAAACAGAATCTATCAATAATCTAATCGATCTCTACGAAGCTTGGGGTAAGCCGGAAAAAGCTGAGAAGTGGCGAACAAAACTGCCTCAAACAAAAGCTGTGGATGAGTGATATGTCAGAAGTAAAACTGTCTCTTTCAAAAGCTGTAAAAGACCAAAGTTGATACAGTGACATTATGACGCCGAAACGACTCTACGAAAGTTAGTTTTGACTATATCAAGTCTGAAATAATGTCAGATTTTGCTAAAAATCTAAATATTTCTCAGAAATATTTAGATTCTATCGAATTAAGTATATGGTGAAAATAAAATGTAACGTTAGATCTCTAAATTTCATCTTCATCCAGAGTACGCTGTCCTTCAAACGGTCCCCACTTAATACGGTATTCTGATTTTTTATCCTTTATGTATTGCTCATGATCATAATCCGGGTTGACCTTCGGAAATCGGGCTCCGACCTCTTTAAGATAACGCATCATCTGGCCGTAGAGTTTCTTGTGCGTTTGGGGATTCTGCTTTGCAATGTTGCTTACCTCTCCAATATCTTTAGAAAGGTCGATCAATATCGGAATATCCGGTTGTGCGTAAAAATGGAGCACTTTGAACGGACCAGAAATAATTGCCGAATGCGGCACGGTACTGCGATAATGAGGATAATGGAAATAAAGATTGCGATTCAGGAAGGCCTTTTCGGGCTCTTTACCAGCCATATAATCGGCGAGACTGACGCCGTCAATGTTCTGCAATTTTTCCGGGTCACCACCAGCCCAATCAACGAAGGTGGGGAAGAAATCATAGTTGACCACATTACCAGTAAACACTGAATCGGGTTTGATCCTCGGTCCTCTGACAATCATTGGCACCCGGATGCCTCCCTCCCACAGCCACCACTTTTTTGCGTGCAACGGCTGCTTGAGGCCGGGGGTGAGTTCGAGTTCCTGGTGCCGGTAACCGTTATCAGCTACTAAGACGACATAGGTGTTATCCTCAATCCCCAGTTCCCTGATCTTGTCGAGCACTGCACCGATCTGACCATCCAGGTCCTCACCCATCGCTAACCAATTTGCAGGATCGTCCTTTCGGTTGACCGTTTCAGGATGTTTGTTGTTCTTTTTATACCAGGCCCGAACAAGTGGGTGATTCACATACTTGTGGCGGGTTTTATCGAGGCATTCCCGACCTTCATGCATGGCATAGTGAGATATCTGAAGGTAAAAAGGATTGCCCTGTTTGGCCTGTTGTTCCATGAAGCCAATCGCTCTTTCGGTAATGCTGAACATCAACTTGGGATCCTTCATATCCCTTGGTAGCCGCTTTGGTGTTGGCTCTCCCGGCTTGAGGTTCGCCTTCAGCGTATTGCCCTGGTTATTATTAGTATCACCATCATGTAATACGTAGCCTTCCTTTCCGGGATCGCCCCTCATGTGCCATTTGCCAAGGTGGGCACTGACATAACCCAGCGGTTTGAGAGCCTCGGCAATGGTGACAGCGTCTTCGTCGAGTTCCATATCCGAGACGTTCGGGACAAGCGGAAACTTCCGGTATTCCTTGTTTGTGTCATAATAGGATTCTTTTGACCCCATATATACCGTGAAACCACTACGTGGATTAGACTGCCCCGTCTGTACGCACACACGAGAAGGTGAGCACTGCGGTGATGCATAGGCATTGCGAAATTTCATTCCCTGATTAGCCAGCTTTTCGACGTTTGGCATTTGCAGGATTGGCATGAGGGAATTCTCCATGGAATCATCCATGGGAACCGGTGATCCGTTCCAGGCCCAGTCGTCAATGTAAAGCAAAACGATGTTAGGCTTATGTGTCTTGATGTTTTTCATTGATCTATCTGTAGCTATAGCAGAGCAGCCAAACACCGATGCTCCGGCTGCCAAAGCACATTGTTTTAAGAAGTTTCTCCGGTCTATTTTCATATCAGCTTCCTTATTAATAATTTCTTATGTTCTGGTTCAATTCTTTGGAGTATTGCCCCTGAATCCGATCACTTCTTTTTTCTTCTTTTTTTCGATGGCATCGGTGGAGACATCTGAGATAGAGTCGGAACTGAGGCTCTCAGTTTATTAATCTCAGTGGTGTATTTCGGATTGCCAATCTGGTTGGTCCATTCATGAGGATCCTTGGCGCAATCGTAAAATTCTTCCTCGCTGTTGGTATATCGTATGTAGCGGAATTGTTCGGTTCGAATGCTGATATACCGGTCATAAAGAGCGCTGATAGCCGTACTCTTCCACTGCGTATTCGGCTTTTTGAGTAAGGGTACCAGCGAACGCCCGTCAACATAGCCTGGAGGCTCAATTCCACAAAGCTCTGCCAGGGTCGGATAAATATCCTGCAAGGAAACAAAACGTGCGGACTTGCTTACTGCTTTGGTCAGCCCGGGGACACGGAACATCAGCAGGCTATGGGTAGCCTCTTCCCAAAGCGTGCCTTTCTGCCAATGACTTTTTTCGCCCAGATGGAATCCATGGTCGGTCATAAACACTACAATAGTGTTGTCTCGGTATGGACTCTTGTCCAATGCATCCAGCACGCGACCGATCTGGGCATCGGCGTAGGCCGTCGTCGCGAGGTAACCTTGAACACCCTGTTTGTGCAGACCATGCTCAAATACTTGCTTAACAAATTTGCTCTTGCCGGCAGTCACTGCCCGACCAAGAGGTGGCACATCATCCAGATCATCGGCTTTAATTTTCGGGGTAGTGACATCATCCATTGGAAACATGTCGAAGTATTTCTGCGGCACGTACCAAGGCATATGCGGGTGGAAGAGGCCGCATGCAATTAAGAATGGCTTATCATGCTTCTTCCTCAACTGTTTGATGGCAGCATCTGCATACATCGTATCACGCATTTGTTCTTCCTGCAAATGCGTAGGGCCCCAATCCTGTTCCCCTCTACCAACAGACGTTAAGGGAGCGTTTGGCGGAACTGGATCGCGTTTATGGGGTATATGTTCATCCCAGTCTGATCTTACATCCCAGCCATGCCCGATCTTTCCATACGATGCGGTATAATAGCCGCCCCTTTTGAACAGCTCCGGTAAAGACGTGGCATTCCGAAGGGCGATACTCTCGCTAGTGTCCTGACCATTTTGATAGATGCCAGATTTCCACGGACTGACACCTGATAATAAGGCTGTCCGTGATGGGCAGCAAAACGGACTGGCCGTATAAGCGTGGGCAAAGATCACCCCGCTATCGGCCAATCGCTTGATATTGGGAGCCACGACCTTGCCGGCATATCGATTGGTGTCACCCAGTAGCCAGGTGTTTAGATCATCCACGACCAGAAACAACACATTCATACGATTTTCTTGTGCAGCATAACTTGCGCAACTTTGCGTGCCAAGCACCGATGCTCCGGCTACCAAAGCACATTGTTTTAAGAAGTTTCTCCGGTCTATTCTCATAGCAGCTTTCTTATTCATAATATTTTATATTTTAATACTTATGGACATCAGTTTTGTACTGGACTCCTCCATGCAATTTTTCTTTTCTTTCCTTCGACCTCGCTGAAAATGACCAGTCGTCTGGATGCTGTGATTCCAAATTTAAAAGGGCTTGGACCAGATACCGAACGTGTTTCATAAATTTTTAGTTTCGGATGGCCGGGTTTTTCGCGGTAGATCCGAAGTTGCCCCTTCTCTAAAACGGTGTAAAAACGGTACGGAACAAGTTGGGGTTTAGGCCTGTTGGCTTTCCCAATAGTTCCCCAGATTCTACTTTCACTGTCACTTGGAGTACCATTTACGAGTGCAAGTGTTCCATCTTCACCCAGACTGAGATAGCAATTCAGGCAAGGAAAATCTCGTATATCCTTATCCTCAATAATCTCCCCTTCGCTGAGAATCACTTGATGGATCTCATCCTTCCAGTCCCTCATACTACTATGAGAAGCATTACCTACTGCAATGTTGATTTCCTCGTATGTGCGCAAACCGTTTTTATCCACAGCCACCGCCTCAAGATGATACATCCCGGTCTGAAGGGATTTCAGGATCTCATCGCTGGAGCCACTCCAGACAAATAGATTGTCTCTCTTTTTTTCTGCATTAAGAACCAATCCGTTGAGAAGAAGCATTACCTCTGGAAGACCATTCCCGTCGGTCGCTTCTATTTCCACACGAAGATCGGATCCCTTCGGAATACGCGCACCGTCTGTTAGGTTTGTAAAACGCAGTTCCGGGTAATCCCCTTCCTCCTTTATGGTCTCGACTTCTTTTTCCACCTCCTTTAGCGTACTGTTCCAATCGAGGCTGTTAGCCCTGGCCCCTATTTGTGTCTTATACTGAGGCGTAAGAACTGCCGCATAGGCCTTCCACTCCTCCACAGCATCCTCCATGTGGGCTACTGCCTGGTCAAGGTACTTGCTGTCCTGTCGGCCACCCTGGCGGTATAATGCCAGCTTAGCAGCGCCTCGCATCTTATCGGCATAGTACCGACCAAGGAAGGCCATGCTTTCAATATCGTTCAGTGTTTCCTTCAACTCCACTTTATTACCCATTTGTGACCGCAATACCGATAGTGCTTCCTGCGCAAGGGCTGCATATCCGTCCAGGTTATCCGCTACCTGCAGGGGAGTGACACCCTTCAATTCTTCCCCTTTTAGATAGGCCCTGGCCCAATCTGTAACAGTTATACACTGGGGATCCGGTGCATTATCTATCCGGTTCAATACCATGGCCGGGCGTGCAAATTGATAACCATCGAGAGTCAGAAAACCCGAAGTTCGTCTACATCCTTCTGCACAAAAGGACCCGTCCGTCGGGGACCAGACTGACCGGTTCAACTGCGGAATTACCTCGGAGACTTTTTCCCAGGCTTCGAGAAGCAACTTGGCATCGACAGAAGGGAAGCGGTATTTCAGAACAGCTTGCCAGTATTCATCGCCAAGTTCATTATTATAAGCCAACTGTCCCCACAGCCGGAATCGATACCAGTGTTTATCAATCTCCAGCCTCCCAGCAGTCTCGGGATTCTTTGATATAAACTCACGTCCCCAGACATAGGTGTCCGAGCCCATATAGAATCCGGGTGAATGTTCGTGGGGCATCCATTTGATGAACTCGCGTGCGAAATCAGGACTTCCCCAGCGATGCATGAAAATATCATCGTTTCGCAGATTGAGCCATACCTTGTATTTATCCAGCCAACCTTCGTCTACAATGCGCTTCTCCCACTCCTGAGGCCTTCTGGATGAATACATATGCGCGACAGCATACTTTACACTTGTTTCTATTACTCCGCCGGTATAGTTCTTAAATGCATTTGTAAAATCAGCATAGTTTGTACTATGTCTGCGGATAATAAAACGTATCTCACGTTCGGGCTGCAGTTCCTTAACATCCATGACGGCCCTACCGTAGGTGTTGAAAACAAAGTTTTCGGTCATATATTCATCTCTCAGATACCTATCATCGTTTTCTCCTGCACAGACACCAATCCCTGTAATTTGCGGGTAGGTCAGTAACATTTGACGTACACAGGCCCGTATGTATTTAATTGTAACGGGGTTATCCTGTTCCTGTGTAATGCCGTATTTTCCAACCGCACCATGCATGTGCAGGTTCCAATGCATCATTATGATCTCAATTCCATGATCTGCTGCGTATTGAAATACTTTCTGCCAGTACTTGATCTTCTCATCGATGGAAATCTTTTTCCCAAGGCCAAGATTCCCATCGATGTCATCCTCCATGCGTACAGCGGCATCCAGATGCGTTGTATTAAGACTGCCTTCCTTGGCATAATAAACATCATCCATGGCAATATCGGGATACCCCTCAAGTTTAATCATTGTAGGGAAAGGATGGGCCGCCCACAGGCTCACGACATTGTAGCGGTAGCGCGCAAGTTCATCCAGGTACTCTTTCCAGAATTCGAAATCCCACATCGTTTCAATATTCCTCTGTGCTGCTTCCCCGGAATCGTCAAAAGCAGGGGTACGGATATCAAGTGGAATATTAATTTTAACCCCCCGCTTTTCTACAAACGGCTTCTGATCCTGATCCTCAATCGGAAGACCGAGCCGCAAAAGGTCGGCCACTTCGAGGCCGCCATACATCGTGCCCGTTGCGTCCGAACCGGTAACCTCTATATGGGTCGGATTAACCGACCGAATTTGAAATGCTTCCGGTGACGACTCATCCGGCTTGACGACCAACGTTACCTTTAGATCTTCCCTTCCCGCTTCTTTTAATGCATCTTTTAGTTCCTGTGCCGCAAATGCCAACTGCGGGATCCGTGAATCATATTTGATCTTAGCTGCGTGACAACCCGGCAAAAACATGCCCAAAACGATTAACAACCAGAGAAACGAACATAGTACCTTTTTCATTGTCTTTATTCTTTCCGATAAGTGGGTGGGATTGCCATAAAAGTTTCCAGCTGTAGCAGTTTTTCATACTCTGTGATCTTCATATAGTGATAGAAGATTTCGGCGGTTTTGAACAGCAGGCCGATGATTCCTACTTTCTGTAATTCATTTGTGGTAAGGTACCATAATTCTTGATAGATAGTTAAAATTAGTTGATCGATGACTTTCTCGTCTCTATTATCAATTGCGTTAAAAATCCATGTGACATCGGTCATCATTCTTCTCGAAATCAAGACATCAATGTATATTTGTATTATTATAACGTGAATGTAAAGATGACTCAAATATTACTCGATTTATCGAAAAGTCGACTCTTTCAGAAACTAAAAAACACATTGTTTTACACGGTGACTTTATGATACCAAAATGACACTACAAATATCAATTTTTGTATATCGAGTCCGAATAAATGCTGACTTTTTACGAAAATACAAATATTTCTCAGAAAAATTTTAGTTCTATCGGATTAAGTATATGGTGACGAAGACATGAATCTATGAATCAGAATTCGTTTGCTTGTTATAATTCAAAATGCCTCACAAACGGTTTAGTACAATAGAGCAATTGTGACGGCTACGCGTCATAAAAACTCGTAATTAATTAGTAGACAGGTCAAAATGAAATATATTAATCATGTCTTTTTTGGTAATAATACACGAAGACCCTTCAAAGCCGAAAGCAAAGTCTTGTTCCACATGTCTATTTTATCTATAATACCTCTCAGCGAACTTTGAATTGTTTTTCACACTGCTGATGCAGACAGCGGCTTATATATCAAAGGATGTTCATGGTTCAGGACAACCATCTTAGCTTAACCAGACAGAGAATCACCTCAATAGACGCCTTGCGAGGGTTCGCTATGCTCTGGATCATTGGTGGTGGCGAGGTAGTCAGGAGTTTTTCCAAGGTCTGGAGCAATCCGGTAACGGAAACACTCCACCAGCAGATGGAGCATGCCGGATGGGAGGGATTTTGCTTTATCGACTTGATCTTCCCATTGTTTCTATTTTTGGTCGGTGTATTGCTGCCGTTTTCGATCGGCCGACAGATGGAACAGGGCGCCGACCGTAAGACACTTTACGTACATATCGCCAAACGGACCCTGATACTTATTCTCTTGGGTCTGGTCGATTACGGCTTGCTACGTTTCGACTGGGATCAAATGCGATGGTCAAGCGTTCTGGGACGCATTGGAATCTGCTATTTCTTTGCAGCGATTATGGTAATCCATACCGGTTGGAAAACGCAAGCCATCGTGGGAACGAGCATTTTGTTCCTGTTCTGGGCGGGTTTGGTGTTTATTCCTGTTCCAAGCTACGGGCCGGGGGTGTTGACCCCCGAAGGGTGTCTGACTACCTATTTGGACCAACTTCTGATTCCAGGCAAGCTGGGATTGGCACTCTACGACCGCCAGGGAATCTTGTCCACATTTACCTCGTTTTCGACTACCATGATAGGTGTGCTGACGGGGCACTGGCTCCGCACCAGACATTCCCCGAAACGCAAGATAATAGGGCTTCTCGTTACCGGTTTGATTGGCGTGATCCTTGGGCACATCTGGGATAAATTCTTCTTCATAAGTCGAAACATATGGACCAGCTCATTCGTCATATACGCCGGAGGCTGGAGCCTATTGCTGCTGGCCTTGTTTTATTGGGTCATCGATGTAAAGGACTATCGCAGGTGGGCGTTCTTTCTGGTTGTGTGATCGGTATGAACTCCATTACGATCTGGGTTGGACAACGATGCATTGATTTCACCTACACGGCTGGATTTCTCTTTAATGGCATGCTCCAATACGCAGGTGCGGTCAAACCTGTCTTAGGAGCTTTCTCTGTCTTGATGCTAAAGTGGCTATTCCTCTATTTCCTCCATCGGAACAAGATATATCTCAAGGCATGATCTACCCAAGAGCTATAGTTTCGTGAAGGTGGCCACCTGTCGAACAGATCTACTACTTTTCTATCCCTGAACCGCCTAAAAGATTGGACTTAAAAAGGAGCCGTTTGTTGCCCATTCCATAAGGACGGCTCTCGATATACTCATTGACCTTTTCGCTCGTTACGTCCTGCCGAGTGCCAAATTTACAGGCTTCGATGATGTTTCTTACTCGTGTTGTTGTTATCTTGGCTTGACTATATTTTGTTGTGTATTTCTTTAATTTGTTGTTTTTACTTTCCTCATAGATAGCTTTCTGAAATTCCGGTAGGTAGTCAATAAGCGGTTTCTTTGTGTGTGTCCATCGCAACATATGTTATAGTATTTTCCATAACGACCGGCTCCTTTCAATTGTATGCGGCTCTTTTACCGCAAGGTAGTAACCCGCGATTATCGGTGGCTACGTACCACCTGATCATATAAGCTTTGTCTGCTTATGACGATCTTTACAATAGCAGGGCCGGTCGTTCCATATTTTCTACAACGGTAATGAGGGAATGAATCAATCAATTTCATTATTATAATTGTCAACGTATTCAATGGCCTTCGTCAATTAGTGAGTGGCAATGACTGATACCTCGTGACATCGACGCCTCAAAGAAAATTTCTTTTAGCAATAGGGATTTTAGTATTTGACTTTGAGCTTTTCATAGGTGACCGGCGTCAAAAAGAGAGCCGGCAACTCTTTCAAGCTGCCAGCTCTTTAACAATATTGGGCCTTTTTTTCTTTCTGAGATAGTCTACTTTGCCAACGTTTCAATTTCTTTTGTACTCAGTGCCTGTTTGTAAATGCAAACGTCGTCAATAAAACCGGAGAACAAAGTTCCTGCACCAAAGTCTTTCGAAGCACCTATATACAGGCCGTCATTCGAAGGTGCTCCAGTGACAGCAGAGGTATCTTCAGCAACTAAAACTCCATCAACATATAACCGCCTGTACAACGTATCGCTGTCATACACAAAACCGACATGGTGCCATTGAACATCGGAGATAAACGACTCTGACTCCAATG
>Ga0272442_10003744_pt1 | contig 21199 bp, 16 predicted proteins | sample SSMForm2O_FD_200262 | JGI IMG/M metagenome (GOLD analysis project Ga0272442, IMG submission 200262) | Marine sediment archaeal communities from Little Sippewissett salt marsh, Falmouth, MA, United States - SSM-Form-2O | ecosystem: Environmental > Aquatic > Marine > Wetlands > Sediment ... | reverse complement strand
CAAGATATTCGTAAACTGTTTTCCACACATCATTAATATAACTCCGAAGTATTCTGGAATTCTCAACTGACTCGGGAAATATTGTGGAAATGTATATCAACCGGTTTTTCAAAAGTTCCAATTTAGATAGAGGTTTGCCTCTGTTGTTCATTGTTTCAAACGTAACAAAAACATCAAATTCATTATCAATTTCATACAGATTGAATTTTAATTGAATAGTTATTTTTTTCAGAAGAATTTCGAGCTCACTCTTCGATAATTTTTCAAGTTTAGATCCAAAAAAATCTTTTGCAAACTTCAAGTTTTCTGTATACAAAGTTTCCTGGATTTCGTTTGATTTCTGTATTCTTCGGCCAAGTATCTTGCTTTTAAAAAATTCGTCACTTGAATCGTTGTTTTCATAACTGAAAATAAATGATTCATAATTATTCAATTTCTGGTAAAAGAAATTTTTAATTAATTCTTCTTTTTCCAGTAAATTTATAGTTTCAGAATCATCAAATTGGTCCAGAATACATTTCAAGATTATAAAAATTGTTGTGAGTCTTTGCTGACCATCGATTACATAGTATGCCTTGAATCCCTTTTGTATCATCCAGAGGTCATTTTGCCAGCTCTTATGTTTGTCAGCATCTGCCAGAATTTCTTTTTCATCAATTTCCTGAATTGTTAAGAGTCCTGTATAATGGAATGAATTATCTTTCAAGTATTCAAGATCTTCCCAAAAATCCTCAAGCTGCCTTTCATTCCAAGAATAACCTCTTTGATAATCTGAAATTCTGAAGATTCTATGATTGAATATTTGTAACAAATTTTGGAGATTATTTCCTGCCATTAGATTTCCTCTGGATAAAGGGTATTATAATCAAAATTAAATAAACCTGTTTAAAGACTTTGTGATTTAAAAACAAGTTCATGTTTAGATATATACCCTGAATGTAAAATATAGAAAAACTCCGCAGATCTTGTGAATAAATATCAATAAGAGTCAAAAAGCAAAACTATTTTGAAAACACAATAAAAAAGTTATACTGGAAAAATTATCTCCTCAAAAGCCAAACTTTAAATTAATTGGTAACAAATTATAAGTGAACAAAAAATTTAAGGAACTGTAAAAGTGGCATAATGAATAATTTCAAGTTCAACGAAATAAGTAAAATGAAAAGACACTACTTGATAATTCTATCAATAGCTCTTATACCATTATGGATTCACGCTGCATGGATCTTAAATATTCATATTCTTTTTACGGAAATTCAAAAAGAGGATATCGTTATTATGGATCTCCCTAGACAGGGTGCAGCAGATCCAAATATATATCCAATTCAAATAATTGGTACTTTTGGAGACATATTTGAGCCTAAGCAAAGAAGTATTGATAGATCATACGATTTACTAATACTCTCTGCAACAATTGACCCACTATCAACCGTAAATGAAACAATTCAATGGGAAAGTAATCTACTCGTCAGATCCTTTTTTAGTTATGCATATGAAGACGAAGCTTTAGTGGAATCAGGAGTAAGAAACTTAATTTTTAGAATGCAACACGACAACGAAGAATTTCTCGAATATATTTCTTCAGAGCCTGTTCAAAGTATCCAATATAACCAGGATTATGCATCTGAGTTATGTGAACCCTTTATCGCAAAGGTTCCCGAAGACTCACGGCTCTATGAAGAAGGGATTAGATGGTATGCAGTTTTACCTATTTTCAACTCAAAAAACATTTCAAGTTCTGTTGAAAGAGATGACAGGTTAGCTCTTAATGTTAAGATATCTCTAAGTAGACTACTAAACGACTTGGCTCAATTAGAAAGAGACTCAAAAGAATATAGAATACGAGTTATAGCGGTACCAGCTCTTGCTGGAAGTGAAATGCTTCAGGATAGCCAGTACTATCTCAAATATAGTGATAGTTATGAAAGCATAATTAGTGCAGTAAGGGGGATTCCTCTTCCTAAATCTCTTGAAAGAGTATATTTAGTTTCATGGGATAAATGGGAGTATTTGCTTCCAGAAGAAAATAAATGTTCTATAGCGGGGTTAAGAGAGGTTTATAGTAAATTTACGTATCCACTGATCATAAAATATATTGCTTATTCAGTACTCTTTTCATTCGGAATAGCTTATATGCTTTTTTGGTATCAATCCGAAAAAAGCTCACAGAACCTTACGTGGTTAAATCATTTTCAAATAGTAATAATATTTATACTGATTCAATTAGGAAACATCTTTACTATAGGTGGATGGATAACCAACATTTTATTATTTATTTACAAATTAGGAAGCACTACATTGCTGGTAACGTCTGAAATCTTCATAGGTTCATCATCAGTTTTTTTTGCCTACAAAACGGAAAAATTAATGAATGAATATTTAAAAAAGTTAGATAACTCTTTGAGTAAAAAATGATTCAAATTATTAAAGATTTGAAAAGTTTCAAAAAAGAACATACTTCCATATTTTACTTTAAATTTCTTAAGCTTATTTTGAGAGGATTTCTACAAAGTTGAATTTTTATTATTTGGGAGGGTGCGGAGGACTACGAATACCCGAACCCACATTCGCCAAACCTCTCCCCCTATAAACGATCCTCCTTTTTGAATACCTTCCCCTATACCCGCAGATTATAAAGATACAGTCCACCTTCATAAAGTGTTCGCACTCCCTGCACTCCATAAACCTGATGCTTTTCCCGATCCTCGGACAATTTTCAACCCATCCCTCAAGCAACGAAAAAACCCCTTGATTATCTTATTTTATCAGACCACCAATCCTGCCTAAAAACCCCGCCTCCCTCTCCACACCCTTCTCAATAACTGCCACATACACCGAATCCCCCTCATCAATGAACTTCTCAACCCTCCACCCGCTCCCCTTCAATATCTCTTTCATTTCGCCCTTTGACACATACAAATAATCAAACCACGGAGTCACGTAACCCCCATACCTAACCCGGAGCCTCAACTGCCCGGGCATCCTCCCCCTCTTTTTGTTGGCTTCCAGGTATTGCAGGTAAGAAGGATCAATCGAGTTATACGGATCTGTGCTCTCGGCAATGATCCTCGCGTTATCATCCGTAATTTTATGGAACTTTTCAAGCAGCAGCTTTGCCCTTTCGAAGCTTTCGAAAAGCCCGAAGTTGTTCCCCAGCATGAGAATGGTCCCGAATTTGCCGGGTTCGGAATCTGCTTTGGAATCAATCGCGGAACCGACCTCGCTTATGGACATTACTTTCACTTTTTTAAGGCCCCTCAGTTTGCAGACTTCAACCGCCAGGGGAGACGTATCTATACCAAGGACATCGAACCCTTTTTCCTGAAGGTAAAGGGCATGCCTTCCGGCTCCGCAGCCTATGTCCAGCACCCTACCTCGCACGTAGTTCATCGCTTTTTGCTGCTGCGAAGGCCAGTCTTCATACTCGGAAAGGTACACATCCGGGCTTTCGGATACACAGGAGTGACCGTATTCGCATTCTACGAGTTCGGAGCCGCATTTTCCTCTGAAGCAGTCGTAGATTTCGTGGCCGTATACGTCCTGGGTATCGTCCACTATTCGGTCATCGTTCAGAAACTGGCTGTCGTCCTCAGGCTGGTTATTTTCAACTGTCCGACTATCGTTCGAGACCTTTTCACCGCTCACAACTTTCTCCCCAAAAAGTTCCCTGAATAACGATAAGAAGGCAATGGTGAAAAAGATGCTGATACTCATAATGATTTGTCCGATCTACTCTGATTTTAAGGAAAAAATAATAATGGTCCCTATTGACAATTATATAGCGTAATAAAGATTATATATAAGAGGACATACATTAAAAATAATGTTTGAAAATATTATGGAAGTTTTCGGGGCGGGAATATGGGGAATATTGTACAGTATTTGGGGAGTGGTAGCGTTATTTATCGTTCTGGCTGTCCTGGTTTTTCTTGTTTTTGTTCTTCCATTTTGCTGGCGTAAATTCGTATTTGGGGAATAGCCCTCAGCAGTAATTTTCTTCCTTCTCTTTTGATCTGTGACCCATACAACATCAGTCTATTCAGAATGCTGATACAGAATAAAAAATTTATGATTCTAAAGGATTAATAGATTCTCACCGCCCGCCAAGCGGCCAGAACTTTCCGAAATTGCTGGAAAAAGTACTTGCAAAAAATTTCAGAAATTACTTCCACTTATTTAGCATTTATACAAACATATATTTTTTAGTCATTTTAATATACTTCATGGAAAAGCCGGTCAGCAAGCTGACCGGTGAGAACCCCGGTACCTATAAAGCAAGTCGAAAAAAGGTTTTCTGGAATGTTTGAATAGGGGAATTACATCGCCCTTTCCGGGTTGGTTTGAACAGCCTTTCTACAAGCCGAAAAAACAAAGATACCGGATTAATACTATGGGCAGGTGAACCCTTACTCTGTTAATAACAAATAAGCTGCTATCCCATCAGGCTAAAACTACATTTAAACTTAAAAAAATTACATTGAATGTTTTTTGAAGAGCAGATTAATCTTCAGTACTCGAAATATGCGCATATACCCTATTAACATCTGCTTCTTTCATGGAATTTACTGTTCTTTTATAATCCGAACTTATGATTAACCACCCACTGCTAACATTACAGCTCCTTACATTGTTGCATTGAATTATCTTGCCGTCGGCAAGTTCCAGCTCCACACTTAAGTGCAGTTCGCCTTCAGTATCGAGCTCATCGATCATGCTGTTTATTATCCCAACTATTATTGACATATCCAACACCCCTTAAAAATACCACTAGCTATTGGTTAATTAAAAAAATGAAGGAAGAGCATCCCCACGCTCCTTATCAGAAAAGAAAGATCCCCTGATTCTTTCCTGATTTCTTACTGATTTCTACTGATTTCTTACTGATTTCTACTGATTTCTTACTGATTTCTACTGATTTCTTACTGATTCCTCACTGATTCTTTCCTTATTCTTTAATTGTTTCCTTTTACTTCCTGTTCTTTTCAGCATTCTTCAGCTTCTCTTCGGTACTGCTGAGGCTCATCAGTTTGCTCTCAACAGGTCCCGCAGGAAGATCGGCATCAATGGAAACGGATCCGACTTTCTTTCCGGAAAGTGTCCTTCCGGGCATGTCGGGTTTAATCTCAAGCCCTTTTCCGGCTGGAAAATCAAGGCCTTCGGGTTTTGCTTCCATGGGCATGCCTGTCCCGAGTCCGAGCCCGAAACCCTCGCCTGAAAAAAGCCTTGGTCTGGTCTCGGAGCTTAGCCTGGGCTGGGTGGAAGGAGACAGCCCTAAGTCCCTGTCCTGGGAAAGCCGCCTGTTCAGGTCGGGTAATACGCCGTCGAACTGGTCAAGGGCGGGTTTGGAAAAAACTTCGGTTTCGTAATTCGGAGTGCTTTCAACTGCCTTTTTCTCCCCCACTGCTGCCTGCCCGGAATGTTCGGATGAATATTCGGATGAATGTACTGATGAAATTGAGTCCTCAGATTTGCTGCCTGTCATACCAGTATGAATTGTCCCGAAGGTATATCAATTATACGCGGGGTTTGCGCATAATGTGCCCGGGTCTCAGGTGTCAAAAATTCAAAAAAGTAATTTTGATATCAGGCAGAAGTTCGACATTTTGATAATACATAATCATATAACCATGCCGGGGTAGAATTCCCATATAATTCCAACGTACCGTCCGGATATTTTTCAGCAATTAATTGCATGTCTTCTGTATTATCATATATGTATGCTCTTCTACAGTGTTGTAAAGCCGGGTATAAATTTTCAAGTGACCGTGTGTACCTCTCTATGACTTTGTCACCAGGGACATCATGTCCTCCCTTTAACACCCTATCTTTCACACGATCATAATTGATGCAAGGGTCTGCCGTGCTTACAAAATATAAATATACCTGCCATCCTCTTTCTTTTGCACTTTTAAGAAAATCTACTTTTGATGGATGTGAAAAAACAGTTTCAAATGAAAACAATTTTTCATCTGAGTCAATATAGCAATCCCGTAAATAATCAGCTAGCATTGAACCAATATATGAATTTCTACCGGGTATGGTGAAACAATTATTATTTATTGTAATATCTTCAATTTTAATGTTGCAGCCTTTGAAAAATGGAGACTTCAACATAGAATCTCGGAAACAATTTATCTCAACCGTCAATCCAAATTTGCCGAAATCAAGCACATCAAGTGAATTTAAATCATCAGGATTTATGTGACGGTTAGGATTGATCAGAGTACGTCCATACTGCAGGTGCCCCTTTTCGATAACGCCATTAACCATTGTTGATTTACCAGACCCGTTTGGACCTGCGAATACTCTCATTCGCTTCATAGATAGTACGTTCTTCTTTCTGAGACTATTGGCATTTTTTCGATTTTTCGAACGGTCTCAGTTCTTCCATCAGGATATATCCTGACAATTGATTCATTCCGTAGAGTCATTACCGGCCTTCCACGCCCAAGTGTATCTTTAATAGCATTGATGGAAGCTTTTTTTGCAACTCTCGAGATGAATCTGCCTTCTAGCTCTTCAATATCTTCAAGCTGTGTATCTATTGGCGTATATACACATAGACGTTTGTACATATTCCGTCCCACTATAAATTATTTGAAAAATTCCCACTTAACTATATGTCTCGTGAGTTTTAGCTGGCCTATAGCCGTCATTTAAATATGCTTAGGTCATCCTTCCCTATTTATTCCCTAAATCCTTCAGTTTTTGTAGGTTCCTAAACATAATTTTTTTACTTGTTTTTTTGTTTTTCTAGAATTTATCTTAGAAGCTTTTGTTTATTTTAACCCAGCTCCCTTCTTTATATATGGCATGCTGTAAGATATACTTTTCCAGAAAACAATTGTAAATTATGTACATTTTTCTCCATGCTGTTCACAGGCTATGAAACAGAATCCTTTTATGACACCTGTTCTTTTTTGAATATTTCTTTTAATAATTGCAATATACAGATACAATTATTTGTTAATTTTTTCCTGATGACTTATTTTAAGTATTAGTGTCTTATAAAATTATCGTTCTGAATTTATAATTTTATAATAAATGAGTTAATACTAACTATATCTACGGATATTGATGGTCTATCTGTTCAGATCTTCCTCTCACCTTCCATCTTCATGTAAATGCTTCTTTTTATCTTCAGTTTCTGCCTTCATTTTCCATCTTCAATATCTTCTTCAATTTCCAACCAAAATCTTTCTTCAATTTAAATCTTAAATTTACATCTTAAATTTAAATCTTAAATTTACATCTTAAATTTACATCTTAAATTTACATCTTAAATTTCAGTCTCAATTTTCACCCTTATTTTCATCCTCATGCTTCTCATTTATCTTCTCTTCGCAGAACTCTTTTCCTTTCCTTGCAGCCTCGTTTCCGGGGCTGAGTTTCAGCGCCCGTACATAGCACTTGAAAGCCTCCCGGTATTCCCCGATCTCGCAGAGGAGTTCGCCTCCCCTGAATAGGGAGTTCAGGTGGTCGGGGTCGCTTTCCAGGGAATGCTTGTAGGCGTCCAGGGCTTTTTCTTTGTCCCCGAATTCCAGAAAGACGTTGCCTTTCCAGTACCAGGTCTCGGCGTTGTCGGGACGCATGAGGGGAGCCTTGTTCCGGGAAAAGAAGCTGAACCTAGGGAGTTTGCATGCCCAGTCCGAGGCTTTTTTGGGTTCCATTCCCAGGGCTTCGTCAAAGGTCTCGAGGGCTTTTTCCAGAGAGCCCATCTTGAAATAAACCACGCCCCTGTTGGTCACGATTTTGGGGGATTCGGGGTCCAGTTCCAGGGCTTTATCAAAGGCTTCGAGTGCCTCTTCATTCCTGCCGAGAGCCGAGAGGACGAAGCCCCGGTTGGACCACTCGGTCGGACTCTCAGGGTTCAGTTCCAGGGCTTTATCGACGACTTCCAGGGCTTCTTCGTACTTTCCGATCTTGAAAATAGCCATCCCGCAGCAGGACTCTGCTTCGCAGACCTTTCCCAGGAAGCTGCTTGCGCTCTCCTCTTTGCCATTTTCCAAAAGGAGGTCTGCCATTTCTTTCCAGGTCTCAGCGGCTTCCCCGTAAGCCTGCAGGGCTTCTTCATATTTGCCCATCTCAAAAAAGACCCTGGCTTTGCCACTGCTCTCCTCTGCGGCTTTTTCAAGGGTTTTGAGCGTTTTTGCCATTTTTGCCATTTTTTTGCCTCATATCCACGAATATCGGAATTGCCGGTATTGCCATATTACCGGAATTCTTGAAATTGCCTGAATCAATATAATTATCAGAATTTGTATCCGGATCCAAAACCAGTTTAGTAAACCTGTTATTTATCCAGATAAATATTTGGAGTTTTATAATATATAATGTTCTGAGATTTAATAAGGTTCATTGATTCTGACTAGAATTTCCAGTCATGATTCTATAAAATATAAAGTATAAAATATAAAATAAAGCTCATTTTCAGGCCCCGTAGAAATCCTGTCGTATTGCTTGACATATTGCTTGAAACGTCCCCGGTTTTTGTGGAAGGGTCTACTATAGACTCCAGTTCCGGGATTTTCCCTCCTCGTATCGATAACAGAGGCCCTCACCGCCCGTTTTGCGGGCGGCCTTTCCCTAAATATCTGAAAAAAAGAGCTTGCAAACTAAATTGCCATTACTGGTTTTTACTTTTATTCAACTAACTTGACGCCAATATTCAGTATTTACATATAAATTCCCGGGTTTAGGACCCGCAGCGAAATAAACTATGCAACATATCATTCAATTATAACTTTGATTGGTGCTCTTGATATTGAAAATCAAAATCTCAAATCTGAAATCTGCATAGGTTATTCTGCGACGAGTCCTTAGACCTGAATCTACAAATTTATAACTAAATTTCTGCCTTTAAACCTAAGTTCCACACATAAAAAATAAATTGCATTTGTTGAGGGCTTCTACATAGCCATTTTCCCGAACTTATTTAACCCGCTATCCCCGATACAATAGTGAGGTTTACATAATGAACACCGTAAAAATTCTCGGAGTAAGCGGAAGTCCCCGGAAAGGAGGGAATACCGAGATCCTGCTCGACAACTTTTTGAAAGGGGCGGAATCGGCAGGAGCTGAAACGAAAAAAGTCCATTTAAGGGAATATTCGATCGAGTCCTGCATCGGCTGCGAAGCCTGCAGGAAAGCCGGGACATGCATCCGGTTCCATGACGGGATGGAACTCCTTTATCCCGAAATAGAGGAAGCGAAAGGGATTATCCTAGGCTCACCCACATACAACTACAACGTAACCGCCCCGATGAAAGCCTTCATCGACAGGCTCTACCCCTACTACAATTTCACCGACGAGCGCCCGGGACCTTACTCGAGCAAGCTTGGAGACCAGGGACGAAAAGCCCTTGTTTTTACAGTCTGCGAGCAGGAGAAACTTGAAGAAATGGGCTTTACCCTCGAAGCCCTCGGTATGCCTCTTGAAGCCCTGGGTTATGAAGTGGTGGAAAAATTCCTTGCTACCAGGTGCTTTGCGAAGGGTGCGATTTCAAAGAATGAAGAATTGCTTGAAAAGGCTTTTAAGAGCGGGAAAAAGCTGGCAGAGGCTCTCCATTGAGCCTCTCAAGAACTTCAGCGGGGCTTCAAATCAGGTTTTTCAAAAAAGAGTTTGGACACTGCAGAAATGAAGTTGCAGAAATGAAGTTGCAGAAATATCGGATTCATTCGAAGCCCGGGATTATTTTAAGAGCCTTGAAGCTTGAAAATAACGCGTTGATGAGATAATTTCTGCGTACTCAAAAATTTATTAAGGGAAAAGCCGGCCGCCTTCGGCGCCCGGTGAGAGCATGGGGTTCTATTTGCAGCGGACCGAAAAAACCCTGCCCTGAAACCACTTCTCATTTTTGACAACGCGGCTGTTTTTACTTATTTATCTGCAAATTCAATCATTATTCTGCAAAATTTATTTTGTTCTTCTCCCACAAAACTTACTTTCTCCCACAAAATTTACTTTCTCCCGCAAAACTCGTTTCGTGCCTCCACCAGAGCTTTCAGGTTTTTGAGCGGGTTTTCCGGCGCAAGCCCGCAGCCCGGAGCGAGCACATCGACGCCTGCTTGCAGGGACTCGAATGCCTCCCTTTTGACGTCTTCCGGTTTTCCGGCAAAGAGGGTCCTGGAGGTTGAGACATTTCCGACTACGGCAGCCCCACACTCATGAGCTGTGTGCACGGCGCTTTTCAGGTCCTTCACATTCTCTTCAAGGCTCAACCCGTCATACCCGCACTCTGCCATATCCGCGATAATCGGGTCGGTGGCTCCGCAGATGTGAAGGACGCTTTTGCCTCCAAGGGCTTTCGGGATTTTTGCCATGCCCGGTTTTATCAGGGTTCGGAAAGCTTCCGGGGAAATCATATCCGGGGAGGAGACGGCATCGGCTATTACGACCACATCAGCGCCTCTTTTCAGGCACTCCCTGCCGTATATGATGCAGGCTTCGGTGCAGAGGTCAACCAGCCGGGTTACGAGGTGGGGGCTTTTGATCGTCCACTTCAGGAAATTCGAGATCCCGCAAAGGGAGGTCGCAAGGTCTCCGGGGCCTTCCATTCCTACGATGAGAGGGAGCTTCGAGCCTGCTTTTTCCCTGAGGATTTCCGTGGCTTCCAGGACAGCGGGGATCCTGCCCCTTTCAAGGAGAAGTTCCGGAGCTTCGGGAAGTTTGGGGATTACGGGGGGACGGCCTATAATTCCTTTTGTTACTGCCGGGGTCATGGCTTTTGTCCCGGGGTCGATGGTGCAGCCCAGGGCTTCTGCAAGCACAACCACGTCAAAGGGGTACCTCAGGGTTTCGAAGGAAGCGTTCACGTACTGAGAAAAAGCCAGCATTGCCATCTTTTCGGGATTGCTGTCAGCTTCGGGGCGGGCTGCCCCGCTCAGGTCCATGAGTTCGAGGACGGGTGTGGTTGTGAAACTGCCTACCGGCGGATTTGCAGGGGTCTTGCCTGAGAGGACGCTGAGGATTTCTTGCCTTAAGTTCGGTTTTTCCATAGAAATTGCCCCGGGGTAATATCGTGTAAGTGGTATCGTGTAGCTGAGAATTACTTTTAGCTGAGAATTACTTTTAGCTGAGAAGTATTGGCGGTTGAAGCTATTAGCTGTTATCGGTACTACTGGAAAATACTGCTGGAAAGATGATCGCTGGAAAGATGATCGCTGGAAAATCCGGCGGTGAATCTGAAGAAAAATTAGGAGCTAAAAAAAGATTGGGAAGAGAAGAGAAATTTACTCCTCTCCGATCCATTCGTTAACTTTTTCGGGGTTGTTTTCGATCCATGTTGCTGCTGCTGCTTCGGGAGCCGCGCCGTTTTCAATGTCCATCATTACGGACTGGATGTCTTCATGGGTCCACTGGAAGCGGGTAAGGATGCCGTAAAGGTTGGGCATATCTTCTTCCAGGCCCAGTCTTGCGAGGGTCTCGACGTGGTCGGCTTCTCCGTAGAGGCCCTGGGGGTCTTCAAGGTATTTGAGGTCCCAGCGGTTGAAAGCCCAGTGTGGGGACCAGAGGGTCACAACGATTGCTTCCTCATCGTCCACGGCTTTTTTCAGGGATGCGGTCATGGCTGCACTGCTGCCGGAGACAAGGGTGTAGTCAAGGTCGTATTCCGTGATTGCGGTCTCGGTGATCTGCATGATGCCTGATCCGGGGTCGATTCCGACGATTTCGCCGTTGAACATTTCCTTGTTGTCGTTCAGTTCCTCGATGGAATCAATTTCCACATATGCGGGAACAACCAGTCCGATTGTGCAGCCTTCCAGGTTCACCTGGACGGAGTCGAGATCTTCTCCGTAGGTGTCCCAGTAGTTCGCCTGGGTCTGGGGAAGCCACGCGGATGTTGTGAAGTCGAAATCCCCGGCAGCTACACCCTGGTAAAGGGGTCCGGCGTCCACTGCAATGATCTCAACATTGGTATACCCGGCCTGCTGGAGGACCTGCTGGATCACGTTGGTACTGGCAATTTCCCCGTCCCAGAGGACGTAGCCGATTTTCACGGGCTGGTCAAATTCCGCTGCAGCGGCTTCTTCCGGAGTGGCGGCTTCTTCCCCACCTTCCTCGGCGTTTTCGGCACAGCCTGCACCAAAGAGGACGAGGCTGAGAATAAGAGTTGTTACCAGAATCGATACTAGCTTACTTTTTTTCGGTTCAAGCTTTGTCCTGATCAAAATATCTACAACCTATCTACACAGTTCTCCTTACGCAATTCAAGACTCTGAGTTTCTGATTTGTATTTGTTGAAGGGATTAAAGAGGCACAACGTTCCTGCGTCCCTATTTATCTCCGTACATATCCGAGCAGCCCTGCAAGGTTCTTTGCAGTTCCGTCCATCCCTGTTGCGGAGCGGGAAAAGGCCCTCGATAAAATGAATATATCTTAACTTTTCCTCTTTACTTACCTGGGCTCATGTGCTGGGTAAGCCGGTCCAGGACAACCGCAATGATAACGATCCCGAGGCCTGCTTCGAAGCCGAGGCCGATGTCCACCCTCTGGATACCGAAAAGCACCTGATAGCCAAGGCCTCTTGCCCCGATCATGGCAGCGATTACCACCATGGAAAGCGCGAGCATGATGCACTGGTTTACCCCAGCCATGATAGTCGGAAGGGCTACAGGCAGTTCCACTTTCACGAGTTTCTGCCAGCCTGTGGACCCGAAGGCGTCGGCGACTTCCACAAGCTCTTTCGGGACCTGTCGGACCCCCAGGTTCGTGAGCCTGATTGCCGGGGGCATGGCAAAGACCACGGTTGCGATCATGCCAGGCACGTTTCCGAGCCCGAAAAATATCAGGGCAGGAATAAGGTAGACGAAAGAGGGCATGGTCTGCATCAGGTCAAGCACCGGCCTTACGGCGTGGTGGAGGACCTCGCTTTTTGCGGAGAGGATGCCTACAGGGATCCCGATGACAAGGGCCAGCATGGCCGAAGAGAGCACAAGGGCGAGGGTTTCCATGGAAAGTGCCCAGAGCCCCATGTTCTGGATCAGTAAAAAGCCGGCAGCTGTCCCGACGGCAAGCTTCACATTCCGCTTCCCTGCAAAATATGCAAAGATTGAGATAGCGAGAATGAAGAGTTCGGCAGGCAGGAAAAGGAGGGCGTCTTTCAACGACGAGATAAGGAAATCCAGCTGGTCGCTTACAAGGTCCAGCACAACTCCGAAGTGGTCCTCGATCCAGTCCACCGCAAACTCAACGGAGTCGCCAATCGGGATCTTGGGGATTAACATGTTTTCACCTCCAGGTCCTTCTCAACCTTCCCCGGTTCTTCCAGGGAACTTCCTTCCGGAGATAGCGCTTCAACGGCAGTTGCTTCAGCAGCAGTTGCTTCAGCGGCAGTTGCTTCAGTCGTGACCGCTTCAGCTGTGATTTTTACGTCAGTAGTGATCGTTTCAGACATGATAACTTCAGATGTAACTGCTTCAGAAGTGCCTACTTCAGATGTGATCGCTTCAGTCGTACCTGCTTCAGTCGTACTTGCTTCAGTCGTACTTGCTTCAGTCGTGACCGCTTCAGACGTGCTTTTTGCGTCGCCAGCTTCGGTATCCCCTGCTTCGCCGTTTGCGGTATCCTCGGACATTGCCAGGGCTCCGAGCACGGTCCCCCGGACGATGATTCCTTTAAGTTTCCCGTTTTCATTGACCACGGGAAGAGGGTATTCGCTGTCTGCAATAAGGGGGATGATCTCGTTCAGGGGCATTTCCGGGGGTATTGAGGGAACCTCCCTGATCACGGGCTCAAAACTCTTTTTGGACTTCAGGGCTTCCACTGCGTCATCTATCATGAGGATGCCTTTCAAAATCCTGTTTTTCCCTTCAACCACAAAGATCGAGGAAATCCCATGCTCCTTCATCAGCTGTACGGCAACCCTTGGCCCGGAACTTACGGCTACTACCGGCTCCGGCCTCCACATCACGGCTTCGGCAGTGAGGACTTTTGAACGGTCCACGCCGGCAACGAACTTCGAGACGTAGGAGTCTGCAGGGTTGGTCAGGATCTCTTCCGGGGTGCCGATCTGGACAACTTCCCCGTCTTTCATGAGAGCTATTCGGTCTCCCAGTTTAAGGGCCTCGTCGAGGTCGTGGGACACGAAGATGATGGTCTTTTGCATCGCATCTTCCAGGGAGAGCAGTTCGTCCTGCATCTCGGACCTGATGAGAGGGTCGAGAGCGCTGAACGCTTCGTCCATGAGCAGGATGTCCGGGTTATTTGCAAGGGCCCGGGCAAGCCCTACCCTCTGTTTCATCCCACCGCTGAGCTGGGTGATTTTGCTCTGCTCATACCCTTTGAGCCCGACGGTTTCGATTGAGACCTCAGCTTTTGCGTAACGCTCTTCTTTTTGGACACCCTGGATTTCCAGGCCGTATGCCACATTTTCAAGAACGGTCCTGTGCGGGAGCAGGGCGAAGTTCTGGAACACCATGCCAAGCTTGCTCCTGCGGATCTTCCTCAGGGCTTCCGCATCCATGGGCGCAATGTCCTGTCCGTCAATGAGGATGCTCCCGGAAGTGGGGTCGATAAGGCGGTTTATGCAGCGCAAAAGAGTGGACTTTCCTGAACCCGAAAGTCCCATAATAACAAACGTTTCTCCTTCATACACTTTGAAACTGACATTATTAAGTCCGATAGTCTGTTTCGTTTTTTCAAAAATTTCGTGTTTGGAGTAACCTTTATCAAGAAGAGAAATTACTTTCTGGGGGTTCTTGCCGAAAATCTTTGAGACGTTTCTGATCTCCAGTTTTACATTACCATTCACAATAATACCTCGGGATAACCACCACAGTGGCTCCTTTGGAAATTTGAGTAAGAATTCGGAATATTTGATTTAGAAAACCGTTACGTTGATTAGTATAAAGTTTTTGACAATATTATATATAGTTTCTGGCAAAAACTATAAATATTTCTTCTCTTTTGGGAATAAATATGTAATATTTGGGGTCAACTGATTCGCATTTTCAGGTGAAATAGATTTTCACTACCGGGATAAAACTTTTGAGGGTAATATTATAATCTTTTACAAATTCGTGTTTCATGGCAGAGCCCTAAATGTAAGAAACCCTGCTTCCAAATCTGTTTTTCAACCTTCTGTTTACTCTTCAAAACTGCTTTGATAACAGGCTAAAGTCGGAAAAATAACCGGCACGTGGTATGCGCAATAAACTGCAGGTTCACAATAACAGGTCATAATATAATATTATGCCAGATAGTACGAGTGATAAACAATAAAGATTGAAGAGCCTGTGTCAGCTTATGGCAGTAAGGGCACAATAGATTCTTCACAGTATTATTCCACTGTATTATATTACTGTCGTATTACTATCAGGGCTAAGTGCTGAGTTACGGCAGGAAAACGATATTCTGTTTAATTGTGAAAAGCTGGCCCCGGGAAACAAAAGCAGTGATCATGAGGGGAGATAGACGTGCAGGGAAATCCGGGGCAGGGAAACAGAAGGTGTGGGGTCAAGAGGAAAGAGGGATCTGGAAGAAAGAAGGATCTGGAAGAAAGAGGGATCTGGAAGAAAGAAGGATCTGGAAGAAAGAAGGATCTGGAAGAAAGAGGGATCTGGAAGAAAGAGGGATCTGGAAGAAAGAGGGATCTGGAAGAAAGAGGGATCTGGAGGAGAGGGGGATTATAAGAGCAGGGGAACAGTAGCTTAGCTGAATCTTGATAATAGCTGAATCTTGACAATTGTGGAATTGGGGGGATCGTAGTGATAGTGTGGAATTGGGGGTAGTGATGATGGTGAGATCGGAGGATATTTGGTCAGCCCTAAGAAACCCTGTGTTCAGGTCATTATAATTTTTATATATTATAAAGTGTATTAAAATCAAAAGGAGTTCAGAATCATCGTAACACTTATAGGTCACCTATGACATTTATGCGCAGGTTCAGATGATGAAGGCAGTACTAGGCTTAGAAGACGGAACAGTAATAAAAGGCACCGGTTTCGGTGCCGAAGGCACAGCTTGCGGCGAACTTGTTTTTACAACTCAATTCACGGGGTATGAAGAGGCTCTAACCGACCCCTCCTACAAGGGGCAGATCCTTATGTTCACGAACCCCCTTATCGGGAACTACGGGGTCAGCGGAGAGCGTTTCCAGTCCGACAACATCCATGCGGAGGGGCTTGTGGTGCGGGAGGCCTGCAGGAACCCCTACCACTACAAATCCACCCGTTCCATTCACAGATTTTTAGAGGACGAGGGCAAAGCCGGGATTGAAGGCGTGGACACCCGGGCGCTTACCATCAAGACCAGGGAACGCGGAACCCTCAGGGCTGCCCTGATCACGGGAAGCGACGACGGGGAGGAGGCCGTGGAAATGGCACAGAATTTCCCCCAGATCTCGGACCAGGAACTGATCTCCCTGGTTACCTGCAAAGAAGCCTACTCCATCCCGGCAGCAAAGGGAGCCTGGAAAGGAAACGGGAACCCAAAAAAAGCAGTCGTAATCGACCTCGGGATCAAGAGAAATATCCTGAACAACCTGAACAAGAGAGGGATTGACCTCACGGTTGTCCCGGCAACGGCTACGCCAAAAGAAATCGAAAGCTATGAACCCGACCTCCTTTTTGTCTCCAACGGGCCGGGGGACCCGGAACTTGCAAAGGACGCGATCAATGCGGTAAAGCACTTTGCGGGCACGGTCCCGGTAGGCGGGATCTGTTTCGGGCACCAGATCATTTCCCTGGCAATGGGTGCCAGGACCTACAAGCTCAAATTCGGGCACAGGGGAGGAAACCAGCCCGTAAAGGACCTTATAGAAAATAAGGTGTTCATCACTTCCCAGAACCACGGTTTTGCCGTGGACGCCGATTCCCTGGACGGGACAGGGCTCTACGTAAAGTACCTGAACGCAAACGACGGGACCGTGGAAGGCGTGTCCCACAAAGACCTGGACGTTTTCAGCGTGCAGTTCCACCCTGAAGCCCAGGCAGGGCCCATGGACACGGAGAAAGTCTTCTTCGAAAAGGTCATAAAGGTCCTCGGAGGTGAGGCCTGATGCCAAAACGCACAGACATTAAGAAAATTCTCCTCATAGGCTCCGGCCCGATCACTATCGGGCAGGCCGCAGAATTCGACTTTTCGGGAAGCCAGGCCTGCAGGTCCCTTAAAGAAGAGGGATACGAAGTCGTCCTGGTCAACTCGAACCCTGCAACCATCATGACCGACCCTGAAATGGCGGACGCGGTCTATATCGAGCCCCTGGACGCCAAGGTTGTTGCCAGGATCATTGAAAAGGAAAGGCCCGACGGGATCATTGCCGGGATCGGCGGGCAGACCGGGCTGAACATTACCAGTGAGCTTGCCGAGATGGGCGTCCTTGAAAAGTTCGGGGTAGAGACCCTGGGGACCCCTGTGGACGCCATCACGAACACGGAAGACAGGGAACTTTTCAAGGAGACCATGCTCAGGATCGGGGAAAAGGTCCCCCTGAGCAGAGCCGTTTCTTCCCTGAAAGAAGCCGAAGAAGTGGTCGGGGAACTCGGGCTTCCCCTGATCATCCGCCCGGCCTACACCCTGGGAGGAGCAGGCGGCGGGATTGCCCGCACAAGGGAAGAACTTGTAGAGATTACGGAACGCGGCCTGAGGCGCAGCAGGATTAACCAGGTCCTGATAGAAGAAAGCGTGCTTGGCTGGGCTGAAGTCGAGTACGAGGTCATGAGGGACGCAAACGATACCTGTATCGTTATCTGTAACATGGAAAACATCGACCCCATGGGCGTGCACACCGGGGAATCCGCAGTCGTAGCCCCATCCCAGACCCTGACCGACGAAGAGCACCAGATGCTCAGGACTGCATCAATCAAGATCATCCGCGCCCTCAAGATCGAAGGAGGGTGCAACATCCAGTATGCCCTGAAGGAAGGGGACTACCGCATTGTGGAAGTCAACCCCAGGGTCTCAAGGTCTTCGGCTCTCGCTTCAAAAGCGACCGGATACCCGATTGCCCGTGTGACTGCCAAGATCGCCGTGGGAATGACCCTGGACGAGATCGTAAACAACGTCACCAAAAATACCCCGGCTTCTTTCGAACCTGCCCTGGACTATGTGATTGCAAAGATTCCCAGGTGGCCCTTTGACAAGTTCACAACCGCGGACAAGACCCTGACCACGGCTATGAAGAGTACCGGGGAAGTCATGGCAATCGGAAGGACTGTTGAAGAGTCCCTGCTAAAAGCCTTCAAGTCCCTCGACATCGACAGCCAGCTCGGGATAAAAGAATGGGACGAGCACGAGATTACGACCCTTCTCAAGACCCCTACCAGCGAACGTCTCTTTGTTATCTTCAACGCCCTGGAAAAAGGGCATTCAATAAAGGAAATCTGCGACCTTTCGGGGATCAACCCCTTCTTTGTCTCGAAGATGAAGAAGATCGTGGACCTGGAAAAGCGCATCCGCGCAGAAGGCCTCACTCCGGAGCTTCTCCGCGAAGCAAAAAAGATGGGCTTTCCGGACTCCCGCCTCTCGGAACTGACAGGAAAGGCCATGGAGGAAATCAGTGATCTCAGGCACCAGGCAGGACTCCTTGCAACCTTCAAGATGGTGGACACCTGCGCTGCCGAGTTTGCGGCTGCAACTCCCTATTACTACTCATCTTACGAAGACGTCTGCGAAACCGACCCCACGGACAGGAAAAAGGTCCTTATCCTGGGTGCCGGACCCATCAGGATCGGACAGGGAATCGAGTTTGACTACTGTACCGTGCACGCGGTAACGGCGCTCCGGGAAGAGGGAATCGAGACCCACATCATCAACAATAACCCGGAAACCGTCTCAACGGACTTCGACACCTCGGACAAGCTCTTTTTCGAGCCCCTGACCCTGGAATACGTGATGAACGTAATCGAGAGGGAAAGGCCTTACGGGGTCCTTGTGCAGTTCGGAGGGCAGACTTCGGTTAACCTTGCAATCCCCCTGAAAAAGGAACTCCAGCGCAGGACCGACCTTGACACCATTATCATGGGGACCGACCCCGATGACATGGACCTTGCCGAGGACAGGGAAAAGTTCCACCTGATGATGGAAGAACTGGGAATCGAACAGCCCGACGGCGGGTATGCGACTTCCGAAGCCGAGGCAATTGAGGTTGCAAAGAGCATCGGCTTCCCGGTCCTGGTCCGCCCCTCCTACGTGCTCGGGGGAAGGGCAATGGAAATCGTCTACGACGAAACCGACCTCGAACGCTACATGAAAGAGGCTGTCCGCGTTTCTCCAGAACACCCGATCCTCATCGACGACTTCCTGGAAGGCGCCTGCGAAATCGATGTCGATGCCGTCTGCGACCAGCAGGACGTCCTTATCGGCGCAATCATGGAACACATCGAGGAAGCCGGGGTCCACTCCGGAGACTCCGCCTGTGTAATCCCGCCGCAGTCCCTTTCGGAAGAGACCCTTGCAACGGTCAGGGAGTACACAAGAAAGATCGGGCTTGCCCTGAAGGTAAAGGGCCTGATCAACATCCAGATGGCGGAAAAGGACGGGAAAGTCTTCGTGCTCGAAGCAAACCCGCGTTCCAGCCGCACAATCCCCTTCGTCTCAAAAGCTGTCGGAATCCCCCTTGCCAAGATCGCAGCCAAAGTCATAGCCGGCCACAGCCTGAAGGACCTTGGCTACACCGACGAGCCCAAAGTCAAACACGTCTCGGTAAAGGAAGTCCTCCTGCCCTTTGACAAGCTCCCCGGAGCAGACCCGGTCCTCGGCCCCGAAATGAAGAGTACCGGCGAAGTCATGGGCGTTGACTACGATTTCGGAAGGGCTTACTTCAAAGCCGAGATCGCTGCCGAAAACCTCCTCCCCCTGACAGGAAAAGTCTTCCTCTCCATCAGGAGAGATGACAAGCCCAAACTCGTGGAAATCGCAAGGAAACTCGAAGCTGCCGGCCTTGAACTCATGGGCACCAGCGGGACAGTCAACTACCTTGCCGACCACGGCATCTTCCTGGACACCGTCAAGAAAGTCCACGACGGAAGCCCGAACGTAATCGACATGATGCGCCGGGACGAAGTCTCCCTCATCATCAACACCCCCACAAGCAGGCAGTCCAGGAAAGACGGCTCAAGGATCAGGAGGGCAGCCGTGGACTTCAAAGTCCCCTACATCACCACAATCCAGGCAGCCAAAGCCGCAGCAGATGCCATCGAAGCCATGAAGAACGGCGAGCTCACCATCAAGTCCATCAACGAATACCACTCCGAGATCTGAGCAGGCAGGTACTATAAGAAAGGTAACAGGCGAACGGTATCAGACGGGATTGAACATCCAAAGCCCCGTAGATATGACTGGGTGGTGAAATGTTCAGCCCGAGAACCGTTTATTTCCCGGGCTTCTAAGTACCGGGGCACTCACCGGTCAGCTTGCTGACCGGCTTTTCCTGTGTAATAAATAAAGAAAGACGCAAGAAATAATATTTGGAATAACGCCTTTAATTGCGCCTTAAACAACATCCTGAATAACGTCTTGAATTGTACCTGAAATAACGCCTATAATTACGCCTTTAATTGCGCCTGAAATTTCACTTATATTTTTGTGGTTAAAATTTCACTTAGGAATGAGTCAAATATAATATCAAAGATTTCATAATTTGAGAATAAACCACAGATGAACACAGATGAACACGGATGATTTAAATCTGTGTCTATCCGTGTCCATCCGTGGTTCTTTAATGGGAAACTCATTAATAGAGCAATTCCTATCAGAAAATCTGAAGTTATATTTTCACCATTCCTTAGCAAAACATTTACTATTGTAGGGAAGGAGGATACTAACATTACGTGAGGATGTAGCATCCTCAAGTTCACATTCCGGACCCTGTCATCAAGCAAGGTTCGAGATGCTTGAAAATAAGTAAAAGTTCCCGTCCCCATTTAAGGACACTGGCCTCATAACTGATCAGGGCCGTCCCGTCCGAATATCAACATTGCAGGACACGGAGGCAAAAAAATTGACCAGCTTCAATCCCGGCTAAAAACTGAATCTGACTGATCCCTAAACGGGTCATAAGAGCCGGGATGTGAAACATTAAAAGAGGGAAAAACTAAAAGACTCGAGATCAGGGTCCTCTTGCTTTTGTGATGTTTTTCCCGTTATCTCCATCTTTCGTGTCTCCGGGTCGATGTATACACGGTTAGCGATCTGCGAATAGTAAGTGAAAAGTTCCTGCCCCCATCCCAGGGCACTCTCCTCATAATTTATAAGGGT
>Ga0272442_10003743_pt1 | contig 21200 bp, 17 predicted proteins | sample SSMForm2O_FD_200262 | JGI IMG/M metagenome (GOLD analysis project Ga0272442, IMG submission 200262) | Marine sediment archaeal communities from Little Sippewissett salt marsh, Falmouth, MA, United States - SSM-Form-2O | ecosystem: Environmental > Aquatic > Marine > Wetlands > Sediment ... | reverse complement strand
CCCCTGAACGTAAATGATTCAATCTGTTGCGATTGCCAGCATAGCTCTGCCACCCCGATGGTCATGGCAAGGGAGGAGTTTTTCATATTGTTGAGAAACTCGCTTCCCAAGGGTGGGATGATCACCCGGAATGCCTGTGGCAGAATCACAAACCTGAGTGTCTGAAATGCCGACAGACCGCCGGATGCGGCGGCCTCAAGGTGTCCGTGAGGTATTGCCTGAATTCCGGCCCTCACGATTTCGGCAACGAACGATGAGGTGTAGATGCTGAGACCGAGCGTCGCTGCCCAGAATTCAAAGTTGTGTTCGTTGAGATACTCGGTGACGAAATCAGGCAACCCGAGGGGGAATGCAAAATACCAGAAAAAGAGCTGTACCAAGAGTGGTGTATTGCGGAAAAATTCAACGTAGGCAGTGGAGAAATAGTAGACCGGTTTAAATCGGGAAAGACGTGCAATACCGAGAATCGTGCCAAGGGTGAGGGCAATCACGGCACTGATGAGCGAAATTTCAATGGTCAGTACCAGCCCTTTGAGCAGCCAGGTGCCGAAGATTTCCTTGTATGTCGGGTTTACCTCATAAAGGACGGCCCAGTGAAAGTCATACCCGAAATTGGCGTGTTTGAAGACCAGGAACAGTACAAATACAATACCTGCCGTTACCGATAGTTGCTGAACAAAGCGTGAGGGTTTCATCATACTTAACTACGTACCCGCTCTCGTGAATTTTTTATGTGTCTCAAAAAACTGCGGCCCGATTTGTATCAGGGCCGCAGTATTTTTGACTCGGATCAGATGCTGATTATGGCCACGTTTCGATTTTTTCCGTCATCGGGAAATAGTACTTGGTGTCGGGGCCGTACCACTTGTTGTAAATCTTCATGTAGGCGCCGTCTCTCCACATATCCTGCAGTGCGAAGTTGATGGCATCCCGCCAGTCACTCTGATCTTCGGGAATACCCATACCGTAGGGCTCGTCACTGAAAAAGTCGCCGACCAGTTCGTATTTGCCGGGTTCCTTGGCTGCGTAACCAAGCAGGATCGTACTATCGGTCGACCAGCCCTGCACCTTACCCTGTTTGAGGGCGAGGAAGCATGACGGTTCATCTTGGTAGCTGATGACGTTTTTCTCGGCATTGGGATCGCCAAGTTTTTTTAAGAGATTGATGGCATTCTTTTCACTGGTTGTTCCCTGCATTGAGGCGATTTTCTTGCCCACAAAATCCTGATGGGATTTATATTTCCCCTTTTTGGCGAGGATTTTCTGACCGTCGAAGAAATAGGTTATGGAGAAGTCAATTGTGCGGTCACGTTCACGCTTGTGAGTCATATTGGCCGTACTCATGTCGATTCTGCCCGACGTGAGGAACGAAATCCGGGTCTTGTTGTTGAGTTTTACCCGTTCAACCTTCAGGTCTTTTCCCAAATACCCACCGATTCTCTTTACCACTTCTTCGGCAATATCCACATCAAAGCCGACCCACTTGTTGTTTTCATCAAAATAAGCTGCAGGAATGCTGTTGTACATCAGACCGACACGGACAACGCCTGTGTCAGTCACCCTGTCATACACACTATTCGCAAGACAGACAGAGGTGCCCGCAAACACTAACAGGGAAAATACCACCAACGCTACAATCCAACGACTTTTCCTCATACCTATTCCTCCTTTAGCAAAACATAGTTAATCAAAGGTTAATAAATCATGCTGCTGTAATAGCTCTAATAAATGAACACATTCCCGGAAGGTACTTCCTAATGGGTCAGTATCTTACTCAGGAATATTTTCGTCCGTTCGTGCTTCGGATTCGAGAAAAAGACATCCGGTGGTGCACTTTCAATCAACAGTCCCTCGTCCATAAAGACCACTCTATGGGCAACCTCACGTGCGAACCCCATCTCGTGTGTAACGACGACCATGGTCATTCCTTCCCGGGCCAGATTCTTCATGACATCGAGTACTTCGTTGATCATTTCGGGATCGAGCGCTGACGTCGGTTCATCGAAGAGCATGATATTAGGGCGCATGGCCAGCCCCCTGGCGATGGCCACTCGCTGTTGCTGTCCACCGGACAGCTGGGCCGGATAGGCTTGGGCTTTTTCGGTGATGCCGACTTTATCCAGGAGTTTCATGGCGTATGCTTCGGCCTCTTCTTTTTTCTGTTTTCTGACATTGATGGGTGCGAGGGTGATATTCTGGAGAACTGTCATGTGGGGGTAAAGGTTGAACTGCTGGAAGACAAAACCGATTTCTTCTCTCAACCGTCGCAGGTTGATGTTGGCATCGTGAATCGGCATGTCATCAACGATGATTTCACCCTCTTGTATCGGTTCCAGCTTGTTGATACACCTTATGAGGGTACTTTTACCGGAACCGCTGGGGCCACAGATAACGACCACCTCTCCATGCTTTACGTGAAAATTGACTTTGTTGAGGACATGGAGATCCCCAAACCACTTATCTACATTTTTGAAAAGTATCATTCAAGACCATCTCCTGGATATACTTGCTTTCATCGGGACAGGGTATACATGACAAGCTGACAAGGTACAAAAAAACGATACGTTCTAATGGTATAAGTGAGCCGATTTGTCAAGAAAAAATACCTGCTGTGTCCGATTCTCTGCCGCTGGAGCACCGGTGTTTCTCAACGGGACAAAAACACAGGATCAGACCCCCCGGTTAAAAGAAGTTAATCTTTCTGATGCCCTTTTGGTCCTTGAGCTTCCGGTACACGACGTATGCACACGAAACATCCTGAATCGCGAGACCCGTTGAATCGAAAAGGGTTATTTCCGCAGGAGAGGTTCGTCCCTTTATTTTACGTGCCGCAATGTCTCCCAGTTCACCGTAGATATTCTTTCTGGTCAGAGTACGTTTCTTGAGGGGGATGTTTATTTCACCGCTGTGTGACGCCTGGGCCCAGTCATCGATGACGATCTTTGCCTGCTTCAGAACCATTGGGTGAATTTCTTCCTTTCCGGCGGCATCTGCACCGATGGCGTTGATATGCGTTCCGGGCGACACGTGTGCAACCAGGGGAACGCGAGACGGTGTCGTGGTGATGAGGATGTCAACACCCGTGGTAATATCGTCGATATTTTCCGAGATCATCGTTTCAAGTCCGTAGGTTTTCTTGGCCCATGTGCTGAATTTTTGTGCCAGGGTATCGTCGGATCGAAATTTCCAGATCTTGAGAGCCCTCAATTTTCGAACTTCCATGGTGCACATGAGTTGTGTCCGGGCCTGGACGCCGCATCCGATAAATCCGGCGATTTTTGAAGACTTCCTGCTCAGCAGTTTCGCTGCCACGGCACCGGCAGCCCCCGTTCGCATACTGGTTAAATATGTGCCGTCCAGAACCGCCAGCGGGAACCCTGTTTTCGGGTCATTCAAGATGATGACGGCCATAACTGTCGGCAGCGAGTATTTGTTGCTGTTTTCGGGGTGTACGTTAACACTTTTTATGCCGGCAGCCTTGAATCCCTGCCCATTGATGTATGCCGGCATTGACCGTATATCTCCCTGCGTGAATGTGAGATAACTTTTCGCCGGCATGTCGACTTGTCCCAGACCGTACGCCTTGAATGCCTTCCCCACGGTTTTATTGGTGAGTGCGGGTGTCAATACTCTGGCAACATCTTTTCGTGTAATGAGTAATGTTTCCATAGCCCCTCCCCTGTGTGTTGTTTACCTTCCGATATACTCAGATTTTTCAACCCGGCAGATATCACGTCCGCGACGCACGCGGGCGCGCCGGACCTGCCTTTACTGTCACACCTGGTTACAGACACATACATTCCGTGGCTCATCGGTGACATCTTGTTGTGACGTACCCACTCTGCAGCAATACGGCCGCAATATTGTACGGTACTTTTTATGAAGTGTATCGTAGCTTGCTGATACTGCGACAAACCCGCCGTTTATATGTTAAAAATGACGTTCGGGATATGTTGGGTTATGGATGAAAATCTAAATAGCGACTCTTCAAAAGATTGTTGTTATTTACCATATACGGCCAAAATATCCAACAGGTTAAATACGTTGGCATTGTAAGATGTCCGATTCGTTCGGGCTCTTTCCCTATCAGCGAGGTGCAGCCTGGATGTATGCGTCCGCATAGCGCGTCCCATGGCCGGATCATAACTCCCGGAGTGTAAACCGCCATTTGCAGAAAGAATCTTCAGGATGCGGGTCGGGGGGTGCAAAGACACACTCCACCTGAATGCGTTCGTCGATGACACGGGCAAAACTCTCGAATTCCCCGCGATGCATGTCCTTGCAGTCGAACTCCGGGAGGCCTCTCTCGCGCCGGGCAACCTGGGGCGGGCATGCCGGCACGGTGATCACCACTTCATCATTTGTTTCCTCGACCTCGTACTCGATTAAAATCGTCCAGGGAAAATAGGCGAGGGCCTTCATGAATCCCTTAAGACCTTTTTCCGTGATGTGGAACCGTTTTATAAGATCACGTGCCGCCAGTTCCGGTATTTTGCCCCATACCCTGCGGTTGATTCGTTCAGCCGTCTCCTGGTCGAACTCATCCGATACGAAGAGAAACCAGAAGCCATCCATGACGCGGTAATGCCAGAGTAGAAATTCCAAGTAACTGCGCAGCCCGGAGGCGCTCATGTGTTCAAATACTGAAAGATCCATATTCCCCCCTCCTTTTTATGAAAATATTAGAGTACCGCAGTACAGATGTCGCGGTTCGTATCAGCCGATGGCTTATGTTATGTCCGGATAAACCTGTCGTACCTGGAATCGAGAACGATCACGGTGCCGCTGTCCGTCTCACTTCGAATGAGACGCCCAATACCCTGTTGCATTTTTATGTGTGTATCGTAATAGTATCGGGTCCAGTATTCGCCCTGCGACAATATATTCTTTCTGGCAATCTGGAGCGGATCGGACGGATTGGGATAGGGTATGCGTGTGATGACGACTTGTGTGAGGGTGTCGCCCTTGAAATCGACTCCATACCAGAACGTGTCCACCCCGAAGAGGACACTTTCTTTGATGGATCTGAATGCATTGCACAGCACATTCGTCGGGGTGCCTTTCTGCTGGATAAAGAGCGGGAACCCCTCGCCTTCGATTATCTCACTCACTCGTGCGGTGACCTCCTCAAGATCCTGATAGCTTGCAAAAAGGACCAGGGTCCGACCCCTGTTCCGTCGTATCAGTTCAGGCAGTTTCCTCGTAACGTAATTCAGCCATACAGTTCGGTTAGTAAATTTGCCGTTGACGGTATCTTCCGGAATAATCAGTTCCAAGGCTTCTTTGCGAAAGGGTGACAGGATGCGTTCGAATCGGAAATGCTCGGCATTGTCTGTGTGCCCATCCTCGTTGGACGCTTTGTTCATGCCGGTAATGGTGCGAAAACTTTCAAAGCTTTCTTTGTAGGACAGGGTTGCGGAGGTAAATACAGCCGCGTCTACCGTATCGCCAATGCAGGTGAGGATCTGCTCGGTGACATCAACCTCCTGTACGGTCAATATCCAGTGCTTCCGGAATACCTGGCAGGCGGTGACGGTATTGCGCGATTCGGCACTGGTTTTAATTGTTTTGAGAACCTCGATGCAGTCGGCGATCCTGTCGAGCGTCGATCTGGTCCACTCGCGCGAACGCGCCGGCATTTTCATCAATTTTACGGTGTTGTCGTCTCTGATCCATTGGAAATTTTTCAGTATTCTATCCAGTGCATTCATGAGTGTTCCCAGATGGTCGTCCATGCGGCCATGTTTGAAAGGGGGGTCCATGTGCGTAAGCACGTTCATCTCCCCCATTCCGGTTTTGCTCTTGATCCCCCGCAGAAAAATACCGAAGTCGGTGAGTGCTGTGTGGACCGCCTCAATGGCGGACTGTGCGCCTTCAAATTCCGTGCGCAAGAACCCGGCTGCACGCGAGCCGAGACGCGCGAGAAGCGACTCTGGATATTCGATCATGTCACGAATATCTCTCGAGCTTACTTCAATACCGAATGCATTGCGCACGGCCTGTTCGAAATGGTTGGCTTCGTCGATAATCAGGGTGCGGAATACTCCGGATAAGGCCGGGTCACGATCGAGGAGGGCCAGTTTGTGATGATTCGTAACGACAAGGCGTGCTGATCTCGCATCCGCATTCACAATCTGAGCGGGACATCGCACGTGATGTGAGGGGCAGCCGATTTTTGCCGAAGCCTCCTGCTGAATCCGCCTGACAACTTGAGGCCCGAGGGTCGCAAATATCCTGTTCCCGATACTGTCTCCGGCCGAATCCCGGAAATGGAATATGAGATTGATAAAAAAGAGCCATGCCAGGAGCTGCCGGCCCTGCCAGCGGTCACTGTAAAGATTGTCGAGTTTGACAGCACACAGGTAGTTGGATTTTCCTTTCAGCAGAGCCACGGGAATATCTCGATAGAGGCTGGTGAGACCGACGGTGTGATTTATTTCTCTCTCGAAAATCTGATCTTGGAGGCTTTTGGTATACGTCGAAATTATGACTCGTGCATGCGGATTTAGTCTAAGGAATTCCATTATCGGAATAAGGTACCCCTGGGTTTTGCCGGTGCCCGTTCCGCCCTCAAGAGTCAGGATTGCGCCGTCATTGATGGCATGTGCCACATGGCGTGCATAGGCGACCTGGGCCGGTCGTGGCCTGAAGCCTGCCCGAGACTGCGCCAAGCCGGCGAAGAGACTATCCAGAAAGTCGATATTGATCTTTTTAAGAGGACCATCCGGTGCGGCTATAACGTCGCTCTTCTTGGCCGTGGTGAGAAAGGTTTGCCACCGGGGAGTGTCAGCGCTAATGCACGGGTCAAAGAGCTCGCCGAAATAGTGCCGGTAGTGCCGTGCAATATGAATGAAGAGGCTGCCGAAAAGTGTGTTGCTCCTGGCGAGATAATAGCGGAGTGCTGTGGCGCAGGGTGTTTCCGTGTCGTTCAGGATGCGGCCGCATATATGTTTAATGCAGTTGATTGCAAGGTCGACCATCTCCGGTGCGGAGACACTGAGCCGCGGCCGTGGTCTGCCCTCCAGATATTCCCACAGTGATTTAGGGCTGTAGGATTCGAGGTGCGGCATGAAAAACTCCGAGGCAAACGAAAGGTCTACCACCGGCAGCTCACGACAGAACTCTTCGAGGTCTGCACCGGTCGTGCTCGCGTCGAATGCCGCGACGCAGTCAATGCCATCCAGGAACTGCCGCATCCGCGATTGTACTTCGTCTGCCGAAGGGGCTGCCCGGAGCATCTCTTTCGAAACATTGGAGCGATATCGGTCGCGTGTGGTAAGGTGGTTATAGCGTATAAGCGAATCATACGTCCGTGACGGGGTATCGGGGGCGATGATCGCTGCCGCAATGGCATACACGCGATTGCCTTCATCTTCCCGCAGACCTGTGTGGGCATGGATAAGTGCGATACGAGTGATTTCTTTTTCAAATGGTTTCAGCATAACCGCCGCAGAGGGTGCGATGCACGTGTGAGTGTAAACTGTCCCGGCAGTTGCACACCCCTCTCAGGGGGGCGGAACATGGTTTGGATTTTTATGCCAGCGAGCCTGATCTCCTCAGGCACCGCTAATTTTTGGATGGTACCGCACACAGACATAGATTGAAGCGTCCCGCAATAGAATTACCGTTCAAGTCAGGATACGCATTCCAGGGCCTTCGGCCCGCGCATGCATACGTCGCACTGACGAGGCAGCTCGCGTTGCAGAATGCGAATGTGTGAATCCATCCATTCGATCTGATACCGGTTACATATATAAAGATCGGCCGGACTAAAATCAAGCAGAATCGGGACAGTACCTCTCAATAGAGAGATGATTCATGGCCGGGAAGGGAATTAGTCTGCGGCGGGAGCCTCGGGAAATGAAGGCGGGAGGGGTGCAACCCGTTCCTCGATTACCCGCATGGACTTCCACTTACCCCCGAGAAACCTGATGTAAAAGACGATACCGAGAATGCTGATGTGGGCTGTCGTGAAGACCCAGCCCGTGTAAATGCCCTTCGACAGGAGCACAATGGCAATATAGCTCGGAACGACCATGACTGCCATGGATATCGACAGCTCGGCAGTCATGACGAATCGCGTATCGCCGGCGCCCTTCACCGCCGATGAAAAGATGATGTTCAGGGTATCGAAAAGCGAATAAAACGCCACAAAGCGCAGGAGCACCACCGTCAACTCCCGTATCGAACCAAATCGTACCGGATCGGAATGGACGGCAAACGGCTTGATAAAAAGATCGGGACAGACGACGTACAGAACCGCGATCAGCCCCATGTAGAGAAACGTCAGGTGGAATGCCGAGTAGGCGGTCCGTTCCGCCAGGTGGGGCTTGTGCTCTCCGATGTGTTGACCCGTCAGGACGGATACGGCGATGCCGGTACCGAGCATGGGCATGAAGGCGAGCGTGTTGATATTGAAGGCAATGTTGGATGCCGCCAGGGCATCTGTGCCCAGACGCCCGATAAGGACGATAAAACAGGTGAACCCGGCGATTTCGATAAAGAATTGCACACCGCTGGGAAAACCGAACCGTACAAGCCTGATAAAGAGTGCTTTCTCGAAGCGCCAGCCGATGAGGGAGTGGTAACGGTGGCTATATCGCCCTTTGAACAGCAGGAAGAAATACAGGGCGATGCTCAGGACGTATGCACTAACCGTTGCAATGCCCGCCCCGGCAATGCCCATTTCGGGGATTCCCCAACGCCCGAACACGAAGATCCAGTCCAGGAAGAGATTGACGATCGTCTGGACGATATTGATCCACATAACGGGCAGCGTCTTGCCGAGTCCCGAAAAGAAGGCCGCCATGGCAGATGCCGCGATAGCCGGTATGCCGCCGCCGCAGAGGATGATAAAATAGACGCGTTCGCACTCGGCAATCTCCGGTGCATGGCCGATCAGGTGAAATATGAATGCCGCTGCCGGAATGAACGCAAGTTGTACGGCTCCGCCGATCAGCGAGAGATAGATGCCCTGCCACAGCGCAGGACCGCACCGGTGGTAGTGACCGGCCCCGTAATACTGGGCCACGAATGTACCCACGTAACTGGCGGTACCGATAAAAAGGCAGGAGATGGTGAAACTCAGCATGCCGGCCGGCATGGCCGCGGCGATTGCCTCGGGAGAATACCAGGTCAGGAACATCCGGTCCACGAAATGCTGCACGGACCAGGTTCCGGTGCTGATTATAAGGGGGAAGGCCAGGTACAGTACTTCGCCGTAGCCGCCCTCTGTGTTCCATCGATATTTCAGTCGTCGGAGGATGCTCATGGTGTTCCACATCAAGATTACTGCGTCATTCTTACCAGAAAAAAGCGAAGACATAAACAGAAGAGGCGGATTCAACCGGTTATCAGCGGCGTATGCAGCGAATCACCTTGATTTTCTTTTCCTGTCTCACGAGAGAAAATCAATGGCGATGCGGTTGAATTTTTCCCACTGTTCGTCGTGGGGGCAGTGCCCGGCTTTTTCGAATACCTCGAGGTGCGATCCTTTCAGGAGCCGACACATCTCCAGGCTGCATCTCGTGGGTATGGATTTGTCCTGACGACCGCACACGAGCAGAATCGGCACGTCCATTCCGCCCAGCGTGCGAATGTCATCCTGAAGGGTGTCAAAAAAGTTATTGCGCAGGATCTGCAGCATTGTCGAAGTTGTGCCTGCAATTTTATGGAAGCGGACGACATTCTCGAAGTAGTCGTCGGTAATAAAATCCCGGTTGTGGATAAAGTTGCTGTCGAGCACTATGCGCCGCACAAAGTTGTTCCTGAGGCCGAATAAAAACTCTCCGACACCGGGCAGGTTCGCAATTCTACCGATGAGTGGCAGCGAATTGGGCATTCCCGCCGGGGCCACCAGAATCAGCTTGTGAAGCCGTTCCCGATGCCGGGCGGCAAAGTATACCGCGGTGCCGGCACCCATTGACTGTCCGACGAGCGATGCCCGATCGATATCGAGGGCCTCCATAAATCTAAGAAGCTGGTGAGCATACAGTGAATAATCATAGTCCATGACTTCCCGGGTGCTGTAGCCGAATCCCCAGAGGTCCATGGCATACACCTTGAACCGCTCGGCCAGGACATCGATGTTTTTATGCCACATGTATGAGTCAAAGTAGAAACCGTGAAGCAGAATCACGGGTTGACCGCTGCCTTTCTCGAGGTAGTGGGTCGAATGTCCGTCCAGATCGATGAAATTTCCGGCGGCATATTTACGGCACCATTCACTCAATGGTCTGCTGTCCCACGGAATGAATTGCACTATACCTTCCCCTTTTTATGTGTCAAAGTACGGGGCAGGGTTTTACAACCCCGCCCGTCGTACTGAATTATAGACCGGATATTTTCATGGCGATCTCCGCGCCGGCACAGACCCTGATGTCGTATCTATAGCCTTCGATTCCGTAAAAGACGGCATGCTGCTCATTGACAAAGGCAAGGGTTTCCGCTGCCCGCGATCTATCACATTTAAACAGCGACACGGCTTTAATGCCGTCACTGCCATCCGCGTACATGTACGGGCCCTCACGCGTAATAAATTCCGGCACGGGAGACATTTCCACGAACCGTGTCCCCATCTCTCGGGCGCTTTCCGGAGGGTATGATGCAAATGCTATGATGATCATGTGACTGTTTCTCCTTTCTTCGGTTATTGATTATGTCTGGTGTGTTACCTGGTGGTCCCCGTGTTATTGCATGTTGTGGAGGTCGCTGACCTTCACCGCAAAAACAATGGGTGAGTCCGTCGCAGTTGCTGTCGTTGTCGCTTTCCTGTGCTGCTGCGTGGCGACACAATTGTTCTTTCCGGGTTCCGACGGATGTGTGTGAGAAAGGTGTGATGGTGGTCGCAGAATGAGCGTACCGATCACGTGTGACTGCATGAATCTGGCATGCGGAGGTTCCTCCAACGTCAGGGACGGACCTAAACTTTGATTGTTCTCGGCGTTATAAGAGACGGCACCCATGGGTGATCAGGTGAATCGGTGTAAACATTACGGGGAACTGCAACTCTACTTATTTCAATATATGTGAAAATTCAAAAATACAATACCAAATATTTACCATGAAAGTACCAGATTCAGGCTGAGGGTATCGCATGGGTTATGTCGTGGTGTGTCGGTGCGGCGTACGCATAAGTATATGAGGCTCACCCTTCACAAGTCTTCAGCGCAGTGAAGGGCGTAAGCCGAATTCATCCACGATAGCGAAGCGTATCGGGATACGCCTCATTCCACTGGATTTGCGCGCCTTGAATTTGAGGCTTTTTACCTTGCCATCTGAAATTTGACTTTTGCGGTTTTGTCAAATGTTGAATTTTAAATAAGACGGCAGATAATGTGGCGCAGTGGTGAAAATATCGCGTGATGGACTGATAGCGTGACCATTCGACATCGTACGTGAGCGCAATTTTTCTGCTTGTGTCGCCATTGCGGCGAATGACATGGGCGAAAGCCCGAAAAGTGAAATCAAATAAAGAAAAATATTCAGAAATTATTGACTTAACCGAAAAGTAATAATATAGTTCAACAGTATGGAAGTGAGGCATCGAAAAAAACAATATCCTCTTTGCTGAGGAGATTGCTTTTTTGATTTATAAATCCAGGTAAAGAGGAGAAGTTTTATGCCAGACAAAAAGCTAGTGTGTAAAGAGTGCCACCAGGAATTTGTTTTTACCGAAGGAGAGCAGGCGTTTTACAAAGAAAAGGGTTTTGAAAACGAGCCGCAACGATGCCCGGCATGCAGAAAAGCGAGGAAACAGAGAAATCAATTCAGAAAAAATAAAAGATACTGATTGCGATAACAAGAAGTACGGGAACTGTTGACCATGGTTAACAATCCTCTTTTATTACCGTGAAACTGATTTCAACACCAGCACCCCTTAATTTGAATAAACAGCGGCAGGGTTCCCGGGACCCTGCCGCATTTTTATATACTTGGACCTGATGGGTTCGTGAAAAAACATCCTCTGTACGATCTTATTCCTCTCATGATCTCAGCACCGTGAATCTGAAGTTTTACTATCTTATCTGTGTCAGACGCAGGAACTGCCCCGCAGGACTCTTGCTGTAGCTGGTTAACGCGTTGGGGGTATGGGTGGCAGAGTCATCCCCCGCCGTGTAGTACTAAAGACCTGTGCCGGTGAGACCGATAATATAAATGAAATTAAGCACAAACCTGAAACACTGTTGACTGACGATATGCCTTATGCCTTTATGTCGCCCGGGAGTGACCATGCTGATTAACGGTATCCTGCGAGATTCCGATCACATGGTTGACCTGGGTTTTTTTCGGTGACGGGATAGAACAATGCCTTTCCGGGAGGTGCCTTGCTGTCGCAGTGCCCTGAAAATACGTGCCTTACGTGGGAACATGTGATAATTTCGGGAAAAGCGTTTCAGGAGAGGAGCACTCTCACACGATGAACTGTGTTTACGGTAAGATAATCTATACGGGACTGTCCGTCATCGAAGAATCATATCTTATCTTCGACGGGCAGAAAGTAGCCGGTATTGCGAAGCGCGGGAAAGGAATGCTGCTGGGGAAATTTGACGTAATAACACCGGCGTTCATTGACCCTCATTCCCACATCGGCATGCAGCGCGCCGGAGAGCCCGCCGGCGAAGCGGAAGCGAACGAACATGCAGACACCATTCTTGCCCTGTCCGATGCCCTTGACTCGGTGCAGATGGACGATACCGCATTCAGGGATGCCGTCGAAATGGGCGTACTTTATTCGTGCATTGTGCCTGGCAGCGGTAATATCATTGGCGGAAAGTCAGCGGTAATCAGAAACTATGCCGAGAATACCACCGATGCGTTTTTTGCCAGGGCGGGAGTCAAGGCAGCCTTCGGATACAATCCCATGTCAACCCGTGAGTGGAAGGGCACACGTCCGTCGACACGTATGGGAGCGCTGGCACTCCTGAGAGGAAAGCTGGATGAAGTGCGGCAAAAAGTCGAACGGTACACGGCGGCGCCCGACAAAAAGAAAAAGGAAATCGTGTTTGCGGCGGAAGAGACGTTGCTGCGCGAAATTCTGGCGGGTACGGTTTGCCTGCGGGTGCACGTACATAAAATCGACGATATTGCGGCTTTGCTCCGCATTGTTGATGAATTCAGGCTGACCATTGTCGTCGAGCACGCCATGGACGTTCATAAGCCGGAAATTTTTCGGGAGCTGGCACGACGGGGAATTTCTGTCACGTACGGTCCGGTAGATGCATTTGCCTACAAAGTGGAACTCAGACATGCAACCTGGCGTAATATTTGCCATTTAATCGAATCAGGGGTGACATTCGGCCTCATGAGCGATCATCCTGTCACCCAGTCATGCAATCTCTTCCTGCAGGCCCGCTGGTTCATCCGGGCCGGATATTCGAAACGGGATGTGGTTGAACTGTTCTGCCGTAAAAACGCTGCGATCCTGGGTATTGATGATAGACTCGGCACGCTCGAAAAAGGAAAATGGGCTTCCTTTACCTGCTGGACCGGTGATCCTTTCGACCTTGCACAGTTTCCCCTGGCCGTTTACGGCGAAGGTCGGCTGCTTCATTCCGAGGTGTAGGTAACGTCGTCCGACAACTGGCTTCCGGCGAGAGGGCCGGTCTAGCCACGGTTGGCGGGTAACGGGGAGCGTGGGCTTATGAAAAGAGTAAGGATTCCCGAACCTGTTTCCGGGGGGCTTATTCTTTCATATCAATGCACGGCCGAGCGCAGACATTGCATGTATGCATGTTCCCCGAATTGGGCGGCAGACTGGATATCCGCAAAAAACCTGAACGCATGTCTCTCGCAATTGAAAAACAGAATACAGCCAAGCCCGTGGGGTGCAGACACAACCAATCTGAACTACGGACTTCACTTTACCGGCGGTGAACCCTTTATGAACTTTGACCTTCTGGTCACCGCGGTTGCGAAGGCAGACGCGATGCAGATCCCATCGATGTTCGTCGAGACAAACTGTTTCTGGTGCCGCGACAACGAGGCTACCAGAGAAAAACTTGAGTTGCTCAGGAAAAGCGGTCTCGTAGGGATTCTCATCTCGGTCAATCCGTTTTACGCAGAATATATTCCTTTCGAAAGAACGGCGCGGGGTGTTCTGATCAGTCGCGAGATATTTGGCGACAACGTGGTCGTGTATCAATGGGAATATTTCCGACAAGTTCTGCGTCTGGGCATCAAACACAGGATTGCGCTCGACGACTACATGCAGCTCACTCGGAGAGAAAACATTAGCCAGCAGGTCGAACTTTTCCTGACGGGAAGGGGTGCAGTCCGGCTGAGAGCGTTTTATCCGCGATATCCGGCCCATTTCTTTTATCGAGAACGCTGCAGGCCCCCGTTCCTGCGGAACTGGCACAATCATTTCGATAACTACGGCAACATACTGCCCGGGTATTGTGGTGGTATTTCGCTCGGGCACTGGAACGATCTCGATGAACTTTTTACGGAGGGCATAGATATAAAACGATATCCCGTGCTGGACTACCTTATCAAGGAAGATATCGAGGGGCTCTCCAGGTTTGCGGGAAATTTCGGGTTCCGTGAGTCGCCTGAGGGGTACGTGTCGAAGTGCGATCTTTGCCTCGACATCAGACAATGCCTGGTTTCGCGGGGAGAGTTCCTCGAGTTGTGCCCGCGGGAGTTTTACAGACATCTTTGACGGCATTGTATCCTTGCGATTTTCGCGCCGGGGTGGCTGAGGTTGCCAGCCGGGGGTACCGTCACGGTGATATACATGACGGTTTCCGAGGGAACTATTATCGAACTACGGCGATGCTGAGGGAAATGAGTGCGAGAATATCGGTAAGGCTGCCGGGTGTGGTCAAAAGATTTCTCCCGCCATCAAGAGTTGTTTGTAGTGAGCGATTGCCTCTTCAAGCAGGAACGAAAAGTAATCGATATCCGTTCTAGCCCATTCGAGCTGATCCTGCGACAAAAATTCTTCGTATTCCCTGTGAAAACGTTCAGCCAGACGTTGAAATTCTAGCCGAGCCTCCTCGAGTTCGATTGCATCGGCACCCATCATCAGGGTTTCGAGACGTGGGACGATCAATTTCATTTCAAGAAGAGTTTCCAGTTTATCTTTCATCGGTTGATTCCTGCCTTGTGAGTGATTGTTTCATGGTGTCTATATATAAAAAAAATGGAAATTGTGCAATCGGATCGATGGGGACCGCACAACTTCCGGCTTATCACTGTGGAGACGGACGGCGATGTACAACTCGCATTCCGCCATGTGTCTGTTGACTTACTGTGTGCCTGATGCATCAGGTAATGTTTTCTCTATGGTGATGCCGGTTCCTTCCTGCCATGCGTCGGGAGGGCAGCTGACATTGCGAGCTGCGTATTGACTGCTGATTGTAAATACAGCAAAAAGGGCAAACAGGGCTCCGAAGACAATCAGGGATTTTTTACGCGAAAGATGGTGGACATGGACACTGGCCAGGACAAGGAGATACATCATCCAGGCCAGCCCTGCCAGGCTTCCGATATACGGTATGAGGCTTACAACGGTTGTGATCGGCGTGATTGCCGTTGCGTATGCACCACACCGGTAAGCCGTTTCGAAAGATTCTTCGGAACCCATTGGCTTCCAGATGAGATAGAGGATTGCCGCGCCGACAAAGCCGAACATGGCAACGAAAATCGGTGTCAGGAGGATCGAAAAAAAGGTGATCGAGAGGGGTACCCTGGAACCGACTCCCATGATTGTCAGAATGGCCTGAATAAGGCCGACAACTAATCCCATAACCATCATAAAGATGATAGGGTCGGTGTAACCGTTTCCTTTGGGCATGCTCTTGAAGAAAACGGCAGGGTTCGTAATGACATTCCCCGTGATATCAACAATTGTTGTCATTTGACGTTTCAATCTTCCCATTCGAACATTCATGTCTGTCATGGATTTCTCCTTCAATGGTATACTGCCAGGTACTGTCTCGGCAGGTATCCTGTCTGTGATTTTCGTAAAATCGCACCGTCCGTGAGGCGGCCGTCCGGTGTTTGATCAGACGCGGGGTTTCCGCCGACGGAAGTAGGTGGCGAAGAGTTTTTCACGCGACATGCACGGGCCCTTCGTTCAAATTTCCCGTGCTGTCTTGTCGATAGGAGGTGCTTCTTTCACACACGTGTCACGCCGGGTTTATTCCACGAGACCTTTCCACGCATCCATCTCAAGAAAACTACCTTTGATATGGGCTTCCAGTTCGTAGAACATCTTCAGTGGTACGGCGAAGGTCAGTATATCTTTACCCAGTAGCATTCGAACCTGTTTTCGCGCGGCCAAGTCGGTGAGCCCAATCACCGCGCGTGGGTATTCGGAGGCGGCCTCACTGTAGGGCAGAATTCCGATGGTCTGGCATCCGGCAGCGAAAGGAATAGTCACATGTTCTATTCCGTCCCGTGCGTAATTGGCCAGGACGGTAAGGGCGGAGAGCTGATCCGGAGTGACAGTGAATATGATGACAACGGGCTTTTCCCGCGCTGCATCAACCTCTTTAAGAGGCTTGAAAATAACATAGTCCCAGGGGACGTCGATTATTGGCAGTCGGGCAACAAAATCTTTCACCAGATCCGGTGATTTGACATACCGTTCTCCATGTCGCAACTGCTCCATGAAATGGTTGTTGATCACAGTACATATTGTTTCGGCCAGCTTATTCTGGCTTCCCCATGTTTCGTTTCCCGAGGAAAGAAATCGATAGAAACCTTCGATACCCCCAGGTACATTCAAGTACTGGTTCCCGAATCCCAGTCCGACACCGCCTCCCCAGCACCCGAAGGTGTCCCTGTCGAAGACGGCCGTCTTTCCCCTCGCCACCTGGGCAAAGAGGGTCATCACGCATCCCCATCGTTTCTTCTTAAACTGGAGTGCATTATCCGGTTTTTCATCTGACCAGATAATGGCGACAGGTTCGAATTGCAGCTTGAGGACCGAGGTGAGAACACTTTCCATAACCTTGTCTCCTGTCTAAACGATAACGTAAACCACATGATTAAGTTGCAGCGTCAAGGGACTATCTATGCCGGGGCATATTGTTTATGATATATTTTTTTGGAATAATGTCAATTGTACTGATACGATTTATTAAGATATTTTTTTGACGTATAGTTGCCCCTCGTCCATGGTGATGGGCCGCATCTGTAAAGGAATAAATAACATATTGAGGATGTTGTCAAGGTGCTGTCACTACATGTGTCACGGTGAAAACAGTTTCTGCAGGCTTCGACAGCGGGTAAGGCGACGGTTCGCTTGCCCGGAGTGACTTCCTGAACGTTTCTGCACTGGACGCACGGTAATTTATCTGCTATGTAGGCGCGGGTTGAGGTACGATCTGGAACGGCTCAATAGGGAGAAGCGAACACCTGCAAAGGGTGAAGGGCGGCGGTATAGTGCTTCTCGTCACATCATGTTCACACACCTGGTATGTCCTGTGAACCTAGCACGATCTTTCGGACAACATATCACCGTATAAATCGCATCAGCAGGTTTTGGCACCACGGTAAGGCCGGGGTATGCCGAACCAGCCACCATCGATCCTGTTTGTATGATCGTTGTGTCCATTACTCCATGCAGGTCGATCGATCTGTGGCAACAAAGCCGGAGACTGAATGTCGATGGATAACAAGGAGTGTATGCTGCATAACAGACACTATAACTGAAAAAGACAGAAAAATAACAGACAGTACAACCGATGTCTGCGGCAAGGATGCGTTCTGAGCCAGAGGGCCGAAAGGCGCAGTGAAGACTGCAAGTCGAATTAATCTGCGATAGCGGAGACTCGAACATGACCGGGGTTAAATGATTCATGGAGATCAGTGTAACGAGTTGGATTTATCGGAATCATCATAAGGGGCAGACAGAGATGCACAGCCAGAATCAATTAACTGCTGGGCCAGGTCAGCAATATTGTTATTGCAGGACGAATTAAATTTTCCGACCAGAAATGGAGGAATCAATTTTATCGCCCCATCGTTGATGGGTCAACCAATGAAAGAGGAACTCTTGCCGATAAACCCGGCATGATTGAGGGCAGGACGGTGAAACCGGCCTTGGCGAAGCAAGCCGTTGAAAGACTGTTTCCCGGTGCCGTTTCGAACATGCAGGGCATTGCAACTGACTGTCGAAATGTCCGAGGGACGGAACGTAATCAGGCACAGGGGACCGAAGATATTCAATAAATCAGGATATTACAGTTATGAATGTGACACCAAAGGGTAACAGGTTACATATCGGGCTTTTCGGGAGGATGAATGTCGGCAAATCCAGCCTTCTCAATCTGATTGTGGGACAGAATATTGCCATTACGTCATCCGAAGCGGGAACGACAACAGATGTCGTAGAAAAGGCGATGGAACTTCTGCCCCTCGGACCGGTGGTGTTTCTCGATACGGCGGGGCTCGATGACCTCTCATCCCTCGCTCGACTGAGACTCGAAAAAACACACAAGGTGTTCGATCGTGCCGACGTGGTTCTGCTTGTCGTGGAACCGGAGATCTGGACCGACTACGAAAAAAACGTACTGCAGGAGGCCGAAAGGCGAGACCTTCCCCTGATTGTCATTGTTAACAAGATAGATATCCGGGCACCGGGTGAGGCATTCCTGGCGCAGCTTGCGGAGCAGGTCGGGCGGGTGGTGTGTGTCGCGAGCACAGACCGAAGCAACCGTGATGTGTACCTTGCACCCTTGAAACGGTATCTGCTCGAGGTGTGTCCCGATGACTTTATGGCATCGCCCCCTCTCATCGGTGATTTACTGCCGCCAGGTGGCATGGCGGTGCTGGTTGTGCCCATCGATCTCGAGGCACCGAAGGGCAGGCTTATTCTGCCCCAGGTTCAGACAATCCGTGATGTCCTGGACAACGATTCTGCGACACTGGTGGTAAAGGATCGGGAACTGGCGTCAACCCTGGATGTGTTGAAACGGCCACCCGATATTGTTGTCTGTGACTCCCAGGTGGTGCACACAATGTGTGCCGCGACTCCTGTCGGGATTCCTGCCACCACATTTTCGATCCTTTTTGCCCGGCATAAGGGGAACCTGAACGAGGCAGCCCGGGGGGCTGCCGCCATTGCAAGTCTGAAACCGCACGATCGGGTATTGATTGCCGAGGCATGCTCGCATCACCCGCTCGAGGATGACATCGGGAGGGTGAAAATACCGCGATGGCTGCGTCAGTATACGGGACTGAACCTCGGTGTCGATATCGTCGCGGGACGGGATTATCCCGATAATCTGGCAGAGTATGCACTTATTATCCATTGTGGTGCCTGCATGCTTACCAGGCGTGAAATGCTGAACAGAATTCAGACGGCACGGGAGGCAGGGGTGCCGATCACGAACTACGGGGTGGCCATTTCATTTCTGCAGGGTTTGATTCGACGGGTTCTGTCCCCGTTTCCTGCAGCGTTGACAGCATTTGAAGAACACTTCACACAAGGTATGGAGGAGAAAAGTTATGAATAACCGGGTGGATGACGGCGGTTCGGAAAGACGATGGATGGACTCCGTCATCAAGGAGAACGAGGTTGAAAGATATTTAACACACGGTCGTGATTTCATCGATGACGATGCAATCCATGAGATCATCGTACGACATAGAAATCCGGACCCGCACAGAATTCGGGACATTTTTAAGAAATCGCTGGCGATAGAGACGCTGGCACCCGACGAGACGGCGGCCCTGCTGAATATCGATGATGAAGAACTCCTGGCAGAAATGTACGAGACGGCCGCCGCGATAAAGAAAAAAGTGTACGACCACCGCATTGTGACCTTTGCACCGCTCTATTGCAGCAATTACTGCGTGAACAATTGTCGTTACTGTGCATTCGGGCGCGACAACGAACTACAGCAGCGAAGAAGGCTCTCTCTCGACGAAGTAAAGGAAGAAACTCGTGTACTGGCCGGCACAATCGGCCATAAGCGCCTGGTTGTCGTGTATGGTGAACATCCGGTATCGGATGTTCATTACATTGCGGATTCGATCAGGGCCATTTACGATGTGAACGTGCAAACGAGAAAAGGTTGCGGACAGATACGACGTGTCAATGTGAATGCCGCCCCCATGTCAGTGCAGGATCTCGAACTTTTGCGCGATGTAGGCGTAGGAACCTTCCAAGTGTTCCAGGAAACTTACAGTCACGCGGCATACAAGTATGTTCACCCGGAGGGCACAATCAAATCGCATTACGGATGGCGTCTCTACGCTCTCCACCGGGCCCTCGAAGCCGGTGTTGATGATGTGGCTATCGGGGCATTGTTCGGTCTGTATGACTGGCGGTTTGAGGTAATGGGGCTTCTGTATCATACCATTGATCTGGAACGGCGCTTCGGTGGTATAGGGCCGCACACCGTTTCATTTCCACGGCTGGAACCCGCCGCGAATACCCCCTTTGCAAGTGCCTCGAAATACAGGGTAACCGACGCGGATTTCAAAAAGCTGGTTGCCATACTCAGGCTGTCCATTCCGTATGCCGGCATGATCATTACCGCCCGTGAATCCGCTGCAGTCAGGCGTGAGATCATACCCATCGGATGCACTCAGACCGATGCCTCGACGAGAATCGGCATCGGCGCATATTCCGATCGGTATAGTGAGCAGGAAGCCCAACGGCAGCAATTCATGCTGGGTGACACAAGAAGCCTGGACGAGGTAATCCGGGAGTTTGCTGCAGCGGGGTTGATTACATCATTTTGTACGGCCGGGTACCGTTGCGGAAGAACGGGCAGCCATATCATGGATATGCTCCGCACAGGTCGGGAAGCCGGATTCTGCAAGTTGAATGCTGTCTTGACATATCGAGAGTGGCTCGATGATTTTGCAAGCGAGGAAACAAAGCGGGCCGGTGAAAAAGTACTTCGGCAGGAGCTGGCGGAAATCAAGGCCCAGATGCCTGCAACCTATCCGGCATTGATTAAGTATTACGAGAGGATTGTGAATGGGGAACGGGACCTGTACTTCTAACCTTACAGTCATAGAGATGCTCACCGATGTGGCACGTGCCGTGAAGGAACACTACGGCGTGTCACTCAGGTTTGTCGAGATATTGGGGAAACGCTGGTCCTGCATTGCGGGGATCGAGAATGACGAGCTCTCCTTCCTGCCGATGGCGCGGATTGAGATCAATGCCCGCTATGGAATCATCTCGGAACAGTGGTACGACATTCCGGCGGGCGAGAGAGCCGCAATAATGG
>Ga0272442_10003742_pt1 | contig 21200 bp, 20 predicted proteins | sample SSMForm2O_FD_200262 | JGI IMG/M metagenome (GOLD analysis project Ga0272442, IMG submission 200262) | Marine sediment archaeal communities from Little Sippewissett salt marsh, Falmouth, MA, United States - SSM-Form-2O | ecosystem: Environmental > Aquatic > Marine > Wetlands > Sediment ... | reverse complement strand
CGATTTATTAAGACCAGGACTGAGAACCATGTGTTCATGAAGCCGCATTCACCACCTGAAGGGTGTCTGGCACCCTCGAAAGACCCGGCCCCGAAAGGGTGTCTGGCACCATCAGAAGCTGCCGGAAACAATGATAAAAAGCCGGCAGCGCCTCCGGTAGTGAGTAGGATAGGAATCATTGTCCTGATTGTCGTTGTATGGACGGCGATTGCGACAGCGGCGGGCTATTTGATGACAGAGCAGATCGATTCCGTGCGTCAGTATGTTAAACGGAAGTATTACGGAGATAGTGAGCGTAAGGTTGATACCGGCCTGGTCTACCGCAGGATGAAGGCGCATGCCCGCAACAACCCGGGCAATGTAATGCTGTGGTGGAAGCTGGGTCAGTATGCCGAGCGCAAGGGGCACTACGAGGATGCGGTGGTGGCCTTTCAGCGCGTGATATCGATTAATCCGCGTCATGCAATGGCTCTCAACAACCTCGCCTGGATGCATCTTACCGCCGGAGACGACTTTGTTCACAATCCAGAAAGGGCGCTTGCGCTGGCAAAAAGGGCTTTCGCCATAAGCCAGGAGCCCTTTATTACGGACACCCTGGCCGAGGCGCATTATCAGAACGGAAATTTCGAACTTGCGGTCAGGCTTGAAAGATCCGCGCTCGCGCGTGTGAAAAAGGACAGGGGATTTTACATACAGCAGCTTCAGAAGTTCTCCAGAGCGCTCAAAAACCGGTTCGAACCCGAACCCGTCTGCAAAATGCAGGAAAATAGCGAATAGGTCTGACCTGGAATAATATTTAATCAATCTTTGTAAGCTGCAAGAAAGTCATCTCTCGATATTCCTGATTGCGTGCATATTGTCCTGAGAGTTGAACCTTTGATGAAGCGGTGATTAGGAAGAGTAAGTGGTGTACTGCCGCCATCAGGATTACTGCGAATCATGGAGACATGCGTGCCTTTTCTGACAATGGAAAATCCCAGAATTTCAAGAGCTCGAATGACTTTTTTAATCGGGGCGTCAACCGGGAATCTGGACATCAGGGATTAAGACCCGCTTCGGCTATGAATGCTTCAAGCACTGGCTGGTCGGAATCAAGAGCATCTTCCCCGAAGGTTTCGACATGAAAACGAATTGCTGATTTAACGTCTGCGAGGGCTTCGTCGTAAGTGTCACCCTGGCCTACAACCACGCCTTTGAATCCCAGAGGATAGGCCACGTAACCGTCGGTATGTTTTTCTACGATGATCTTGAATTGCCTGTTCATGATTTTTCAACCTCCGGTATCTTATACCTGCATGGTACCATACGACATATTTTTATACATGCCGTTTTTTTGCGTATGCCGGTGCCCGGGGGGTATAAAATCTTAAGAGGTACGCATCCATGCCCCAAAAGCGTTACGGCATTCTGTTTTTTATCTTGATACTTCTCTTCAGCTTTCCAGCCGCGGCCGAAGGCCCGGAGCTGGAAGCGAGAAGCGTGGCCGATGTGGCAGGCAAGGTGGGGCTGTATTTCCTGTGGAACCCTGAAGAAATGGATGAGGACGGATTTGCCCTTCCACACATGACTTTCCGGGATACCGTCGAGATAGAAGCCGCATGGCGTGATGACGGAGTGGACGAACTCGGGTGGCACGTGTTTTCGGCTCTCGATCAGGGACCGGTGGAGGACGGCGAGCACGAGTACCAGATTCTCGTGGACGACCTGTGGGGTGATACTCACAGCTTCTCGACCAGAATTCAGATTGGAGAAGTAGAGGAGGATGCCGGCGCCGGGAGCGCGGGAGACGTTACCACCACAACCGAACCCTCTGCCGGGGTGCAGCCCATGTGTTCATATACGGCAACGGCTGCGCCCGTCCCGCCGTGGTTTCTGTTCATGTTCCTGTGCATGATGGCGGTAAGGTTCATGCGCGGCGGCGGAGCCTGACGCAGCAGCTTCGCCGACGCGGCGGTGGCGCCTGAAATAATTTCGGGCCGGTCCTTGACAGATACATGAATCTGGAGAACTTTCTTCGATACGAAATGAGCCGTCTTAGCTCAGCTGGCAAGAGCGCCTGACTGTGGATCAGGAGGTCATCGGTTCGAGTCCGATAGACGGTACCCGGCACCGGCCGCAGGTTGGAATCAGAAAAGTCCCGCCACGCTCTTACCCTCAGAAATCATGAAATAAGTCCTGTCCATTTTCATGAAATAGGAATATTGATATGTCTGTGAAGCGTTAACGACAGGATAAAGAGAGACCAGACAGGTGAAAGACAGGTCATGAATACAGACAAGGAAAGACTTGAACTCGTGGAAAAAATCGACAGGCTGCGCAGGGAATCAAATGCCGTCATACTTGCGCACAACTACCAGCTCGGAGAGGTGCAGGACATAGCTGATTTTGCCGGGGACTCTCTCGAACTCTCACGAAAGGCGCAGGCGTCCGACGCGGATGTTGTGATTTTCTGCGGAGTTCATTTTATGGCCGAGACCGCCGCCATCCTGTGCCCTGACAGGAAGGTCATACTTCCAGTGCTCGAAGCAGGCTGCCCCATGGCGGACATGGCTGATGCAGAGAGCTTAAGGGCCCTTAAAAAGAAGCATCCGGGTAGCGCAGTGGTCTGCTACGTTAACACCACGGCCGAAGTTAAGGCCGGGAGCGACATATGCTGCACCTCGGCCAATGCAGTCGAGGTGGTACAGAGTATTGACAAAGACAGGGAGATCATCTTCGTGCCCGATCAGTACCTGGGCACTTTTACAAAAAGGCGCAGCTCGAGAAAGAACATGATCCTGTGGCCCGGCTACTGCCCGACCCATGCCCGGATCCTTGCCCGGCATATTGAACAGAAGAAAAAGGAATACCCGGATGCGAAAGTGGTTGTCCATCCTGAATGCAGGCCCGAGGTAGCCGAACTTGCGGACGAGGTCGCAAGCACGGGGGGCATACTGAGATTCGCCCGGAACACGGACGCGCGCGAGATAATCGTGGGCACGGAATTCGGAATAATTCACAGGCTCAAAAAAGAGAACCCTGACAAGGTTTTTATCGTGGCCACAGAGCAGGCCGTTTGCCCAACAATGAAATTTATTCAACTCGCTGACATAGCTGCTGCACTTGAAGACATGTCACCCGTGATCAGCGTACCCGAGGATGTACGTGTCAGAGCAGAGAAGGCCGTGACGGCCATGCTTGATCTGAAATAAAAAGGTAATCCAGAAAGAAGCATTTTATTTTTTCGAAGGAGGAGTAAATGAAACTCGATGACATCAGGATATCAAAAACCATAATCGAGCGGTACACAGAAAAACTGCTGGATGCTCTTGAGAGCGACGTGGCAATAGTGGGTGGAGGTCCCGCGGGACTTACGGCCGCATATCACCTGGCAAAAGAGGGTCACAAGGTCAGCCTGTTCGAGCGCAAGCTTTCAATAGGCGGAGGCATGTGGGGCGGCGGAATCATGTTCAACGAGATAGTGGTGCAGGAAGGCGGAAAGGGAATTCTGGATGAATTCGGAATCAGGACAAAGTCCGCCGGGGACGGTTATTACAGCGCAGATTCAGTGGAAGCCACTTCCACCCTGTGCAGTGCGGCGGTAAAGGCCGGGGCCGGCATGTTCAATCTGATGAGCGTAGAGGACGTGAAGATGGACGAGGAGAAGGTCACGGGCCTCGTCATTATCTGGACGTCGATTGAAATGGCATCTCTGCATGTTGACCCTGTAACCATGAGATCGAAATTCGTGGTAGATGCCACGGGTCATGCCGCTGAGATTGCACACATACTGCAGGACAAGGGCGGCCAGAGGCTCAATACACCCACCGGCAGGATAATGGGCGAAAAACACATGTGCGCCGAGGTTGCAGAGACTCTTACGGTTGAAAATACCAAGGAATATTTCCCCAACGTTTACGGAACCGGCATGTGCTGCAATGCTGTTTACGGCGGCCCGAGGATGGGGCCCGTGTTCGGCGGAATGCTGATGAGCGGTAAAAAAGCAGCTGAGATGATACACGAAAGGCTCTAGACAGCCATATGGTCTCAAGGTCGCCCAGGCTTCTGTCGATTCCCACAAAGGTCTTCGTCGGTATTGCCGGCGTGATCCTGGCTTTTGGTGCGGTTGTCGTTTTCAGTCTCACGAGTCATCAGCGCACCAACAGAAGCCTCAAGGTAATAAACCAGGTTTATCTTCCCCTGATGCTGAGCATGGCCGAGGCCCAGGCCACGCAGGTTGTTTTCAACACTCTTCTCGACCGCCTGTTTGAGGAGCGCGATCCAACGGTGACACGCAACTGGATCGGCGCTGCGAGAAGGGTCAGGCCCGTTATTCTCAGGAGTCTGGGAAAGGACCTGAGACAGGCCGAATCCCTTGATTTGAACCTGGAGGAAAAGGATCTTCTCACCAGGGCCCGCAAGCAGATTGCCTTCATGCTCAGAAGTTACAAGGATAACGAGCCGCTTTACGAGGAGCTTTTTTCCACCCTTTCGGACGGCAGGAACATGCATCATTCCAGAAAGCTTCTGGAGGATCTGAAAAGGAAGGAGAGGAAGAACGAGAAGGTGCTGCGCTCACTTCGAAATGAGCTCACGGTAAGAATGACGACGCTCGCGGATGAGGTGGAGCAGGATGAGTTCAATGCCCTCGTTAGCCTGGCGGCCGCATTCGGCATTGCGCTCTTAATCGGTTTTGGAGTGGCGCTGGGTGTTCACAGGACTCTTAAGCCTCTGGCCAGGCTCCATGCAGGCGTGAGGTCCGTTGCACGCGGAGACCTGAGCAAGCGCGTGGATGTTGAACGTGACGATGAGATAGGTTCTCTTGCCAGAGATTTCAACCGTATGGCGGACGCACTGGTTGATCGCGAAAGACGCATGGTAAGAAGCGAGCGACTCGCGGCCGTGGGTGAGCTGGCGGCGCATGTAACACATGAGATACGCAATCCCTTGAGTTCCATGGGACTCAATGTTGAAATGCTGGAAGAAGAGATGTCTTCCATGGAGCAGACAAGTTCAGAAGCCGGGGGACTTATCAAGGCCGTGCAGTCCGAGATAGACAGGCTTTCCGGCATTACCGAGGATTATCTCAATCTTGCAAGACTGCCCGATCCTGTGCTCGAGGATACGGATATCAATGCCGTTGTCAGATCCGTCGTGGAGTTCTTCAGGCCTCAGCTGGCCGAGAACGAAGTCAAAGTCGATCTTGTTCTGGACGAAGGACTTCTTCCAGTTCCTGTTGACGAGGGTCAGATGAGGCAGGCAATGGGAAATCTGCTTAAAAACGCAATGGAAGCCATGCCTGACGGAGGTACAATACGCGTTCACACGCATAAAAACGATGAAGGCGTCTTCCTGGGAGTGACGGATGACGGACCGGGAATTACAGATGAAATCAGGGGCCGGATCTTTGACAGTTTTTTCAGTACGAAGGAGGCCGGTACAGGGCTCGGTCTTCCACTTACAAGGCAGATCATAAACGCTCACGGCGGCCGGATCGAATACCGGGACGGCGAAACAGGCGGAACCATATTTGAGATTTTTATTCCTTTGCATGGTTCAAAAATCAGGGAGGCATGAGGATGTCCCGCAAAGATGACGGCAGAAGTGCCGCGGATTCGAGAAATGTCGAGGTGATTACGGATTACGCGCAGTTTCCGGAAGGAAGCGCGCTTTACAAGTCCGGGAACACCTGGGTGCTGTGCAACGTATCCATCGATAACAGGGTAAAGGATTTTCTGAGGGGCCAGGGAAGGGGATGGGTAACTGCTGAGTATTCCATGCTTCCCAGGTCGACTTCGAAAAGAATGTTCCGCGAGGGCTGGAAGGGAAAATGGCCCAGGGGGCGCAGCCAGGAGATACAGAGGCTGATTGGAAGATCCCTCAGGGCATCGGTACTTCCCCGGCGGTTTGGAGAGAGAACCTTTATTGTAGACTGCGACGTTATACAGGCGGACGGAGGTACACGCACGGCATCCGTGAACGGCGGGTTCATTGCCCTCGCCATTGCACTGAAAAAAGAGATAGATTCGGGACGCGTCGAGCCCCGTCCCCTGTGCTGCATTCCCGCAGCCGTGAGCGTGGGAATAGTGGATGGTGAAGCAGTGCTGGACATGAACCATGCCGAGGACCAGTCGGCACAGGTCGATATGAATGTCGTGGGAAGCCATGACGGCAGGATTATCGAGATTCAGGGAACAGCCGAAGGTGATCCCTTCACGCAGAGCGATTTCAGCCGGATGATGGAGCTCGCTCTCGAAGAGATCAGCAGGCTTTGCGTAATAACGAAATCCGCGCTCGAAAAGGCCGGAGTCGATGTGGATGCGATGCTGCATCGCTGATGCGGATTTAGTGATACGGAGTAGACGGGTCGGATGAGACAGGTGCTTCTTGCCACTTTCAATGCTTCAAAGCTGAAGGAATTCAGGTTGCTGATGGGGGGAGTCAGCCTGATCGGTCCTGATGACGCCGGTATCAGGGAACTTCCGGAGGAAACGGGCAGTACTTTCGAGGAAAATGCAGCCATCAAGGCACAGGCGGCGGCCCGAAGCGGCGTTCTGTCGATTTCGGACGACAGCGGTCTCGAAGTGGACGCACTGAACGGAGAGCCCGGCGTTTATTCTGCCAGGTACGGCGGGAGTGATCTTGATGACGAGGGAAGATACAGGCTGCTTTTAAAGGAACTCGAAGGCGTAAGGTCCGAAGACAGGACCGCGCGCTTCAGATGCGTGATAGCGGCCTGCGACCCATCCGCTGACGAGCCGGGAAGGCCGCTGTTTTTCACGGGGAGCTGCGAAGGCATAATCGGGTTCGAACCGCGCGGCAGTAACGGTTTCGGCTATGATCCAGTGTTTGTCCTTGAAGACGGCAGAACCATGGCCGAGCTTGAGATTGGGAAAAAGAACCGTATCAGCCACAGGGCGCTGGCCGTTCGCGCCTTTCTTGAATGGTTTTCACGGAGGCCCTGAATGAAGATCGCTGCGCTTCAGTTCAAACCGGAATTCGGGGACATTGATGGAAACATCCGGAGGATTCTTGAAAGCTGTGACGGCGTCCGCGCCGATCTCATGGTTCTGCCGGAGTTGTGCACTACGGGTTATCAGTTCAGAGATGAGAAAGAACTCAGATCGCTTGCCCGGCCCGCGGCCGGAGCGTGGTCACATGGAATGAAGGAGCTCGCCGGAATGCTCGGTGGTTATGTTGTCGCTGGTTTTGCGGAAAAAAGCTCAGGTCAGCTTTACAACAGCGCCGCTCTCATAGGCGCGGATGGTGTCAGAGGCATTTACAGGAAGATTCACCTGTATTCGGCAGAGAAAAAAATCTTCCAGCCGGGAAACCTGGGTTTCAGGGTATTCGACGCGGGTGGAGTTTCGGTGGGCATGATGATCTGTTTTGACTGGATTTTTCCCGAATCCGCCAGATGTCTGGCGCTTGAAGGGGCCCTGATAATTGCGCACAGTGCGAATCTGGTTCTCAGGTACTGCCAGGACGCCATGGTGACGAGGGCTGTCGAGAACAGGGTATTTACGATAACGGCCAACCGTATCGGAGACGAGGAGCGCCTAAAAGGTCAGAAATATTCCTTTACAGGGTCGAGCAGGATGGTTGGGCCCGACGGCAGCATTCTGGCGGACGGCCCGGCTGATGCTCCCGCTGTCCTGACGGCGGAGATTGATTCGCTGGCTGCAGGAGACAAGCACATTACTTTCCTGAACCATCTTTTTGAGGATCGGAGGGAAGAAGAGTATGGTCTTCTGGTTGACAGCAAAACAATTGATGCATCAGTTGACAAGCAGTGAAATTGGGTAGAAGAATCAAAAACTGTTTTCATTAAAAGAAGAGGGATTTATTGATGAAGCTTTCAACTCGAACAAGATACGGTCTCAGGGCACTGGCGGAGCTCGCCTTGCTTTCCGATAACGGCGGTCCGGTAGGTATGCGACAGATTGCAAAGCACCAGGCTATCAGCAAGAAGTACCTGGAGAACATCTTTACCGATCTGAGAACGGCAGGTTTCATTCGAACTGTCAGGGGTGCATCAGGAGGTTATGCGCTTGCCGTGCCTCCCGAGCAATTGCGTGTCGACAAGGTGGTCTCCGCTCTCGAAGGCGGGCTTGAACTCGTCTGCTGCGTGGATCATGCGGGAGATTCCTGCAGCAGGGCCGGCAAGTGCGCCGCTCATGATCTCTGGCAGGAACTGTCAGATACAATAATAAAGACCCTGAGCAAATACACGCTCGCCGACCTGGCGGAAGTCCGCCGCCGGGAGATCAAGAAAGCAGCAGCAAGAGAAAACCGCTGAACTGACACAGGTGTGATTCAATACCGGCCGGGCTTTTATACCCGGCCGTGTATCAGATGATTTGTGTATGGGGAATTACCACTCGGCTCGTGATTTGGATCCGCCGACAATAGAAGTGAAGAGGTCGACCTGTATATTCAAGACTGCCGTAACTGAAGCCTGAGCATCTGTGAGCATCGTTTTTGCACCAGGAAGTGCAGCAACTCCACAGGCAAGCTTGAATGCGTCAATAGGATCACTGATGTCGGCACTTACGGCAGCTTCGACTGCACCACCTGCTGCAGCTACCATGTCGCCGAAGAGTCCGATAAGTATCTGTACTTTTCCGTCTGCTTTTACGCCGGGTACAGGAAGTCCGGAAAGTGCGATCATTGCGGCAAACCTGGCCTTTAATGTCGGAAGCAGGGCTTCGAATTCAGCCTTTGCGTCAGCGGAGACTCCCGCCTTCCAGGCAAAATCAAGGCTTATCTGGGGAGGTGTGCACTCGACATTTGCATTGGCCTTCGCATTTACGGAAGCCTCGCACTCGGCCTTGACCTTTGGCGGTTCGGCCGTTCCGGAGCATGATCCTTCGCATTCTCCGCTTACTTCAGCTTTGCATGATCCTTCGCACTCGGCTCCGCCTGGATCGAACGTGCACTCGCCTGTGCACTTGCCTTCGCAGCTCGCTCCTGCCTCGACATTGCATGATCCTTCGCATTTGCCTTCGCACTTTGCTTCGGCCGTAAGCTCGATTTCGCATGTTCCCGTGCATTCGCCGTCGCATTCGCCTTCGCAGTTGCCTTCTCCGTCTTCTACGGAACACTCGCCTTCACACTCGCCCTTGCACGTTCCACCGCACTCTCCGCCGGCAGAAAAGTCCATCTGGCATGTTCCCTCGCATCCGCCTTTGCATTCAGCAGCTACGGTCGCTTCGCATTTGCCTTTGCACTCGCCGCTGCATTCAAAGCTGGGCTTGCTGACCGAGCATGATCCTTCGCAGCTGGCAGACGCGTTTACTTCACAGCTGCCTTCGCATTTTGCCTCTACTTTTCCAGGCTCTACTTCGGCGTCACATTTTGCAGCAGCGTCAACTGCTATGTCCAAGTTCGCCTCGCACTTGGGAGGCTCAAGAACCAGCGTGAGCTTTCCATCAACCGATGCTGACATCTTGGCCTCAAGCTTTGCCATTACCTCGGTTTTCAGGTCTGATATGCTTAATTCTGCAGCACCTTCGACACCGAGTGCTGCTGCAAGACCTTCCAGTTCAGCCCGGTAGCTTGCTTCCAGACTTACGGCAGCGTCTTTCAGAGTAAGGACAGAATCGAAAAATGCATCAATACTGGCATTTCCCGTAATGTCTGCTCTTGCATCACCTTCGAGCGTGTAACACGTAAGCCCGCACTGCTCGGCAATGTCCCCGAGCGCTCCCAATCCATCTCCGTCATCGTCGCAGGAGACGAATATGCCGGTTGCCGTAAGCAGGGCAACCATGCTCGCGATCAAAAGAATCTTCTTTTTCATGTTTTCTTCTCCTTTTTCATTTTGTTCTTTTAAAAATTATTTCTTTTTTTGATCGTCTGTTCTAGGAATATGGTACGTTTTTATAAACCTCCTGTGAAAATGTAAATTTTTTATATTAATTTATTCTTTTCCCCACAAATAAGTCCGATTGATCCTCTCTTTTTGATCAGGCACAAACTTTAACGCTTTCTCGTTTTCATGGCAAGCATCATGAAAAAGTATCACGGGATATCCACTCTTACTGAAACTGATAGGCTGGTTGCTCTGCAATTCATACATGATTCCATTTTTTCTATTCCAAGAACAAATCATAAGACTGAAACAGCCGGGAAAATGTTTAAAACAATCTGTAACCCTCTGTTACCACTTGATTTCGGCGATCCTGGCCGCAGCCTCTTCCACCTGCTCAATCGGTGGACACAGGGCGAATCTGAGAAAACCTTCGCCTGGATTGTATCCATCCTCAAGAGGTTCGGACAGCAGGTTTCCCGGCATGGCAACCACAGCAACGTCAGGGTCGAGAAGGTGTCTGGCACCCTGCTGCGCGGAATACCCATCAGGCAGTTTCTGCCATATATATATTGTGCCGTCAGGCTCGCATCGCGGAAGCCCTGATGCTGTCAACCCCTTGATGAGTATGTCCTTTTTCCGATTGTACATTCTGCGCATGTCAGCCACGTGTGACTCGTCCTCAAGGGCGGTTAAGGCGGCATCTTCAATAAACCATGGAACTCCGGAATCAAGATTCGTCTTTACCTTTCGCAACAGGCTGATGAGGCCGGGGTCTCCGGCTGCAAATCCGACCCTGTAGCCCGTCATGGCGCTTCTTTTTGACAGCGAGAAAAATGCGATCACGTTTTTGGTTGTTTCACACAGTATCGATCGAGGCGGTTTTTCAGAGAACCACAGGTCAATGTAAGCTTCATCCGATGCAATCACGATTTCGTTTTCACGCGCCCATTCTACCATGGCTTTAAATTCACCGGATCCTGCAACACGTCCTGTGGGCGCGTTCGGATAGCAGATCCACATCAGTTTCGCAGCGCCGGCCTTTTCTGCAGGTATCGCATGCAGGGGCGGCAGGAAATCATCCTTTTCATGAACGGGATAAAGACAAGGCTGTCCACCTGCAAAATCACACCCCCTGTTGTATGGAGGATATCCGGGAGATGGGCAGAGCACTACGTCACCTGGATTAACCAGTGCAAGTGGAAAATGAAACACGGCTTCTTTTGATCCGATCGTGGCTGTTACCTGGGTTTCGGGATCAAGCTCCACACCGAAACGCTTTTTTATCCACCCGGCCGCAGCCTGACGGAATGAAGCGCTTCCGATATATGAAGGATAACCGGCTGACGCGTGCCTGTCGATTGCTCCTGCACACTGGCGGCGCACTTTTTCAGGTGTAGGTACCGTGGGATCGCCCACGCCGAAATCAATGGGAACTACACCGCTGTTCTTCAGCTTTTCCAGAAGCTCATCCATCTGTGCGAATGCGTAATGCGGCAGTTTCTGTACTCGATCTGAACCTGTGATTTCCATCGATTTTACATCTCCCGGTGATTGTGAAGATTCAGAAAGGCCAGTAGGTCCCGGCGGATTCGATTATCATTCTGGCTTCCTGCAGGTTCTGGCGCGTTTCTTTTCCTCCCCAGCCTTCTTCCACTGCATATTGAAGAGTTGCAGCTGCAGCGATGTACTTTCCTCGTTCCATAAAAAGTTTTCCGATAAGAGGATAGACTTCCTCGTGGGAGTGTCCCAGCGCGAGTGCGCGGCGCAGTGCACCTATCGCTTCTCCGTAACGTTTTTCCTCGATAAACGAGTTAGCAAGAGCAATGAAGAGTCTTGCAGCGAGAGGGCCTTCACGCGCGAACTGAAGTCCAAGGCGGTAAAGCTCTTCGGCCCAGCTCCCCCTTCCCGTTGCATGAAAGGCGTCACCCAGAAGCTCAAGGCCGCGCGCAATCGTATCGACCTGCTCCCTGGTAAGCCTTCCTGCAACAGGACTTCGAAGAAGTACGCTTAAGAGTCCCGGCCACCCTTCGAGCAGGTCGATGACAACGTTGTGATTTCCCTTTTCCGCAGCAGCCTCGGCCTGGGCCACAAAGGAAAGGTCAAGCGAAAGCGGTTCCTCGGCCGAACCTGCAAGCTCTCGCCACAGCCGGCGTCTCATGTCCTCGCGGTAATCACCTAGATGAGTGATTACGTATTCATCGCCGTCGAAATATTCCAGAAGGGGGCGAGGGTTATCAGGATCAGTCGATGTGATGATGAGATTGCTGAGTTTCTGATTGAATATCGGGGCCAGGAGGATAGTGTGCGTTCCAAGAAAGGACTGCACGGCCCTGGATTCCATTGGCAGTTGTACCGGTTGCTCCGGACTGCCTTTTTCCTCAAGTGCAGCGATAACCTTCCGCCTGTATTCGCCAAGCAGCAGTACCTGCGGCTCGTCTTCTCCCTCGGAAATGAATTCCACTGTCGTGTTTGCCGAGTGACGCCTGTCAACCGAAAGAGCCGTAATCTGCACGCCGACGATTATTGAATACGCCAGGAAATTCTCGCCTACGATGGAACAGAGTGTGTCGAAATTTGTGAATTTGTCTCTCAGCCTTTCGAACCATCCGTCGGCCCGGATGGATTCCAGATTATGAATCGCACCGAACCCGGCCAGTACTTTAAGGGCCGACTGCCTGCATTCGTCGCTTTCTGCATTAAGATAGATATAGGAAACGGATTCAAGCACTTCGGACGCATCAAGGGCTCCAAGTTTCTCAACAGCAGAATCCCTTACCGCCTGATCTGTATGCTGAAGATTTTTAATCAGGGCTGAAGCAGTCTCGGAAATTTCCCGGTCCTCCTGAATATTCAATACTATAGAATCCCATCGGCACGGATTTCCGTCAAGAGATCAATGTTTTGTGGAGCTTTTTTTCAGGGCTTTGTTTATCACTTCGGGAGGAATCATTCCCCCGTAAGTTCTTTGTCCCAGCTTGTACGTAGGCGTGCCTCTTATTCCCAGCTTCATACCATCCCTGATGTCTCTCTGGAGATGATTTTTTGTTTTCGCCGAATTCAGGCATACGTTGAACTCTTCCATGTCGATGGATATCTGCGAGGCGATTTCACGTATTGCCTGCTCGTCCAGGTTCTCCCTGTTCTGAAAGAGACGGTCGTTCATTTTCCAGAACTCTTCCTGTTCTCCCGCGCAGATGGCCGCCCTGGCGGCGACACATGCATAATCATGAAAACGGCTCTTAATAATTGGATGACATTTCATATCCAGTGGATAGTGCCTGTGCACGAGCCTCATCCTGTCAGGGTTTGCAGATATCAGTTCGCGCACCCTGCTGTGAGCCCGTCTGCAGTGAGGGCACTCATAATCACTGAACTCCACAATAGTCACATCCGGTTCAGTTGCACCTATCCATGGATCTCCTTCTTTTGTGAATCCTGTGGCAAGACCTCCCGGACCCTGTCTTACGGGCAGCTTCCAGTAGGCGGGATAAAAGACAAGCAGCAGGGCAAGCACTGCTAATCCGCATGCGGCAAGAATGCCGGACAGGGCGGATCTTGAAAAAAGCGCCCGTACGTCATCAATAACAGCTTTTACGATTCCGGTTTCGAGTCTTACGAGTTCGCAGATCGACAGAAACAGCAGGATAAGGTTCAGTACGTATGTTCCGTAGCAGACAATGCACAGTGCCTGGATTTCGAAATGTGACAGGTACCAGAGCACGGCACTTACAACGACGGAGAAAACAGTCATAAGGAAAAACAGTCCGGCAGGCCATGTTCTGTGAAGTCTCTTACGCCCGAGACCCCATGCGGCAAGGACACCAAAAATAACGTAGGCCAGAAGGCCCCACACTGCTACGGGCAGGCTGGCAAACACCGCATAATTACTCTGGGCTACGACGTCGCAGTTCACCTTTTCGTTCAGCGCACAGAAGCTCTGGTATTGAGGATCCGTATGAACGAGAATGTGTATTCTGATTAATTCAACCGAAAAGCATATGCCGACAGCGCTGATGACCATTTCCCATACGCCGAGCCAGAAATCTTCGCGTCTCGAGTTTTTTATTTCCCTGTCTTGCATTTACAGCCTCATATCCGTTGTTCAAATCCATGACTTTTCGACAGATAAACAAATGACCACAATAGGACATTCCGGCAATTTTTCATAAAACACCACTATGGGTATAACTGATTGTAATTACTGGAATTTAAAATTGTTTCTGTTTGGCTTTCTCCCAGAGTTCATCCAGTAATTCGTCTCCCGCATCGGTTAATTCGGTTCCCTGTGCCTTTAGTTCAGCTTCCATCGATTCAAAACGCGACCTGAATTTCCTGCAGGTTTTTCTAAGTGCCTGCTCAGGCTCAACGTCGAGGTGCCGGGCATAATTTGCGATGGAAAAAAGAAGATCGCCTAATTCATTTTCAATGTCCTGAGTATTGCCGATTGAAACCGCTTGCTCCAGCTCTTTTAATTCCTCATACACTTTTTCCCGGACTTCCCGTGCGCTTTTCCAGTCAAATCCCACCCTGGACGCCCGTCTGGAAAGCATGTGAGCCATGAACAGGGCAGGAAAGGAATCCGGAACTCCGGAAAGGTGACCTGTGCGTTCTTTTTTCTCCGTCCTCTTGATATTTTCCCAGTTTGCGACGACTTCACTGGACCCGCTTACGTTCGTGTCCCCGAATACGTGCGGATGACGGTGGATGAGCTTGTTCCTTATCCCGTTGCACACGTCTTTGATGTCGAAGTTTTTTTTCTCTTCGGCGATTTCTGCCTGAAGAAGAATCTGCAGCAGGAGATCGCCGAGTTCCTCGCAGATATTTCCAGGATTTTTTCCATCTATCGCATCGCAAAGCTCCCAGGCTTCCTCGATTATGAAAGGCTTCAGGCTTTCGTGTGTCTGCTCACGGTCCCACGGGCATCCTCCGGGGGCGCGAAGTCTGTGAATTACATCCGCCAGGGCTGAAAAAGTCTGCTCATTATCGTGTTTATTGCTGTCAGTCATGAGACCGGGAAGTTACCATGCACTGATATCGGCCACAAGAGCAGGCATTAGTACAATTGCAGTGATATGAAAATTGCCGCAAATATGTGAAAAATTCAGGTATTGTTAAAAGAATATTTGATAAGTATCGAAAGATTAGATATCAAATGCTGTAATAAACCTGAAAGAAATTCCACAGGAGGGGAAAAATGAAATTCTCATATGCGATACCGAGCTTTATTGTTTTGTTAACCTTATGTCTTGCATGCGGAAGCGCGGACGTAACGGTTGAGTCCGCTGATCAGCAGGAGCCTGCCGCTGATGTGTCTGAGACCGGGACAGACGGAGGGATGCCTGCGGAGCCGGATACGGCGGCTTCGACCGCACAGCTGGATGTTCCTGCAGAACCGGTTGCAACCACGGGGACGCTTCTCGTCAAGCTGCTTGCAGGAAAGAAGGAAGGAGAGGGCACCTTTACGGTATCCACGGCCGAAGTGGATGCAAAAGTCATCGCAGAAAACGTGCCTGGGGGCCAGGTTGTCGAGCTTGAGCCCGGTGATTACGACGTAAAGGCGGTATTCACCACAGCGATTGATCATCCGGTAGCAGAATTGAGGGACGTGACAATCGCAGCTGGAGAGCAGACGGACAGGGAGATCAAGTTCCCGGTTGGAGAGATCACGCTGCTGGCGCACCGGGGAAGATCAGCGCTTAAGGCGAAAGTGAAAATCAGAAAGCAGATGGAGGGCATGGACACGGGTATAAAGAAAAACGTCGAGCCCGAGCCATGGTTTGAAACCATGGCAAATACGCATGAGCCATTCCTCATTTCCGCCGGGAAATACGAGTGCGAGGTTCAGCTGAGCAGGAAAAAGGGATACCTGGTAAAGGGAATCACCGTTTACGAGGGCGGAGTTCACAAGATTCCGATCAATGTCCGCTAGCATATCTTCCTGAAAAATCGTAAAAATTCATTTTTCAGTGCAACTTTCAGGCGCCGAAGTCCGATAATGTATATGGAATGGCAAAGGAGAATAAATTCCGCCTGACAGCGCTGGATGCTTTTATACTATGTCTCGCTGTCAGTGTGATCCTGTGCCGCGTTGTCGAGGAATACCAGAGCGAAGATTTTTCATATACTGATGTTGAGCCTGCCACAGAGTTCGAAAGATGGACGCTGGGCCTTCCCATACGCATTAACAGGGCATCAAATGCCGAACTTACATTACTGCCCGGCATAGGCCCGAAAAGGGCAGGGCAGATACTGCATCTTCGCTCGGAAAAAAAAGGATTCACTTCAAAAGAAGAGCTGCTCGAAATATCCGGCATCGGACCCGCAACGCTGGAGAAAATATCCCACCTGATCACGCTTGAAAAAGATGAGCACAATCCGAAGATTGATATCAGGACTGAGCAATACCGCTGATCCGGAATAATGACCAGAAACGGTCAGTAGATAGAAACAGCCGAATAGTCTTTTATCCCCAAAAGGTACTTGACCGAACGAGTGTTCGAATATAAAACTGAACAAGCGTTCGATAAGTAAGAGAGGTTGCCTTGGCAAAAAAAGCAAATGTTCCCGTAATCAATTTCCCCGTCCCGGGCAATGATGAAAGAACCCCCCGATATGATAAGACTTTTAGGCGAATTCTGACAACTGCAGCCCAGGTTATTGCCGAGGAGGGATATGAAAAGGCATCCATCCGCAAAATCGCATCAAGCACCGGAATGAGCATTGCCGGGCTTTATTATTATTTCAAATCAAAAGAAGAAGTTCTTTACCTGATACAGTTCTACACTTTTGATTCCCTGGTCCGGAACCTGAAGAAGCGGCTTGATGATGCTGCAGGAGAGCCGGCCGGGGTGCGTATACGCATTGTGGTTGAAAATCATCTGAGCCATTTTCTCAAGCACCTGTCAGAGTTGAAAGTGTGTGCAAGAGAACTGGAGTCTCTCAGCGGCGATGCCTATGAAGGGGTACTCGAAAAACGCCGGGAGTATTACCTGATGACGAGGGAAATCATCGATGAGCTTTATGAAGACAATAACCAGGATATAGACAGCGACATGGCTGCACTTGCTCTGTTCGGCATGCTCAACTGGGTTTACATGTGGTACAACCCGCGCCGTCACAGGGATTTGAAAAAGCTGGAGGAGCAGCTGAGCAGCATTTTCATAAACGGCATAAGGCCGAGATAAGTTCAAAGGAAGAAAAATGAGGTATGCAGAAACAGGGTTTAATTTGGAAGTAGATCTGACCCGGGGGAATATTGAGAGGGTGGCAACAGACCCCGGGGAAACGGACCTTTATCTTGGAGGACTCGGTACCAACGCCAAGATATTATGGGAAAGGGTTCCACCTGAGGTTGAACCGTTCTCTCCCGATAATCTCCTGATATTCAGCACGGGTCTTCTGTGCGGCACACCCGCAGTCGGTTGTAACCGGACGATTGTTTCCACTATATCACCGCAGACCAGATTGATGGCATTTTCAATGATGGGGGGATTCTGGGCGCCGGAATTGAAGTACGCGGGTTATGACAAGGTGATACTGAGGGGCAAATCCCCTGACCTGGTTTACCTGTGGATTAACAACGACAGGGTGGAAATCCGGGATGCGGCCCATCTGAAGGGCATGGGGGCGACAGAGACCGCAGAGATGATCAAGCAGGAGCTGAAAGAACCCAGGGCGCAGGTGGTTTCCATAGGCATGGCGGGCGAAAACAGGGTTTATTTCGCGTCCATTGAACAGGGAAGATCCAGTGCAAGCAGGGGCGGCATAGGCGCCGTAATGGGAGACAAGGGAGTAAAGGCCATAGCGGTCCGGGGAACGAATGACATCAATATTGCAGAGCCGGAAAAGTTCATGGATCTGTGCAACGAAGTGCTTGCATATATCAAGTGGCGTGAAGACAAGCCGATTCCCGGCGTAATGCCCATCCTGGCGGGACTGGGGTCACCGCAGGAAATGATTGTTCACGATGAGAAGTGGCACACCGAGAATTTCATGTGGGGCAATTCCCGTACGCGCAGAAAGGGTTTCTGGACGGATGAAATTGCCGAAGCCTGGACCAGCACGATGGAAAACGCCCGTACGCGTCTCGTAAGCTGCTACAACTGCCCGATGAAGTGCGGGGCCACCATTTCAATGCCCGGGATGCCCAATTACATGATGAAGTGTTTTTCAAAGCTGACCTACACCATGGCTGCCTTCTCGGATCTGGATTTCGGTCTGAGAATCGCTCAGAAGGCTACTGAATACGGAGTGGACGGATTCTCAACACCCCAGGTTATGGCCTTCGGCCTGGAGCTACTCGAGGCCGGAATTCTGAAGGACAGCGACTTTGAAGGAATGCCCGAGGAAAACGATGAAAAATTCTACTGGCTCCTTGACAGAATCGTGAGGCGCGAAGGCATAGGAGATGTGCTGGCCAACGGTACTCACTGGGCCGCCGAACAGATCGGCAACGGAGCCCATGAATATGCTCACAACAACATCAAGAAACATGAACAGCTGCCGCTCAAGCTGTCCATGCTGAACCCCATCTACTTCCTCATGTACTGCACCGGCGAGAAGATGAACATCACCCAGATCGAAGGCCAGTTCCCCCAGGCGCCGTTTCCCAAGCGCGAGCACAGGGAAAAGTTTGTCGAGGACTGGGTCCAGGTCCCTGATGAAAAGTTCAAACAGTATTTTGTGGACTGGGAACTCAGGGGAGATAATTCGATTCCCTATTATCCTACTCCTCAGATGGCGAGTGAAATCGTCGACTGGATGGAGAGGATGCACTACATCGATGATTCGCTGGGCATGTGTGCCGGCCTGTCATCATTCCCTCTGAAACCTCCTTATCATATGCATAATTATCCCACCTTCATCACGGCGGGTGCCGGAATCGACATGGATGAAGACAGGCTGACCATGGCGGCCAGGAGAAACCGTACTCTGGTAAGGGCCATTAATATCATGAGAGGCATGAGAAGGAAGGACGACAGGCCTCCGGAGAATCACTGGAAAAAGAGGTTTCCCGAGCTGGAAAAAGAGCTTCTGGATACGTACTACAGATTCCGCGGATGGAATGATGAAGGAATTCCTACAAAGGAAACACTGCTTGAGATGGACCTTGATTACGTAGCCGATGAGTTTCTGAAGAGGGGCATACTCAAAGAAGAAGGAGATACAGCGGCCGGGGATGCTTCAACTGATCAGGATACGAATTAGTTTGGAGGGCGGAACTTTGAAGGAAGAGAAAAAGAAGAAAGTGGTAAAGACAATAAGAATCAATGTTGATAACTGCAATGGCTGCCGTGCATGCGAGGTTGTCTGCTCAGCGTTTCATGCAGATCCGAAGTACAGCAGCAACAATCCGGCCAGATCGCGCATACGCATAATCCGGGATCCTCTGTCAGACATTTATATCCCGGTATACGCGGGCGAGTACTCCCCGGCGGAATGCGCCGGAAGAGACAGATACATCATTGACGGAAAGGAATACGAGGAATGCGCATTCTGCAGGGCATCCTGCCCGTCAAGGGATATATTCAAGGAACCTGATTCAGGCCTTCCGCTTAAATGTGACATGTGTGAAAGCGATCCTCCGCTGGAAGAACCCATGTGTGTCAAGTGGTGTCTGAATGATGCACTGATTTATGAGGAGAGGGAAGAGGAAGTCGAAGAAGAAGTGGAGCAGGAGGAACTCGAGATCGGGCTCGAATCACTTGCGGACAAGTACGGCATGCAGAAGCTGATGGATACGGTCGCCCGGATGAACACGAAATCCGAATCATAGAGGCATGATAAATTGGAAACAGTTAGCCCTTTCAAGGAAGTAATCGAAGAGATAAAAGAGGCCGGCGACGATGTATCGAAGCTGTGCTTCCAGTGCGGAAAGTGCGATGCGGTCTGTCCCTGGAACAGGGTGAGGGATTTCAGCATCCGCAGGATCATCCGCGAGGCAAACTTCGGCCTGAGCGAAATAGAGGACGAGGACATCTGGCGCTGCACCACCTGCGGCACCTGCCCGTCGACATGTCCCAGGGGCGTGGATCAGATAAAGCTCGGGGTCTCGGTGCGCCGCGTGGCATCCGAGTATGACGTTTTCCCTCAGTCAGTGCGATCCGCCGCAGCGGTCAGGGCTGGCCTCAGGGTAGAGGGCAACCCGCTGGAAGGTGAGCGCTCAAAGCGCGCGGACTGGGCCTCGGATCTGTCCGTGAAAAGCTTTGAGGAGGGCATGGAGGCCCTGTACTTTGTGGGCTGTTACCCGAGCTACGACCCCAGACTTAAAAAGGTGGCACGGGCGACGGCTCAGATACTGCAGAAGGCGGGCGTGGATTTCGGCATACTGGGAACCGAAGAGAGCTGCTGCGGCGAGAGCGTGCGCAAGACGGGCGCAGAGGACGTGTTCAAGGAGCTTGCCAGGCGGAACATAAAGTCATTCATCGATCGCGGCGTAAAAAAGATAATCGTATCCTCGCCCCACTGCTACCATACGTTCAAGAACGAGTATCCCGAGTTCATGGTGAACTTCGAGGTGCTGCACATGTCCCAGTTCATCTGGGAGCTGATTGAGTCTGGAAAACTCGAAATACAGGGTGAGTACAGCGCAAGGGTCACATATCACGATCCATGTTACCTCGGCCGGCACAACGGCGTATTCGACGAGCCCCGGGAAATTCTGAAAAAGATACCGGGTCTTGATCTCATAGAGATGCCGGACACGCGCCAGACGAGCCTGTGCTGCGGGGGAGGCGGAGGCAGGATATGGATGGACACGCCAAAGGAAGAGAGATTTTCCGACATAAGGCTCAATCAGGCGCATGATGCGGGCGCAAAGGTTCTGGCAACCTGCTGCCCGTACTGCATAACCATGTTCGAGGACAGCAGGCTGAACATGGATTATGAAAATGTGCTGGAGATAAGGGACATCACCGAAATCGTCCGGGAAGTCATCTGATGAACTCATCCGGGCAGGCCGTATTCAGCAGAAGACGCCGTGGATTCGTGGCATTTAGCCGTGACTATATGGAATTCAGCACGTACGTGCTGAATTCAGATGCCTGAAGAATCAAGTGAATGAGGTTAAAGATGTATAAGAGATACATCCCGGCACTGCTCGCTTTGATCCTGGCCGGGTGCGACGGCAGCGGCGCGGGGGAAGATGACGGTGGTGTGCAGGACGGTACTGTTCAGGACGGCAACAAGGCCGACGCCGGGGACGCGGACACGGATGCGGACACGGACACGGACAGCGATTCAGACGCTGACGCTGATGCGGACAGTGATGCCGACGGCGACCTGGATGCAGGAGAAGACGCCTGCATGTACGACCCGGAAGACCGCGTGGGCTGGGTGAGGACATGGGGAGGGGAAAACGTTGATGAAGGAGACGTGGTTGCAGTGGGGCCGGATGGAACAGTCGTCG
>Ga0272442_10003741_pt1 | contig 21204 bp, 19 predicted proteins | sample SSMForm2O_FD_200262 | JGI IMG/M metagenome (GOLD analysis project Ga0272442, IMG submission 200262) | Marine sediment archaeal communities from Little Sippewissett salt marsh, Falmouth, MA, United States - SSM-Form-2O | ecosystem: Environmental > Aquatic > Marine > Wetlands > Sediment ... | reverse complement strand
CGCTAAAGCAGCGTAACGCCAATCCTATTTCAACAGTAGCACAGGCGCTAAGAGAATACACCCGAACTGGAAATATACCCCTGCTCCCACCAAAAACGGCACTTGAGTGAGATATTACCATACATGAATGTATCTGTTTCAGGTCAATGCGACGTTGATGGGTTTGTCAGGAGGCGGTGCATCGATCGCGACGAGTTCCCTGCCGAGGCGAAAAGCCTCCTTGAGCGCCGAAGGATGCTTTTCAATTTCACCCGGCGCATCGATTTTACGCACGAACAAGTTCAATGCGTAGCTCATTTGAAGGGCGTCGAAGTAGGACTTCATTGTAAGTCGGACGCTCTCAAATTGCTTTTTGCTTTTCGATCCCCCCACGGCGATAACCATAGCCCGGCGGTCTCGTTCGAGAGGAAAGAGCTGTTTGTTAAGGAGATATTTATGCACCCACAGGCATTGACCGCGGTCGATGAGCATTTTAGCTTGTGCGCAGACCGACATAAAAAATAGGGGAGTTGCGAAAACCAGGCGATCTGCGTTGAGCATCTCCTGTAAAAGCAGTGGATAGTCGTCAGGTATAGGACATACTCCGGTTGCGGAACAGGCATTGCAAGCGATACAGGGCTCTATATGATAATCGGACAAACGAACGTATAGCGTCTCCGCCTTGACCGATTCGGCGCCGGCCAGGGCTTGCCGTAAGAGCGTATCACTATTGCTCCGAATCCTCGGGCTCGTTGAGATACCGACAACTTTCATACTTTTAGCCGTTGCCATTATGCAGGCCTGTCATCTGATTTTTATGTTCATAGCGAGCCACATCATACCGCCTGGACGCGACTGAGACAAAATTTTTTCTGGCATAAGTATTGGTCTGTCAGAAGCTAATAAATACCCTTCGAAAAAGACTCAAGATTGGAGTTGATGAGTGCCGATGCAAAGTAGTAGATTTAAGAAAGGGGTGGCTCTGGAAAATGACCAATTCGGCCATGTTAGTTTGAACTTGTTATACTTATCCGTGACGTTGCGTACACGTCAGGTGGTAAACAGGAAGGTATAGCGAGGGAGGGCTATACGCAGAAAAGGAAAGAGCCACAGGCAGTATAGGGAGAGCCTTAAAATATAGGCTCTCCCGTTTTTTCTATTTTGCTTGTCTTCTCTTTTTCAATGTTTTAAAGTCTCCTCATTTTCGATAAACGATTTTCCCCTTAACGATGGTTGTGTAAACGGAAAGATCGGATTCAAGCAAAACCAGATCGGCGTCCTTTCCAAGCCAGATCATGCCTTTTCTTTCTTCAAGGCCCAATAACTTTGCGGGATTCTCTGTGACGGTTTTAATCGCGTCAATTATAGAGCATCCCGTGAAGCCGATGAATTTTTGTAGCATTTGACTCAATCCGAGGGCCGTGCCGATGAGCGTGCCGTCTTTGTATCGCGCAGCGCCGCCCTTGGATTCGTATTCGACCCCATTGTAAATGTATTTACCGTCCCCGAGCCCAATCGCCTGCATGCCGTCGGTAATCGGTATTGTTCGTTTCGGTCCTAAAATCTCGAAAGTGAGCTTGAGCACCGCCGGATGGATATGGACGCCGTCGGTAATCAGTTGGGCGGAGATGTTTTCGGCCTGGAAAATCGCCGTTAACGGTCCGGGCGAGCGATGGTGCAACGACGGCATAGCGTTGAACGTATGGGTAACGTGCGAAATACCGGCGTCGAAGCCCTCGCGTGTTTGTTCATAGCTGGCATTCGAGTGGCCGAAGGACGCGATGGTCCTGGCATCCACAAGGGAGCGAATGAGTTTGAGGCTCTCAGGAAATTCCGGTGTGATCGTCATCATTTTTAGATGTCCCGCCGACATATCCTGAATCTCATCAAGAACCTTCTGCGATGGCGTGCATATACATTCCGGCAAAATCATTCCCTTTTTCTCAAGGGAGATGAATGGCCCTTCGAGATGGATACCGAGCAGATCTGCTCCTCCGAGATCCCGGTCAACGTATTCGGCGGCAAGTTTGAGATGGTCATTCTTCTGCCCCGGCTTAAAGACCGTCGTTGCGAGAAACCCGGTCGTTCCAAATCGAGCACAGGTTTGTGAGATGGCCTTCAAGGCGTCGGGTGTTGCATCGAGAATATCGGCGCCGCCGGCGCCCTGGATATGAACGTCAATGAAACCCGGAGCCACCATCCTGCCTTCCGCGTCGAGTATTTCATGACCGTCGATGCCGGATGGTGTTGGCCCGATGTGTGCGATCAGGCCGTCTTCAATGAGAATGGATGTAGCCGGCTCTCCGTCCGGACTATCGAACAATCGACAATTATTTATGTGAAGTTTCTGTGATTTATTCATTGCCGCAATATAGTCCACTCGGATTACGATTGCAAGACTAGAATTCAATAAGGATTGACATCGTTCATTGGCGGGCGTATGATGATGTGGAAAAAAATCTGATTCTTGGAGCAGACATATATGGCCAAAGTGGAAAAGAGCTGGGAGAAGCGATTGGCGGGTCAGCCGGATGAGTTGGCCGTTGATTTCGTTGAGTCGATTTCGATTGATAAACGTCTCTACAAGTATGATATTGTCGGATCGATGGCCCATGCGCGGATGCTGTCCGAGCAGAAGCTGATTACCAAGGACGAGTTCAGGCAGATCAAAGAGGCGCTGATCGAAATCAGTGAGGAGATTGCCGACGGGCGATTTCCGTTCGAGAAGACGTATGAAGATATTCATATGGCCGTCGAGGCGGCGCTCGTGGACAGGATCGGGGATGTGGGCAAGAAGCTGCATACGGGCCGAAGCCGGAATGACCAGGTCGCCACGGACGTTCGGCTCTGGATGCGTGATCGGATCGAGATTCTCCAGGCGAGGATTACATTGCTCCAAAAGGCCCTTGTGAAGCTGGCAAATAACTATGCAGATGATATCATGCCGGGCTATACGCATCTTCAACGGGCCCAGCCAGTGGTTATCGCTTCGTACATTTTGAGTTTTACCGAGCAGCTCGAGCGGGACTTCATCCGGTTGAAAAATTGTCATGAGTTGCTGAATATTTCACCGTTAGGCTCCGGAGCGATTGCCGGCTCAACGCTGCCTTTGGACCGAAAGAGTACGGCCAGGCAGTTGGGATTTGCAGATATCAGTTATAACAGTATGGATGCCGTAAGCGACAGGGACTTCTGTGCGGAATTTATCTTCGATTGTGCCCTTATTGCGACCCATCTGTCGCGGTTGGCCGAGGACTGGATCATGTATTCATCCAACGAATTCGATTTCATTCGGGTTGACGACGCCTACTGCACGTCGTCGAGTATGATGCCTCAAAAGCGCAATCCGGATGTCCTGGAATTGATTCGCGGTAAGACCGGTCGGGTGTATGGTTCGCTGGTTGGGATGCTGACGATTCTTAAAGGGCAGCCATCGGGTTATAATCGCGATATGCAGGAAGATAAGGTCCATATTTTTACGGCCGGCGATACGGTTGAGGCTTCCTTGGATGTCGCCAGGGCGGTGGTTTCCCATACGAAGTTCAATACGAAGACAATTTCAGCCGGGTTGGATGAAGGCTTTTTGGACGCCACCGCTCTGGCAGAGTATTTGGTCGGAAAGGGCGTCGCATTTCGTCAGGCGCACGGCATCGTCGGCTCTCTCGTCGCCCACTGTGAGAAGCAGAAAAAGAGTCTCAATGAACTTGCTCTAAAAGAATTTCAAGAATATTCTGCTTCGATCGAGGCGGATGTTTATGAAAGTATCGGAGCCGCACGCGCCGTCGATCGATATGTCACCGAAGGTGCGGCCGGACGAAAACAGGCGATGGAGCAGATTGCATACTGGAATAAGCAGTTGGGGCAGCGATGAGGTCCGCTGAAGACGAAATAACCGCCTGGTTTGCTCGGCAAAGCTTATTGGCCCCGGAGGATTTTCCCATTGGTATCGGCGATGATATGGCCCAGATTTGTCTGGGTGACACCTCTGTTCTTATCACCACGGATATGCTTTTGGACGGTGTCCACTTCGACTTGGGAGAGGCAACGATAGAGCAAGTCGGGTATAAAGCGATGGCGGTGAGTCTGAGCGATTGCGCGGCCATGGCGACCCTGCCCGTTGCCGCGGTGGTCTCGGTCGCCTTGCCGAATGGTTTTAGCGCGCGGGAGCTCAAGCAGCTTCATTCAGGCATCATACGGGCCGGCGAGAAATTTGGTTGCGCGCTCGTTGGTGGTGACATCACGGGCTGGAAAAAAAACCGTCCGTTTGTTATCAGTGTGGCGATGCTCAGCAGGCCGGGGGATAATGAGCCCGTAAGAAGGTCCGGAGCGAAGGTTGGCGACAGTATCTGTGTGACGGGCTCGCTGGGCGGATCGCGTGCCGGCAAACATCTGGAATTTGAGCCGAGAGTCAACGAGGCGATGAAGATCGCTCAGACGGTTGAGATCCATGCCATGGTGGATATCAGCGATGGGCTGAGCAGTGATTTGAACCGTATTTGTAAAGCCAGCCGGGTGGGAGCGGCTATCAATGCGGAGCAGATTCCGATCTCCGAGCAGGCTCAAACGAGTCACGATCCATTGAATTCGGCGCTGAATGACGGCGAGGATTTCGAGTTGCTTTTTACACTAGCCGGCGATGATTGTCGAAAGTTGTTGCGTACCTGGTCTGAGCCGGTGCCTATTATGCGAATCGGCGAGATTATGGATGCAAAAGACGTAAAGATAAAAATGCTCGATGGTCAAATGCGTGAGCTTCGAGCTGAAGGTTACGATCATCTGAAGAAAGGATAGTAAAATTAGAAAGAGGTAGGATTATGAAATGTAGATTATTACCGATCTGGGTGGCTTCGTTGATGGTGCTGTTTGGTTTTTCCTCGATTCTATTGGGTGGAGAAAAGCTGGGCCGGGGATTGGTCGCTCTTGAAAGGAAAGACGGATCGATTTTTCTCAGTTGGCGATTGCTGGAAAGCGATCCTCCGGATATGGCTTTCACACTCATGCGCGGATCTGAGAATCTGACCAAAGGCAAGCCTTATCGGCCAACCTCTTTTATCGATACCGAGCGGGGTCGTCGGCAAGGGGCCGGCTATACACTCTACAGATTCAGCGAAGAAGGAGGGGTGAAAGGCTCAGATAAGCTCGGTTTCACGAAGGCTATTGGTCAATCTTACCTGAGTGTTCCCTTGAAGGGCGATTACGATTTTCAGAAAGTCGGCATCGGGGATTTGGATGGGGATGGCGCTTATGAGTATGTGATTAAGCAGCCGAACTTCAATACGGACCCTTATCAGCACCCCGGCTACTGGAAAAAGAGTACAACAACCTACAAACTGGAGGCCTATCGATTAGACGGCACGAGGATGTGGCGTTACGATATGGGCTGGTCCATCGAGGCGGGGATTTGGTATTCACCGTGGATCGTTTATGACGTCGATGGCGACGGCAAAGCCGAAGTGTACTGCAAAGCCGGCGAGGGCGATCCTCGGGATGAGAAGGGACTCGTTCAAACGGGGCCGGAATATCTCGTCAAGATTGACGGCGAAACGGGCCAAGTTGTCGCCAAAACGAACTGGCCGAGCCGGGACGGCTTTACGAAATACAACTACTATTGCCGCAACTTCCTGACAGTGGCGTACCTCGACGGTAGCAAACCATCGCTAATCATCCAGCGGGGCACGTACAATCTGATCAAAATGCAGGCGTTGGATAAGGACTTCAATCAGATATGGTACTGGGAATCGACACAAGAGAAAAAGAAATACCGTGGCCAAAGCGGACACGGATTAACCACGGCCGACGTGGATGAGGACGGCAGAGACGAGTTAGTCATGGGCGCGGCAGTGATCGACGACAACGGCAAGGGACTCTGGTCGCTCGAGATGGGCCATCCCGACGTCATGTACGTGGGCGACATCGATCCGGGCCATCCGGGTTTGGAAATTTTCTACGGAATTGAGCCGCGTCAGAAGACCGACGGCATCTGCGTGGTGGACGCTAAAACCGGCCGCAAGCTCTGGGCCCACAAGGAGCCGACGCGCCATATCCACGCTCAGGGAATGGCCGCAGACGTTCTCGCCGATTCGCCCGGTATGGAGGTTTACGCCGGCGAAAGAGATTACAAGAAGCGCTGGCTATACAGTTCCAAGGGCAAGCTCATCGAATTTCACGAAAGCGGCACGCTCAGCCCGCGTGCGCTTTGGTGGGACGCCGATCCACAGAAGGAAGTGATTGTTTCCAGAGATATTCGAGATTGGGGAGGGAAGGCGATCCAGCCGATTGAAGGTAGAACCATCGCGGTTGTAGATTGTCTGGGTGATGATCGAGAAGAAGTCATTACGAGCCTCAAAGGTGAACTTCGGATTTACACAACGACGATTCCGGCTTCCGATCGGCGTGTGTGTCTCATGCAGGATCACCAATACCGGCTGGGCGTGGTCGCTCAAACCATGGGATATTATTACCCGGCTCAGTTAGGGAAATGATAATTGAATCGTGGGTATGGATTTTTCCACCATTTTGGATTCGCCGGGCCGGACCATCGAATTTGGTCGGCGGCTCGGCGTGCAGTTAAGAGGCGGTGAGGTCATTGCGTTATGCGGACCACTGGGCAGTGGCAAGACGCATCTGATCAAGGGGATCGCCGCCGGCCTCGGCGCCGAAGATCATAAGAATGTCAATAGCCCCACCTTCGTGATTGTCAACGAGTATGAAGGGCGTTTAGACGTCTATCATATTGATGCGTATCGGCTCGATTCCGTGGCCGAATTTGAGATGTTGGGTTTCGATGATTTTTGCACTCCGGGATCGGTGGTCCTGATCGAATGGGCCGATAAGGTGGAATCTGCTTTACAAGGTTTAGATACCATCCGAGTCGAGCTCGAACACGCCGGTCAAACCAAAAGAACAATTCACGTCAACAACATTCCTGAATACATCCGTTTGTAGTCTACCCATAATGGTCAGGCCATTCGGGGGAGGGCATATCAAGCCCCGTAAGGAGTCCCCAAGGGAGGAACGCCTTACGGCATCGCTAAAAATAGGGAGATGGCTTTTCTTACGATGCAAACGATATTTCCGCCTTTAACGATTTGGCATTGGAAGGATTGTTTTCTATATTTTTAGTGGATGCTTATACGGTTTTGGAAAAGGCGAATACGCACATTTTTTTCGGACGCAAGGTTCTTTATTGTGAATATTCGTGTGAGTGGTTGAAAGAACTTGGAATGTTTTGAGAACAATTTTTTGGGAGGATTTGCGGCAAAAAGAAGAAGTGGGAGTGGAGTAAAGTCGTGTGTCGATTGAGTCGATACTTTGTATTGTGTAAGGAGCGACAATTTTAAGGTTGAGGTTCTGTCAACAAAATCCATTTTTACAAAGGGGCAAAAAATGAAATCACAGAGCGGTTTTACATTAGTGGAAATTCTGATCGTCGTTGTCATTCTTGGCATCCTGGCGGCCATTGTGATTCCTCAGTTTACCGAGGCCAGCACCGAGGCCAAGACGTCGGCTCTGGTTACCGATCTTCAGGCGATGCGCTCGCAGATCGAGCTGTATAAGGTGCAGCACAATGACAACCTGCCCGGCGTGGCCAATGGTACCCATAACGGCACGGCTACCTTCGAGGAAGCTATGACGGGTGAAACTGACATTTTCGGTGACCCGAATACCGCTGGTCCTTACGGTCCTTACCTACAGAAGCTTCCGTCGAACCAGTTCGTCGATAGTGATGAAGTTACTTGCGCCCCCATCAACGGCGCCACGCCTGCGGTCGTCACGGATGGCACTCAGGGTTGGTACTTCGACGAGGATACCGGAAAGGTTTGGGCAACGAGCTCTGCTGATCACTTGACGTATTAAGTAGAGCTTAGGGGCTGGCTGGCTAAACCGTCGATACTCGTCGATAAGCCGGCCACCTGAAGCTTTGGTGAAAATCTCACGATGAATAATAAGGCTGACCGCGCTATGGCAACGGCCGATAGCAGGTCAGCCTTTTCGATGAGACCAAAGCACCAGGCAGTGAGAAAGGACGGGTGGCGTGATGAAAAAAGTCAAAGCCTTCTCGCTTGTTGAGATTCTGATTGTCGTGGTTTTGCTTAGTATCCTTGCCTTGGTCATTATTCCAATGGTATCGGGCAGTGTCATATCCGCGAGGGAGAGCGCTCTATCGCATGACTTACAGTTGCTGCGGCGGTACATTTTGATCTATAAAGGCCAGCATAAGGAAGTTGCGCCGGGTTATCCGAATGGCGATACAACCCTGGCGCCGACGGAGCAGACATTTATTGACCAGATGACGCTGTCGAGTAATGCCGATGGACAGACGGCGCCGGTAGGGACGCCGGGCTTTGAGCGCGGTCCTTACGTAATGAGGCCGCCGGCAAATGCATTGAACAAGAAGGCCACGATTCAGGTTCTTGGCGATGCGGAGAATTTCCCGGCCAATGCCGACGACAGTCACGGCTGGGTGTATAAACCAGCGACATCGAAAGTGCGATGCGATAACGCGGGGAGCGACGACGCCGGAAAAAGTTACTATGACTACTAAGAACGGGAAAACACGTAGGGTGGGCAAATTCTGTATTGCCCACGTGGAAAAGATTTGCGTGTGCAACCAGCCCCTGAGGGGCAAGTTGCACACCCTACGGGATAAACGCGAGAAAACGGGTAGGGTGTGCTTAGGAGGCCAAAGGAAGGTCGGAGGGTGTCGCACACCCTACCAGACTATGTATCCCGGCTTCACGCTGGCCGAGGCGATGATGGCGATTGTCGTGCTGGGAATCGCCGCGGCAGGTTTGTTAGTTCCGTTTTCCAGCGGCGCATGGTTGCGCGCCGAAGGGATGCACAGAACGTTGGGCGCCAAGCTGGCGAGCCATTTAATGGAGCAGATCGTCCAAACGCCGTTCGATCAGATTATGGGCGACTATGACGGATACACGGAATCGGAGGGCCAGGTCAAGAATGCAGCCGGGCAGGTGATTAGCGATTTAAACTATGCCAAGTTTAGCCGAGAGGTAAGCTGCCAATACGTTTGTGTGCCGCAGCAACCCGATAAAGAGGAACATCAGTGCAATTTTATTCTCGTCACGGTTACGGTGCGGTGGGACGGCAAGGATATCGCCATGATAAATCGACTGGTGAGTCAATGATGAATATGAGAAGAGCAGTATATAAAAAAGGTTTTACGCTGGTTGAGCTGATGGTGGCCCTGATCGTCACGGGTATCATCATGAGCGCGATAGCGACGCTGGCTTTCGCTTTTAGCTCGGCGTATGACGCGAGCGACGATACGGACCGCAAGCAGGCCCAGGTCCGTTACGCCTCGCTAAGAATCTCCGAGTTGATTCGACATTGTAAACTGATATGTGCCAGGAACGGTGGGGATTTAGTGATCTGGCGGGACGATGATGTTTCCGGCGGAGAAGGCATAATCAATCCCGAGGAGCTTGTTTATATCGAGACGGATAGCAATCGTATTCGAATGATGGATTTTTCAAATTGCCCTTCATGGCTGCGAACGTCTGAAATCCATCTGAACGAGCTTCAGGATAGCGGGATCAAAACGACGCTTATGGCCTATTGTGACGAAGTAGAAGTAATTTCTGAATGCAGCAATGTGCAGTTTAAATTATTCTCATCAGATTACGCAGAAATTACTGAGGATGAGGAAGTGGCGAACAGTCGGTTTGTGAATATCTCATTTGAGCTGACTGAAAATGATATGGTTCGACAGTACCATATCGACAGCGCTCTTCGATGCTGGGCGGGTCATCTGCTCAACGACACGGGAACGGATCTTGTCAGTGATGATGATTAACATGGAGCAAAAAACAAACAATTCGTTATCCATCGTCCGTCGTCGAGGTGCGGCGCTCCTGGTCGTGCTCTTTATCGTGATGGCCATTACGATCCTATCGCTGGGTTTCCTCTCGCGCAGCGATGTCGAATTGGCCTGCGGGCGGAACATGGTGCTCCGCACCCAGATGGATTATCTGGCGGATTCGGGATTGGAGCATGCCCGAGGGCTGATTCTCAATCCTCAGGATGTGGATGCCGAGTATTGGAAGGGAGCGGAGGCCCAGCAGTTGGTCGCCGGCAGTGCGGAATACTACGATCTCGATATTGTACGCGATGATTCGGATCGCTGTAATTATACGATAGATTGCACTGCTTATTGGATGGAGGAAAGCGAGAGAATCGGACGGAGTGAATTACGAGCCCAGTTGCGACTCGATCCGTGTATCGCACTTTGGACAGGAAACGATACGACGCTCTGGGATGGTATTTCGGTTAATGGAGATGTCTATTGTAACGGGACATTGGTGAACGGCGGTGCAATAGACGGGGATGCATTTGCCAATGCTCTGAGTGGAAGCGGTATCAGCGGGCAGTTGAAGCCGATTGCTGATTTGTCGTTGGACTGGCCTCGCGTGACCGTGGCAGATTTCACGACGTACTATGCGACACAAAACATTGGCACCGGTACCATTTCCGGCCAGACATTCGGACCGTACAGTCCCGTTCGCGTTTGTTATCGAAACGGAAATCTTGTTATAGCGGGAAATGTTCGGATTGAAGGGATGCTGGTTGTTGACGGTGATCTGGTCGTTCAAGGGAACGCAAATACGATTACGGCGGCGAAGAAGTTACCTGCACTTTTAGTCACGGGCGATTTAGTCGTAAGCAGCAGCGGCGATTTGGATGTTGATGGTCTCGCCGTCATCAATGGTGGAGTGCAAGTCAGTGCCGGTGACGGCAATATCCAAGTTCTTGGTGGATTGTTTGTACAAGGTGAACTTGTGGAAACGACCGCAGACTCATCCGGAAACGGCAATGCCGGGACGTTGTACGGTGGTTCGATTTGGCAACCGGGCACCGGTAGGATAGGGGGAGCTCTCAGATTTGACAACGCTGACGGCACGAATGACTATGTCCAGATTGAAAACGAATCGCTTTTCGACATTACCGGCCAAATAACAGTTGCGGCCTGGATAAGAGTTAATGAATTCAATCGAAGTTTTCAGCCTATTTTTACTAAAGGAGACAGTGCATGGAGAATCCAGAGGTTTTCGAATACAAATAATATTGAATTTGCCTGTACCGGTTTGTCTCACAGTGTTCCGTACGGTAGCCTTACGGGCAGTATCAGTGTGAATGACGGACTATGGCATCACGTGGCAGGGGTATATGACGGATCTCAGGTATATTTGTATGTTGACGGCAATCTGGATATTTCTATGCCGAGTTCCGGTAACATAAGTACGAATAATTATAAGGTTTTAATAGGTGCGAATGCACAGCAGTCCGACAGGTGCTGGAACGGATGGATTGATGATGTGCGTATTTATAATCGTGGTTTGGATGTTAACGATGTAGATATTGTTAGGGCCGGTGGGACGACAGTGTCCGGCTTGATCGGTCATTGGAGACTCGATGAATCGGGCTCTGATGTTGATATTATAACGGCGCCTGAAAAGACGGCGATTTTGGTTGGGGCAGTTGGTGACGAAGAGAAATGGGGACAGGCGGCAGGAGCCTTTTTTAGAAGTATTAAAAGAAGATAAAAAATGATGCTTATCGGCCTTTAATTGTGATGAGAAGAAAAATTCCAAATAAGCTTCTACGACCTATGGAGTATTTTCATCTTCATAGAGCATCAAGATACTGAGACTGTCCCGATCGTATTTCTTAACGATTGTGTCAATTCTACCGGCCATAACTGTGGAGGATAAGGGAAATGATATTTGTATCGCGTGATTTTTATGCAAGGAGTTGCAAAGAATCGATAACGAATTGCCGGTTATGTCGATTGGAGGATTTGGCTTATATCGAGAGGATCGCGGACTTTAGGTACGGGCCGTTAAGTTGCTAAAGATACCTCGCGAAGAAGACGAAAATAGAGTGGAGGAGGGTGATGAACTATCAAGAGAGAGAGGAGGTTGCCGGAATGTCAGGCTTAACATATCTCAGGATGAGGCTGTATCACCATCGTCGCGAAGGCGGCTCCGTAAGCGACGGGCGGAACGCAACGGGGGGATTCACTGTCATTGAGCTGCTGATTGTAGTTGTCATTCTCTCGATCGCGGCGCTGACGGCGATCCCCATGATGAGTTCGGCGTCGAGCATGCAGATCCGGTCCGCGACGAATCTGGTGATGGCCGATCTGGAATATGCAAAGAGTATGGCGATCACTCGAGGACAATACTATTTCGTCAGATTCGATCCGGCTGCGGACAGCTATCAGATAGAAGACCAGGATAACAATGTCATATCGCATCCCGTGAAGAAGGGATTTGACTATGTTGTAAGTTTTCCGAATGACAGCCGGTTAAACAGGGTGGACGTAACGAGCGTCGATTTTAATACGACCCCACTTGTTCGATTTAATTCTTTGGGGAGTCCGGAATACGGAGGGACGGTGAGCCTCCAGGCGGGAAATACGACCGCCACTATCACGGTTGAGCCGGTGACCGGATACATATCCTCTCAATGAGAATGTATCCGGATACGTTGGATTTTTTATCGTCTTTTTGAAGTGATGAAAGAATTGTCGAGCCGTGACGTAAGTGAGCGAATGAGAAAGACAGGCCAATGGTAAATTGGGGCTTGAAAAAAAGAAGTCTGCGACCCATCGGATTGGACATCGGTCATGGTTCGATCAGGATGATTCAACTGTTGATTGATGATGGGCAGATCTCCGTTTATGCTGCCGATGAGACTCGTATTGGGACGGATCCGGACGGTGATGAGCAGGCCAGAAGGCATGCCATCATCTCGGCTATTAAACGGATACTTGCGAAAGGCAATTTTCTTGGGAAGAACGTCGTGTCGTGTTTGCCGAGCGGCAAGCTCAGAATCACGAGTATCCGGCTGGCCGAGGCGGACCCGGAGGCGATGGAGCGGTCCCTGCGAAAAGAAGCGGCCCAGCGTTTCGGACTGGATCCCGAAAAGGACGCGATGGATTATCTCGTTGCCGGCAGCGTTCGGCAGGGCGATGAGGTTAAAAATGAGTTGATTCTGTTTGCCACGGACGATGAAACGATTAAAGATCACATTGAAATGCTGGAGGACGCGGGGCTTCGTCCGGTCGCCATCGATCCGATTCCGTGTGCGTTGTTCAGGAGTTTCGGGCGGTCGCTCAGACGCCAGGAGGATTTGGAGCGGACGGTTGTTTTTGTCGATGTCGGAAGTCGCTTCACAACGGTGGTCTTTGGTCGTGGCAGAGAAATTAGCCTCGTCAAACAGATTCCGATCGGGGGAGAACGATTCGTTCAGCAAATCGCAACGAAATTGGGCGTTAGCACAAGCGAAGCCGAAACCTTGCGTGAGGCGCTGCGGGGAGAAAAAGATCCTTCATCCGTGGAGTCAAATGTCTCGGAATCTCAGGTGGCCGAGGGGCAACAGGCCATCGATGCGTCGACGCGAGATATGATCGCGGACGCAGCGAGTTCGGTGGCTGAAGACCTGGCCAGAGAGATATCACTGTGTCTGAGGTATTATACGGTGACATTCAGAGGGGCACGCGTGGAACGGGCAATTTTTGCCGGTGGAGGTGCCTATGAAGAGACTCTTATCGACGTATTGCGACGTCAATTAGTGGTGGAAATTGAGATGGCCGAGCCGTTGAGAGGTTGTGATTTGTCGAGCCGAAGGGGGAGTTTGAATTTCCGAAGTGACCGAAGAGGTGTCCTGTGTGAATGGGCGGTCGCGGTGGGGCTCAGTCTGAAGGGATGGAATCGGAAACCGCATGTTGCCGGTGCGGTGCGAGTGTCGAGATGATGAAAGATATTGATTTTCTTCCGGACTGGTATAAGACCGGGCAAAAACGCCAGGTGAATTATCGCATGCAATGCATCGTATTAAGCGGTGTATTTCTGGTGATGACGGTCTGGAGTCTGGCCACGACCCGTTCGATTTCTAAAGTCAAAGCCGAGCTCACTCAAATGACGGCACAACATGACCGGGCAGACCATGCCTCAGCCGAGTTGGTTGCGATTAAAAGTGAATTGACGAAATTGCAGGGAAAAATCCGATCCATCGAGGAAATAGATGCCAAAATAGACGTCGCCAGCGTCCTGGCGGAAATCAGTGCTTTGGTTGACGAAATGGTTGTTCTGAGCAAGGTAGAATTTATCGCGGAAAAGCCCGACCGAGGACGGGGAACCAGACGCACAACAGGCCCTGGTGCCGTCGTAAGAGTCGCGCGGGCCCCATTGGATAAGAAAAACGATTTACCGATCGGGCACGTGCGATTTAAAGTCACGTTGGCCGGAGTGGCGGCAGATGCCACCGATGTGGCGGCTTTGGTCAGTCGATTGGAGGAATCCTTGTATTTTCGGCGCGTGGTTTTGTCTTTTTCGCGTAACGCGCAAGTCGGAAACGAGATGGCCGTCTCCCTTCGCGATGTCGATGTTCTCAGGCAAACGGCGGAGACGGAAAGTCGTGCCGGAGCAACCGGTGGGAAACTACAAGTCAGTGAGTTTGAGATCAATTGTTATTTAGGCAATTATCGCGAATTGTGAAAAGTGGAGAGCGCCAATGTTGTTTGGTCGAAGTCAACAAATAGCAATATGTGTTGTTGCCGGGGCGATTGTCTGCGTGTTCATTATTTTTTGGTATTTGCCTCTTCGACGTCAAATGAAGATGGTTAAGCAGAGCAAAGCCGAACAGATTATTACAATTGCCAAGGGGATGGCAGATGCCGAACAACTGCCCGTTCTGAAAGAGCAAATGCAGAAACTCCAAGAGGAGCTTCGTGACTATGAATCGAAGATACCTCATCAAAGAGATTTCGGTGCATTTATGAGCAGAATTACGGATTTGATGAATGAACATCATCTTAATGAGCAGAGCATTGAGCCGCGCGACATATTGGAAGCCGATAAGTTCAACTGTATGCCCGTGAGTATGCGGTGTACGGGCCGAATAACCCAGTTATTTGATTTTTATGATCGCCTACAGGCTCTGGACAGGTTGGTCCGTATCGAACGGGTCAAACTCTCTAATGACTCCGGCTACAACGGACAGGTCCATATGGAGACAAAAGCAATCATCTATTATCGAGCGGGCATGGAGCAAGGGTAGGAACGCAGAAGGTAGAAATTTCAATGGGACACAACGTTAGAAATAACAGTAACCGTACGAAGAGACTTATCGGTCAATTAGCGGCTGAAAAGAAGAAAACCGTGACGGCGCTTTGTTTGATTGGTGTGATGGCCGTTTTGTGGATTCGGGTCTTGGGCAAAAAAGCCCCGGAAAGCGCAGGAGCCGACATCGCCGCCGAACCCGTCAACAACGAAGTGCCGTCGGATCCGGAATTCAAAATATCCTTTTTAGAACTACCAAAGGTCGCCGGACGCAATGACGTCATTAATAGAGATTTCTTTGATTCAGAAAATTGGCGGCATTTTATTGAAGGACAACGAAAACGCATGGGTTTTGAAGAAGTAAAAATACTGTCGTCGAATGGCAATGAAGAAGTGATGAGAACATTGGCAGAGAAGCTGAAACTCGAAGCCATTTTGGTCAGTGACAATCCCCAGGCTTTTGTCAACGGGGACTTGATCGAAGTGGGGGACAAAATGCTCATTGGTGATGGAGTAGAAGCGTTTGAATGCGAAGTAGTGACGATTGAAGAAAACACTGTGGTCATGAAATGCAGGGAGGCGAAGATTATATTGAAACTTGAGCAGGAGTCCATGACCGACAATTGATCATTGAGCACTAAACAAAGACATTAGAAGAGGAGTGACATTATGTGTTGGAATAAACAATCACGTGACAATCTGAAAATTATAGGGAGCGTTCTCGTATGGAGCACGATCTTGTTGGTGGCGACGGCGACTGCCGCTGCCGATGTCGGAGCAGTGGAAGTATCCCAACAGAGCGCACCCAACATCATCGAGAAGTTTGAGGTGAAGGAAGATTTTGGAGTCCGCGAGGCCTTGGCGATGCTGGGTAGTCAATGTCAGAAAAACATTGTGCCTTCGCCGGGTGTCAATGGCTCCCTGGCCTTCAGGCGTCTTACGAATGTGACGTTCGAAGAAGCGATGGATGCGATTCTGGGAGACAGCGCATTGTATGAGGTGCAGGGAAACCTCATTAAGGTATATACCAAGGAGGAATACAAGAAGCTGATGGAAGCTCCGGAGCGGCGGATCTATAAGATCTTCACCCTCTATTACATTTCCGCCGCCGAAGCGAAAAAGCTTCTTGTGCCGGTGCTCAGCAGCACGGGCATGATCGAAACAACCTCCGCGGCGATCACAGACTTCCCGACCGGTGAGTCGATCAGCTCCGGGAGCGGCGGCGGCGACGCGACGGCGATGAACGATACGATCATCGTCTACGACTACCCCGAAAATATCGAGGTGGTTAGTGAAATGCTCCAAGATGTCGATATCCGACCTCAACAGGTATTGATTGAGGCGACCATTCTCAGTGCGACACTCACGGAAGATACGCAGTTCGGCGTGGACTGGCAGCTTCTGCTCGGAAATGCAAATCCTGCCGGTCAGAGTTTCATTGGTAGCAGTTCCAAAGACTTCATCACGTCTAAAAGTGTCCAGCAGGTCGTCACGAAGTCCGGGGGGTTCGCCATTGGTTTTGCCCATGATAACATCGCGAGCATTATCAAGGCGATTGAGAGCGTCAGCGACGTGACGATTATGGCGAATCCTAAAATCCTGGCGGTGAACAAGCAGCTCGGCCAGGTCTATATCGGTACGAAGGTCGGCTATGAGTCTCAGACGACCGTGTCCATGGATACGCAACTGACGTCTCAGGTGGAGTTCCTCGATACCGGCACGAAACTTTCGTTTAGGGCGTATATCGGCAACGATGGATATATCCGAATGGATATCCATCCGAAGGACAGTTCGGGTACGTTGAAGGAAAACAACATACCGGACGAAACGTCCGCGGAACTGCTGAGCAATATCATCGTCAAGGACGGCGAGACGGTTGTTATCGGCGGGTTGTTCCGGGATACGATTACGTCCAACAAGACGCAAATTCCGTTGCTTGGAGATCTGCCGATTGTGGGAGGCGTCTTCCGGGGCGTCAATGATCAAGTCAAGCGTGAGGAAGTGATCATCCTTCTGACACCTCATATCATTGATGATCCGAACGAGACGAAAGGAAACGCGAGAAAAAATGATATTCAGCGTAAGCGATTCGGGGCCAAGGATGAATTACAGCAAATCAGCCGGGCCCGGTTGGCTGAGGAATATTATGCGACAGCGTTGGTTTTCTATAATGACGGTCAACTGGAAGCGGCCATGGAAGAAGTGGAGTCGGCACTTGAGCTGCGCCCAACCTATCTTGAAGCTATCCGGCTCAAGGAAAGAATCATTGCTGAACGAGACGGCCGGGAAGCCTTGAAAAGACTGGAAAGGAAAATGTCTGAAAAAATAGATCACCAGGAGGCGCCCAGTTGGCTACGAAGGTAAGCAAGTGAGTATTGGCAATTAATGATTGACTATTCAAGGAAGAAGGGAACGGTTTGGATTCTGAAAATAGTCAATAGAAAAGACGAAATTCCTTCAGGATCGTTATTTTGAAACTTGAAAGAAACTTTTACATCGTGATTCTATTCGTCGGTGCATGCAGCATATTCGTCGAGCCTCTTGCAGAGGGGCGTGAGATGCGCGTCGATGTGGGTGGGTCGGTTGTCGCTGTCGTACAGCGAGCCCCCATCTTATTGGTGTGCTGCATTTTCATGGCTATGGCCGCGATTCTGCTTTGCTGGCATTGGCTCAAGCTGGCCAGGGCAATCGCGTCCATAGCCCAATTTATTCAACGCCAAGAAAAAACGGGTGATCGTGTAGCGAGACGTTTTTTCGCTTCACTCCGGCTCAGCCGAATCAATCAGCTATGCAACACGATCGGTGAACGTCTTGATCATTGCACGGGGCAGGTTGCGGAATACGAAAAGCAAATCAAAGATCTGCAACTTCAGCTCCAACTCGCACAGAACCGGGGCAAGAATGTCGAAGCGATCATCTATAGCATTCGAGATGCCGTGATTGTGACCGACGAGTATGACAGGCTGTTGATGGCCAATGAAGCGGCCGGACGTCTTTTCGGTTTTGATTTCAAGGACTCACAACGCAAAGGACTTAACGAGCTGATCGGCGCCGACCGAAGTGAATTCTCGGATTTCCTCAGTCACAGCAGGAAGAGCAAGGGGCAGGCGACACGACAAGAGATCGAATTCCAGGAACGCGGAGAGCAAAAGACATATGATTGTATTGTCTCGTGCGTGTACGACCGGAACCAGCAGATTTCCGGGGTCGTGGCCGTGCTGCATGATATTACGCGTGAGAAGCAGATTCAGCAAATGAAAAATGACTTTGTCAGTCATGTCTCTCACGAGCTGAAAACGCCTCTGGCGTCCATCACGGCGTATTCTGAAATGCTTGCCGATGGAGAGGCTTCTGACGAAGAGACGAGAAAAGAGTTTTATTCGGTGATCCAAAATCAGGCCCAGAGACTGAGCCGTTTGATTGAAGATATCCTCAATACATCGCGGATCGAGTCGGGCTTAATCAAAGTGAACAAGGAGCCGATGAGTCTGACGTTGCTTATCGAAGAACAGATGCAGATGATCAAAGGCTTTGCTGAGGAAAAGAAAATCAAGGTCATCGGACAAAAGCCCATCGTGTTCGACCAGGTGCTTGTCGATAAAGATATGATGTCCCAGGTCATCGTCAATTTGCTCAGTAACGCCGTCAAATATACCCCTTCCGGCGGATCGGTGCGAATCGGAATCGCGGTCGATGAAAGCGCCTCGTTGGCGAGAGTCACAGTAACGGATACGGGCGTGGGCATCCCCGAGGAGGAAGTTGAACATGTCTTTGACAAGTTTTATCGCGTGGGAGCCAACAAAAAGCAGGCGAAAGGAACGGGGTTGGGTCTCAATCTTGTGAAACAGATCGTCGAAAAGGTTCACGAAGGACGGGTTTTCGTAACAAGCCAGGTTGGAGTAGGCAGTACCTTTGGCTTTGAGTTGCCTTTAGCCACAAGGCAATCGGCAGGGATCGTATAGGGAGAGAACAAGCAACACAAGGTCGTGCGCTAAGTGCGGCACGCAGCACATAGTATTCTGGTGGAGGTAAAACAATGGCGGATAAGAGAGTATTGGTGGTCGATGACGAAATCCATATCGTTCATGTTGTGGCGATAAAACTCCGGAATAACGGCTATGAAGTCATCTCGGCGGACAATGGAGCCGAGGCTTATGATCTGGCGTTGAAGGACAAGCCGGATATGATCGTGACGGACTTTCAAATGCCGATCATGTCCGGTATGGAACTAATCGAGAAGCTTCGGCAAAACGATGCCACGAAGAACATTCCCGTGATTATGCTGACGGCCAGAAGCTTTGCTGTTCCACAGGAGCAGCAGGACGAGTTGCACATATCAGCATGTTTGAGTAAGCCCTTTAGTCCGAAGGAATTATTGGGCCAAATTGAAGACATTTTATATCAAAAAGAACTGGTCGCTGGTGACTCATAACAGTGAGCAAGTGAATCATTTGTGAGAAGCTATGTTGGATACCGTGACAAAAAGTTTAAATCGATCCCAGCTTCGCGAGCTGGAAAAATTTGGCGTCCGGATGAGCAGGTTCGGAGTTAATTTCGCCGTTTGTCATGTCGATGGTGAGGTTGCCTTGCTGTGCGATGGGGGAGGATTCAAAACAAGCAAGGAGCAACTGAAGGAATACGGTCGGCAGACCATAGAACAAGACAGCCAAAAGGCCTGTTCTGATGAGAAAGAGATATCGATATGGCGATTTTGTGACACGAGTTTGCTCTTGGGGGTGGTTCTGAAATCCGCCCAATCTTCGAATGCGCATCAGGAAACAGTGGGAACGGCTTTCATCGATTTGGGCAGTGTCTGTTCTATTGCCGGGCCGAGGGGCCGGAACGATGTAAATCCTGCCGATCCCGTCCAACCGGATATCGAATATTTTGCTGAGATGCTCGAGTTGCTGGCCGAGAAGTTCAAAGCGGAAACGAAGGCGGAGCAGCAAATCGACAAGGTCAGTACCGAGCTGGCGCAAACGTACGAAGAGCTTGTCCTGCTTCACAGGCTGAGTACGAACATGAAAGTCACGGAAGTAGACTCCAATTTTCTGCAGATGGCTTGTGATTGCCTGACTGAAATTGTCTTTGTCGAAGGGATTGCGATTCTGCTGGAGAAGACGATCAACGACGGTCAGCAGTGGGTTATCGCGGCAGGCTCCGGATTGATTGATATCGATGAGCAGATGGCCGCCATTCTCCACAGCCGGTTAACAGAGGACATTGGCAGTGGTAAAGAAGCCCTGTTGGACAGCGAAGTGGACTCGGCCTTTAAATACGATTGGCCGAGCCGCATTAAAAATGTCATTGCCGTGCCTTTTTTCGGGAAAGAGAGAATGGAATCTCATTTTGCCGAAGGAACTCAGAACGGCCACAGTATCATGGGGATGATGGTTGCGGTCAATCGGATCGGCAAGCAGGATTTCGATAGCACGGATATCAAGCTGTTCAACTCTGTGGCCGGCGGCTGCGCCGTGTTCATCGAAAATGGCAGATTGTTCAAGGACCTTAAAGAATTATTTATCGGCTCCTTGAAAGCCTTGACGAGCAGCATTGACGCCAAAGACAAATATACGCACGGCCATTCAGAACGGGTCGCCTTCATTTCGCGGTGGATTGCTGAACGGTTATCCGACATCGAGCCTCTGGACGAGGAGCAAATCCACAAAATCTACCTATCCGGCCTGCTGCACGACATAGGAAAGATAGGAATCGATGAAGCCGTCTTGCGTAAGACCGGCAGATTAACGGACGAGGAATTTGGATGCGTCAGAAAACATCCGTTGATCGGCGCGGGTATCCTTCGAGAAATCAAACAGATGCGCGACATTGTGCCGGGGGTGTTATGTCATCACGAACGCATCGACGGCAAAGGCTATCCGAACGGTTTGGCCGGGGAGCAGGTCCCCTTGAGCGGACGCATTGTGGGGCTGGCGGACAGTTTTGATGCGATGACGTCCAAACGAACATATCGGGATGCCATGAGTATGGATATCGCCCTGGACCAGATCGAGAAGGGGCTGGGGACGCAATTTGATGAGAAGATCGGCCGGATCTTTCTCGATAGTGATATCGACCAACTCTGGAATATCATACGGGATGGTTTCAACGAAGTTTACGGCGGCGGTAAAACGCGGGAATA
>Ga0272442_10003740_pt1 | contig 21209 bp, 17 predicted proteins | sample SSMForm2O_FD_200262 | JGI IMG/M metagenome (GOLD analysis project Ga0272442, IMG submission 200262) | Marine sediment archaeal communities from Little Sippewissett salt marsh, Falmouth, MA, United States - SSM-Form-2O | ecosystem: Environmental > Aquatic > Marine > Wetlands > Sediment ... | reverse complement strand
TTCAAAATCTGGATAGTAACTATCTGGTTTATGATTTAATGCACCCCAGTTCTTAAATAAATTCGTAGACTTTATATGCGAAGCAATAGGTCCTTTTTCAAAAACCAAGGTTTTTATTAATTCTATGTCCTCACTTCGGCCATATGTACGATGATAACCATAATCAGAAAGGGGGATAAGTTTTTCTTCCCAGTTTGAACATTTATCAGAACAAGGGATATCATCATTAGCCTCGTATAACATACAACTCTCTAGTATTACACCATTACAATAGTTACCTTTAGCATCTGTATTAAAAATATTTTCAACAGCTAAAAAAGAGCTTCCACCCCGGCAACTTCCTGAAGAAGGTAGACAAGATAATACATATTGCTCAGAAAGATCAGGTTGAAACTTTGGTTGATTCTCTCTTATTTTTATTACACCTTCCATAGCACCCACTAATGCAAAATCCCAGCAACTTCCACAGTTACCCTGACTTTTTATAGGAGTTATCCAGTTTGATCCATCATGGTTCATCCAGCTAAATTCATCTGGAGTATCAATAATTGCTGGTCTGGGTGTTTCATCCTCTATACTATTTATATCAGGTGGTTCTATCATAACAGGATATTTGCTATTATCAATTTTTTTAGAATTTAATTCTTGAATATTTTTTTGACTAGATTTAGAAACGTTTTCTGAACTGCTTAATGTTGACATAGTCGTTGTAACTAAGATCAACAAAATAAGAATACAAATTATCTTATTTTTCATATTTTTCCCCCTTAATATGGATATATAATAATGAACTGCTTATAAATTAAACCTTTATCTTACTTTTTTTATTTTTTAGATTATTTTTTTTAAATTTCATGATGAGAATGCAATAATGTCCATCTCATCTACAGCTACATTACCTGATTTAGAATAAGCATAGGCTCTAAGTATATACTTTCCGAAAAGTGGGACAAACCTACACTTTATTTCGCAGGTATAAGGCGGTTCATAATCAAAACTTATAAAATCGTTATTAATGCAAAAAACAACATATTCAATTTCTTCATCTGTTATTACTTCGGCCTCTGCTTTTGTTTTACCTAATAAAAAGGTGGCACCCCGAAGGTCAAGAACCCAATATTTACCAAAGAAATCCAGCTTAAAAAAAGGTCTACCAAATAAATATGTGTAACCTTCAAAAGGTTTTCTCAGATAAATTTGCAGGTCTATTTTTTCATCAGCCATCTCTGATAATATCACAAGCATGAGTTTTGTTGCATTAACCTGATAACTCCAGTTAAGATGATCAGGTGTATCCCCGGGGGTATTTGCCCAGGGATAACTATCGACGTGAGCTATCCAAACACCATCATAACCATAATCAATAAATGCTTGGTGATCTGAACCTCTATAATTAGGGCGTCCTTCTACTTTCATACCAAGGATGTGTTCATATTTTTCAGAGATTTTTATAGCTGAATCTACAATCCATTCAGAACGTTTTACAAAATGGAATCTGAGTTTTTTTCCTCCTTCAGTAGAATTAGCATAACCTATCATATCTAAATTTAAGACAGCTCTAATATTATCTTTATTTTTATAAGCATCTTTTGCGTAACAAAAACTACCGTAAGTACCCACTTCTTCGCCACTTACAGCCAAAAATCGAATTGTATTATTAAAATAATAACCGCTCATAACATCCGCTAACGCAAGAATTGCCGCTACCCCAGAAGCATCATCGTCTGCACCAAGAGAACTGGGTGTACAATCATAATGAGCTGAGATAATAAAAATGCTTGAGTTTTCTTGGGTTCCTTCTAAAGTTGCTTCTATATTTCTACTTTTAAAACCATTAAACTGCCAATGATGAAAACTAACTTCTAAACCTATATCGTCAAATGCATTGTATATATAATCGCCTGCATCTGAACAATTTTTTGAACCAGTGTATCTTGGTCCAAAACTCATAAGTTTCTGATGATAATGATAAACTAAAGAATAATTGATTTTATCTAACATATCAACTATTTTATCTTGAACTGTTAAATCTTTAAATTTCGTTAATTCAGTATCGCTAATTGTTGTAATATAACCAGTTTTTTTTGCAATAGCGATTTGATTGTAAAAAACAGTTAACATCAAAATTAATAAAAAAATGCTAATTAATTTCTTTCTCATAAAATAATCCTCATTTTATTTATTCAATTAATACTCCTTAATTGTAATTATACTTAATATATATAAATATGAGGTTATTTAATAATAGGAGAAAATATATTTTAATCTTTCTTACTATTGTATATCTCTCTTAAAGGTATATAAAAAACTAGAAGAGCTATAAACAACCATAATAAAAGACTCGGTAATGCAGGTGGTATTTCGTAAATAATCATACTTAAACCCGATATAATCAGGAATGCGACTATTACACCAGTAAGTGCTTCTCCAGCAATGAGTCCTGCTGTAAACAAAAGCCCTGTTCTAATGATTTTTTCTTTTGGTTTTATCTCTGTTTGTTTTATTGCTAATTCCCACTCGGTTGCTTCTTCGTCATCATCAGATCCATAATATTTTTTGATTTTTCTGTCTGTTAAATGTCTTATTATCCCACCAGCAAATATCGGTGTTGCAAGTGTGAATGGTAAGTATATTCCAATAGCTACCGGTAAAACTGGTATATCTATTAGGATTAATACAAATGCTAGTACGGCTCCTGCGAGTACAAACGGCCATACCATTTCTCCTCCAAGAACTCCACGTACGACCCCGCTCATTAGAAACGCTTGTGGTGCTGGTAAATTTACGCTTCCTATTTCATATGCTTTATCAAGTGCTTGTACTACTATCGCTAAAATAGGTGCTGCTGCGCATATCCCTACTAATTCTGCAATCTGTTGTTTATACGGGGTTGCCCCTATCATTTGCCCTGCGGTCATTGATTGAAGTACGTCACCAGATATTGCTGCACAACATGCTATAACCGCTGCAATTAGTATTGCTACACCAAAGGCTGATTCTCCGGAAAAACCCAATCCAAGAAGAATCAACGATGTTAAAAGCAAAACAGAAACAGTAACTCCTGAAGTTGGGTTGTTTGAAGACCCAACAAGTCCAGCCATATATCCTGCTATTGCACTTGCAATGAATGCAAAAAGTATTGCAAATACTGCCATAATACCTGATATTACAAAGTTGCTAGATATCCAAACATAAACTAAAAATACAGGTATAGTTAACAATCCGATTGCTAGAAATACATATTTAAAGTTCAAATCCTGGTCTGTACGTATTTTTGCTTGTTCATGACCGCTTTTTATTCCTACAACTGCTTCCTTTATTCCATCGGCAAGGTTATGTCTTAGTTTGAATATGGTGTAGAGACCGCCTACTACCATAGCTCCTACACCAATATATCTAATGTAATGCTTCCAAATGAAAAAGATACCCTCAATAGGTTCTAAACCATCAGGTACACCTGCTGCAAGAGTAATCAACGGAGTTATTATCACCCATCCAAGTAAACCTCCGACAAATACAAAAGATGCGATACGTGGTCCAATGATCCATCCTACACCAAGAAGCGCAGGAGACGTTGCTAGACCACCATATATCAATCCATCATTTTGCCCTCCACCGATGTTAAATTTACCGATATTTATTACTCCTTCAATTCTTCCGTTTATTGCACTGACTCCTACCTGTGCAAATTTTAATACTGCTCCAAGAACAGCTCCTGTTAATAACCATATGCCGCTTACACCCGAATGCTTTTTTTTCCTGCCGCCTCCTTCTCCAACTGTTGTTGTAAGAACCGCGGCTACTGCAACACCCTCAGGGAAGGGTAGATCTGTTTTAATAATAAGAGCCCGTCTAAGTGGGACCATCCAGAGTACCCCTAATATTCCCCCTAGCGCTGCAACAATTGTTGTTTCGAGATACTGTATTTCTGTCCAGGTTCCAATAATTACCATTGCTGGTATTGTGAATATTACTCCAGCTGCAAGAGCAGTACCTGCTGCAGCTCCCATCATACCAATGTTTACCTCTAGTATCGTCCCCTTTAATGGTCGTAGTAGTGCGAAAGCCATAACCGCTCCAGGTATTGCTGCTGATACAGTCATACCAGCATACATTCCAAAGTAAGCGTTTGCAGATCCTAAAACAATTGCAAGTAAAGCACCAATTAAAACTGCTTTTAATGTTAATTCAGGTAATGTTGTTTTTGCGGGAATGAATGATTTAAAGTTCTCTCTAGATGACATTATATCTTCAATAATTAATATTAAATTACATATATATAAATTAATCGTATCTATAACATTTTAAAATATATTTATTCTAGTTTGAAATCTTATTTCAATTAACAACCACAAAAAAATTTAAATATATAACTTATATATTATTATACATTATTTCATTATAAAATTATGTACTATAATAAGGTAGATAAAATGATGCGTACGAAAGTAGTAAATGATTCAACTGACCTAGTTCCCCTCCTAAGAGCATTTAATAATACCACAAAAAAAGAGGTTTTTCGTGAACTCCTTGGTGATTGGAAACCATTAAGCGAAATAAAAGAAAAATATGGGGATGACGGAGAAAATGCACTTGAATTTTTTGAAAAAATGAAACTTGTGGAAACCAAATGGACCACCCCAGATGAAGGAATAAATGGTAAACCTCAGAAAAAATATCGTTCATATTACTCGGCTTTTAATATCAATATTTCTTGTCCGGTAAATGAAATTAGTGAGATTTTTACAGTTGCATCTTTGAATTCAAAACAATTTGAAAAACTAGAAGACGACATATACCACTTTATAGGAGAAAATGGTAAATTTGGGAATATGGTTGCAGAAAACTTTAACTTATCTAATCTTGCGTTAAAAGGACTTGTTAAACGCAGTAATAAATTCTGCTACAAAGGCTTAAAACTAAGCAGAAGAGACGATTGATTGTTTTTTTCAGATAGATTTTAAAAAAGTATTGTTATTCCATTTACCTGTTATAAGATGAGTTGGGAAATTATAATACAAGCATTTTGGATTATCCTTCCTGCATATATTGCAAACGCAAGTGCAAAACTTGCAGGTGGAGGAAAACCTATTGATTTAGGTAAAATGTATAAAGATAAAAAAAGGATACTTGGCGACGGTAAAACCTGGAATGGTTTAATAATCGGTACAGTTATTGGTATGATATCTGGTTTCGCCCTTTCAATTGCAGCATTATACATAAATAATACTGAATATTCATTTATTGGAATAACAGATTTTTTGGGTTTTCCATATATGATTCTCATTACTTTTTCGATATGTTTTGGTGCATTATCAGGTGATATAATTGAAAGCTTTTTCAAGAGAAGAAGAGGTATAAATCGGGGAAAAGATTGGATTCCTTTTGATCAGATTGATTTTATTTTAGGTTTTTTGTTTCTAAGTTTTCTTATGTCAAGTTTTTTACATGTGTTTGGTTTTTATCCGATAAACTGGTTTACAGAAAATATAACGATATGGCATATGACATTTCTGCTTATAGTTACACCATTTATACATATTATTTCCAATTTTTTACATAAAAAAATAGAGAACGCTCAAAAAGCGAAAAAATAAGCTTTTTAAACCACTAATGTTTTAATGGAATCGAAAATGAATAAAAATAAAGCTCGTATGAACAAAGAATTACAGGATTGGATCAAAGAATCAAAAGATAAAATTCAAAGTGGAAAAAAGGAAGATTACTCAATGAAAAAACCAAAAGGGATGTGTCATATATGCGGTGAAAATTTGGCTGAAGCAGTCTGCATCAAATGTGGCAGATCTGTTTGTAAATCCTGCTATTTTAAATTAATCGGTGTCTGTAAAAAATGTGTTCCTAAAGAAATTTCTGATAAATGGGACGGATCCAAGCCTGATTGGGAAGAAGAACTTGGTGTTGATTGGGTGGACTAGTTTATTTTTGTTTTCTCTCTCTTTTGATTCTTAACCCTTCTAAATAAAGCCCCATCATCGAGCGAGCAGTTCTCCAACTACTAGGATAAATTGGTACACCCGCTGATTTCAACTCCAAAACAAGATCTTGATATTCACGTCCACCAACCCATGTGGCAAGTATTGGTTTTTTGTATGTTTCATGATACTTTCTTTCTCTTACCATCTTAAGTATCGCTCCAGTAAATTCCTCAGGACGTGCGTATCCACCATGAACAGATGCAACAATCACCCCGTCAATATTCGGGTCTTCAAGCATATAACGTGTTGCTGCTTCATATCTATAGAATCCTGCATCTGCAACTAAATCTGCAGGATTATTTGGTTTGACTAGTTCAGGTAATATTTTATCAATTTTCTTATATGTTTTTTTAGAAAGTTTTGGTACTTCCAACCCATTTGCCTCACATGCATCTGTTAGAAGAATTCCAAGGCCTCCACCATTAGTAATTATCCCTACTTTGTTACCGTTAGCGGGTGGTTGGCCGGCTAGTGCTTTTGCCATATCAAAAAGTTCAACGATATCTCGACATCTTATGCCACCAGCTTGTTTTATTGCTGCACTATAAATTTTATCGCTTCCTGCCATGCTTCCTGTATGAGATTGAGCGGCTCTTGCACCAGCACTACTTCTTCCCGCTTTTACAACTAGAACTGGTTTGTCACAGTTATGTATAGAGTTCATAAATTGTCTTCCCTCTTTTACCGCCTCGATATATAAACCTATTACTTTTGTATCAGGATCTTGTGCAAAATAATCTATTAGATCATCATCATCTATGTCAATTTTGTTTCCAACACCAATTATTTTTGATACGCCCATGTACTCATTGTTCGCAAGATAAATCATTCCAATACCAAGTGCTCCACTCTGGCTTATCAATGATACATTCCCCTTCTTTGGGTTACCATAAACAAAAGAAGCGTCAAGACCAACAGACGCGTTCTTGTAACCCATTACATTCGGTCCGAGAACGTTCATATCTGTGTCTCTGATAATATTTTTAAGTTCATTTTCTAGTTCATCGTTTCCAATTTCACTAAAACCTGATGAAATAATTATTACATTTTTTACATTTTTATCTTTACAATCTTTTAGAATTGAAGGAACAATTTTAGCAGGAACTGATATCAGTACAAGTTCTAATTTATCTGGAATATCTGTAATTTTTTTATAACATTTCAAACCAAGTATCTCTTTTTCGTGAGGATTAATAGGATACAATTTACACTCATAATCAGAAATAAGAATATTTTTTAATGCAGCATTGCCAATCTTTCTAGTATCTTTTGATGCTCCTACTACAGCTATACTTTTTGGTTTAAAGAATGTTTCAAGTTTATTTTTCATAATAACTTTCCTCTTAGAAAATTTCCTAAATTAGGCATCAGTTTTTCTTTTAATAGTATTACGTTAGAAAAAAAATCTATGAAGATAGATATTGTTTCATTATATCAACTACTTCGGAGCTACTAGTTGCTTTTTGATATTCCTCTAATGGTTTTTTATTTAAATCCAAAAAATGCGGCGCCCATTTATAGATGTTTAATATTTTTTCCGAATCTTTGTTGTAACCTAAAATATATAGTGCGGTAGCAAAAGCCTCCAAAGTTGTCAGTTTAAAGGGTTTACCATAATTTACGGGATTAGCTGCAACAACAAAAGGTAAAGCACGCGAATAGTTTCTTTTATCCAGATATTCAAAATTATTTTCTGCATTTTTCCAAGAACAATCAACAGCAAGAATACCATTCTTTCTTGCACAGGCTAGATCCTCTTTAGAAATACTTTTTTCAGCGAAAGGATTGAGAAGAATTGTATTACGAGGTGTACGTCTAATATTTGTAAAAATTTTTACATACCCAAATTTCTGAAGTTTTTTAGCACTACACTTCTTCGGGTCATCCTCATCTGCATGATAAACAAATAAATCTATTTCATTCATCTTTTTTTCACTTTTAGATCAAATACATAATGGCTGATACCAGGAGCATAAGATTTTACCTTTCTAATATCTAAAAGACTTATTTTTCTATTAAATTTTTTAGTTTTTTCTTCAAATTTTTTAATAGGTTTATCAAGAACGATATCCTCGGGAAATTTTTCATGAAAATGTATAATTCCCGTATTGTCTCTTAGAGACTCTATTGCATTAGAAAAGAATTTTTCAGTACCTCCAATATAGCCCATTACAACCCGGTCTGCAATGTTTTTAGGTAAAACCTCTCTGTTATCACCTTTTAATGGTTCAACAATATCAGATACATGATTTAAAACAATATTTTCTCTAAGATATTTATACGCAATAGGATTTTTTTCACAAGCAAAAATTTTTTTAGGTTTACAGTAAACAGCTAAAGGAAGGGTGAAATAACCTATGCCAGCAAACATGTCTGTAATAATTTCATCTTTACAAGAAATTTTTGACATATGTTTTCTTTCACTCATATTACCAGATGAAAACATTACTTTCTGAGGATCAAGTTTAAATTTAATACCGTTTTCTTTATGAATTGTTATAGTATCATGTGATCCATAAATAACTTCCACATCGGGTTCTCTAAAATCTCCAGTAATACCCCCAACATCATTTAAAACAGTCTTACAACCCAAAACATCAGAATAGACCTCTCCAATTACAACATCATAATCTTTTAGTTTTTCATCAAGTTTGATGATTAACATTTCACCATTTTTTTCCCACTTGTCAGGTAATAACCTTAATTTTTCTAGCGGAATTTTATATTTTAGTTTTTTTCTAATTTGTTTGATTGGTTTTTGAACCATTTCATTTTTTATATAAACTATAATAGTTTAAATAATGTCCCCACTAACTCTTTTTAATAGATTTCATATACCCTCTTAAACAATGAATCTTTTTCCATACGAACCTCGTAAAAATCAAATAGCTATAATGCACACAATCAATAGAGTATTAAAAGAAAGAAAAGACCTAGTATTTGAATCAGGGACCGGTTCAGGTAAAACAATATGTGCGCTTTCTTCTGCACTAAATTTTGCAATAGAAAACGATAAAAAAATTATCTATACCACTCGAACAAATGCTCAACAAAGGCAAGTAATAATTGAATTAAGAGAGATAAGAAACAAAAATAAGAAATTAAAAGAGAAAGTGTTTGTAGTTGGAATGCAAGGCAGATCAAATATGTGCATCCTTGCAAGAAACAATCCTGATCTCTCTGTTGGATCATCTGAGGAATTATCCAGATATTGCTCAATGGAAAAAAAGAAAGCAAAAAATAATCAGAAAAAAGGATGTCTGTATTACCATGGTTTTTTAGATGAAAAGAAAAATAAAGAAACCATGAAATGGTTTAAAGAGAAGCTTCCTACTGCTGAGGAGTTTATTGATTATTGTACTAAAAAACAAATTTGTCCATATGAACTGAATAAACAATTAATCAGAGATTCAAAAGTTGTTGTTGTGCCATACATCTATGTGTTTGATTTAATGATTCGTAACATGCTTTTTGATTCAATGAGCTGTCCTGAAGAAGATATGATACTTATTGTTGATGAGGCTCATAATCTACCTGATTACATAAGAGATCTTTACTCAGCAGAACTAAGCATGTATAATCTTAATAACTGTATCTTAGAGTCAGAAAAATATGGTGATCCATCTATGCTTGATGGAAGATTTTCTGTGAAAAGTTTTTGTGAAACACTTGTTGAAATTTTACGTGATCTACGAGATACATATGTATATTGCATACTTGAAGATGGGATACGAAAAGGTAGTGTAAAACAAAATGATGCGTTTATCCCAAGTCATGAATTTGAAACAGAGATTTTGTCCAGATTTAGTATAACAAGTAAATCTCTTCATGATATGATAGGGGATTTAATTGCATATGGTGAAAAAATACAGGAGTACAGAGAAAAAGAAGGTAAGCTTCCTAGGTCATATCTTCATAAACTAGGGGTATTTCTAGATTTTTGGATAAATCTTGAAATGGATCAATATGCAAAACTAGTTGTAGATGCAAAACAGGGTAAAAATCCGCGTATTGAATCTTATTGTTTGGATCCATCTATTGGAGCAAAGATTATCCGTGATTTTCATGCATCTATTCATATGAGCGGAACTCTTGAACCTCTTGAAGAATATCGTGATTCAATGGGGCTTTCGGATTTAACAGAACTTGTTTCTTATCCTTCAGCTTTTCCAAAAAATAACCGTAAAGTGTTTTTTGTAAAAGATGTTACAACAAAATATTCTGAGATTTTAAAAGATGATAGGATAATGAATCGGATGATAAATTATGTAAAGGATATATGTAACTTTTTCCCTCATAATACCATGGTTTTTTTCCCTAGTTTTAATGTTATGTCTACATTTCGTAACAACGATGAATTATCAAATCTCGAAAGATGTGTATATTTTGAAGAGCAAAAGATGTCTCAAACTGCTTTAATGGATCTAGTTTCTAATTTTAAGGAGCATGCTAATGATAGTAATGATAGAGCTGCTCTTTTTAGTGTGATGGGTGGAAGAATAAGTGAAGGTATGGATTTTCCAGCAGAGGAACTTGAATTAGCATTAATTGTTGGTATTCCATATCCTAAACCCACTGCTCGACAGAGAGGTCTCCGCAGATATTATGATTTAAAATTCAATAAAGGCTGGGAGTATACTGTTGAGGCTCCTACTGCAAGAAAACTTTTGCAGTCAATTGGTAGACTAATTCGTGATGAAAAAGATCGAGGTGCGGCAGTGATTCTTGATCGTAGAGCAACAAGATTTAAACGTTATATTAAAGATCTTGAAGAATCAAAAAATTTAGTGGAAGATATTAAAAATTTTATGGGAAAATGATTTTTTACCATTCTCTTTCAAATGCAGAATAATCTATTCTTTCCCAGTCATCAATATCAACACCGCCATGTGTTCCATCTGAATAATCTACAAATTTGTACATCCAACAATAGTTCATGCAGCTCCTATATCTTGTATTGATCAACCATTCAATTGGTCCTTGGTTTCTATCATGCCCAGGTATCGGCCAGAAATCAAATGTATGACCTAGCTCATGCATGTATGCACTACCATAAACAATGTCCTCATCAATTCCTTCTTCATTTATTATTAATTCATGTCCACTACTTGATATTTGAAAAGCATTTGGACGATACATATATCCTGCGGCTCCCTCTGTACTATAAACAACCAGCCCATAATGAAAAACCCCTCTTCGCCAGTTATTATTATCGTTATGTAGAAAGTAATCTTTATAAATATCATTCAAATCACGGTATCCAATTTTATGACCGAAAGGAATACTATCAGTGCCACCCATGGTATTATAGTCTATATTGAGAAGAATATTTTGTCTGTTAAAAGAAGTGGTCATAAGTTCTTTTGCGCTTAACGGAAATCTTGTTACTTGTCCCTCGGGGCCTTCTTCCATAATGTCTAGTTCTATAAAAACATCTTTTCTGAATGGATCTGAAAATCCTTCTTTAGTTAGGTATTCTTCAAAGTTGTTTATACTGTCTCCGTCGGAATCAAGGAGGTTATGGTTTTCTGAACTGAATGGATTATATCCCCATTTCCATTCCCAGCTAACAGGTATCCCATCACCATCGGGGTCACCTGAATTTTTTGATTCCGGATCTGTTCCATATTTGTTTAATTCTGCCCAGTAAGGTATACCATCATCATCATAGTCGTTTTGATAAATATTAAACCAAAGTTCAGAGTCTTGGTCTTTTGTATATATTGTACCATCATCGCAACCACATAGCCGCCCGTATCCACTTTGATCAGATAATTCATCATCTCCGGTCCAGCGACCTGTTTTAATACTATATTTTAACTCTACATCATAACCATCTTCTGTAGTTCCAGAATCGCCACTTATGTCAAATAATGTGTTTGACAAATCATCCCATAGTTGGATTTTGATGTCAACGAATTCCTCATCATCAGGGACATCAAGTGTAACTTTCCACGAAATATCATAAATATATCGTTGATCCTCCCATATATCACTTGTAGATTTAATGTCATTGATATATACTTCAACATAAAGACTTGGGTTTGCGTTTGCATTTTCTGTTTCAATTTTGTTTCTTTTTGATAATAAATTTTGTAAAAATTCTGGGAGCATATTAAACCAAGTTCCCGTAATAGCTTTCGAGGATGGCCCAAGGCCTTTATCTTCTAGAAAACGAATTTGTTTAATTTCAACGGTTACAGTTGTATCAACTAATGGATCAAAATCCTCAAGTTTTTTTGTTTCAATTATCTTAGAATATGCTGTATTACTTAATATCATAAGTAATACACTCAGTACAGCTATCAAAATTTTTTTTCTCATAATAACCCCCTAAATTATTAGTATAATATAGAGAAGTACCATAAAATAGTTTTTATTGAAATATATAAATACTACAGTGAAATTTTACTTATATTAATCATCAGCAACATACATTGCTCTTTTCATGCCAACGTCGGAATCCCATATAAATGCCCAGTCGTCTTCACTGTTTTTGCGATAATCATCAATATTTTGGATGAAGTTTTTAACCTGAGAATCCATCATATCAGCCTGGTGTACTACCATTGCTTCAATTGTTTTTGGCATCCGGGGGCTTCCAAACTCGTATTTTCCATGATGACTGAGAATAATATGACATATTTTGTTTTCAAAGTCGGAGTCAAAACTATCATCTTTTTTTCTAAGGTCTTTTATTTTCTCACGAACCCAACGATCACCTATCACAATGTGCCCTATGAAATTACCCTCATCTGTTTTATCGATTGCAGCACGAATCCCGTACTCCTTAAGTTTTCCGATATCGTGCAATATTGCTCCAGTAATCACCATATCTCGATCTATACCTTCATACATCTTACAAATATTGTCACACAAGCGCATAACACCAACTGTATGCTCTAGGTTTCCACCTACATAATTATGATGATGTGTTATTGCAGAGGGGCTTGTTGAAAAGTTTTTTACAAACTCAGAGTCATCAAAAAAAGAATCTAGTAATCTTTTCAACTGCTCATTTTTTATTGTTTTAACATTTTTTTCAATTTCTTCCAAAAGTTTTTTTATATACTCTTTTTCAAGAGATGGAAGGAAATCTTCTACATCATATTCATCTGGACTGCATCTTCTAATACCACCTACTTTTTCACTAATTGAAACCTGTGGTTTATCCTCATATATCTCTACATTGCCTTGACGAACCTGAATTACATCACCGACTTTGAAGCTATCATATAGTCTTTTTACACGATCCTTGTTTTCTCCACCCCAGAATTTTATATTTATCTCACCTGTTTTATCAGTAACAATAAGATTAAACCATGTGCCTCTTTTATATGGTCTGGGTGGATTTTTAATTTTTACCGCGAAAAAATCGTTTAAGATATCTCCTTCTTTTAAGTTTTCAATGAACTGTTCTTTTTTCCGTTTACCTGTATCTGTTTTTATCATAGTTTGTTCATCCTTTTTCTTCTGATATTTATAAATATCTGACATTTATTAACCTCCCAATTTTAATAAACCTAATTTTTTATTACTAATTTATAACATGGAGGTATATACATTTTTCCTTATAATATGTACTAAAAAACCTCTATTTTGTTATATTTTCCTACAAAAAGATATCATATATTATATTTCTTCCCTTCTTTTACGATATATGTATCTGTATCTAATTTATTAAATAAATTTGGTTTTTCTGTATGAATTGGATATAGTTTTTTAGGATTAATTGTTTCTATCATGCTTTTTAGATCTGCACCATTAATATGTCCTGAGCAATGTGACTGTAAAAAATTCATATCAAAATGCATAATCCAGTTTATCATTCTTTCATAAGATATCTCCATTTCTTCATTAAATGGTTCTGAAAGTGAATGTATATACATTCCATTATTTGGTTTTAAATCAATAAGCATATTAAGATACCAGAAATTTAAAACAACAATATAATCTTGAGCATTCTTTCTTATTTCTTCAGATGTTTTAATATTTGGATAATCAAGTCTTTTTTTGATATAATAATCTGTATAATCATCATCAATGTATGTGCCTGTTAGTCTCTTTGGTTTCAATATAACTATATTATCATCTCTACTATCAGGTGATTTTAATTTTTTATCTTTATGATAACGCTCTAGGTAGCATGCATGTTTGAAACTAATTACCAGTTTTCTATCAAGTGCTTTAGAAATATTATAAAATGTTGTAAAACGATCTACATCTTTAAAATTAAAATCAACAACTGATAATTTCTTATTTTTTTCAAGATTCTTTTTAGATTTATTAAAAACTTTTTCTTCTGATTCATATGTTTTGCCGCTATCAATACGGGTTCCCTCGGTAATCATTGCAGTTGGTTTTACCTCTTTACTTTTATCAATAAAATCCTCTGTTAGATGTTTGTGTCTGCCGTGTCTTCTTAAATCACCTGTATAGATAACAGCTCCTTCAGATGTATGTATTATAAAACCATATGCCCCTGGAACCGAATGATCTGTATGAACGGGTTCTATTTCTAAATCATCGATTTTTATCTTATCACCGGTTCTGAAGGTGTGAAAGGTTCTTTTTACGGGCGGATCTTTTCTACAACTCTTATATACTGGTCTTTTTTTAAAATCTAAAACTTCACTTTCTATTTCTCTTCTACTTTGTTCTTTAACTGCTTCAAGTATATATTTACATGTTTTTCCACAATAAACTGGAATGTCTCTATGTAAAAATGAGATATAGTTTGCATGATCTGCGTGGGCATGGGATAGCAATACAGCTTGGACCTCTGGAGCTTTTGGTTTTATTTTTTGGTGTTCTAGTAAATCTTCTCTGTATATGCCCTCTATATTTGGTATCAAGTTTAATTCTAAAAAATCGCCTATTCCATTTGCAGAACGTGGAGTTAAAAATTCCTCGAAATATTTTTCTCTTCTACCAAAACTCATCCCAAAATCAAGAAATATTTTCGTGTCTCCATCTTCTAATAGAGTTTTGTTTCCCCCTATTTCGTTAATACCGCCGTAGAATGTTAGACTTACCAGTTAAACCACCGTTGAATTCTTTTAAAACAATAGCAACTAAATAAAGTTTGTTACATAAAAAATACCATTTTTTTTGAAAATAAGTTGGTTTTAATACAATGCAGTTTAAAATTTTTTATTTATTTCTATTTTTCTTTACTCTTCTTATTTTCATTAGCAAGATCTCTAGCTCGTTGTCCGACAACAAAAAGTTTTGCAATAAAAGAAATCTCATTTGCCTCGTCTTTACTTGATACTTGCCCTACTATCAACATAAATATGTGTTTAATTTACTACTTTTAAACTGTTGTTGTACAATTATTACCTAATTTTTTGCAATCGAAAAAGATAAATAATGCGGGTTTATAAAGAAAGTGCAAGGTGTCGGTAAAATGACTCGGAAAAAGATAGACGACATGCTTGCGTCTTACGATAAAGATGATCTTACTATATGTACTGTTTGTTCTCATTCTAGTCTACAAATTTTTAATGGTGCAAGAAAAGAAGGTTTTAAAACATTAGGTATTGCTGTTGGAAAAGAAAGAAAAAAATTTTATGATGCTTTTCCTCTAGGAAAACCAGATGAATTTTTAATTGTAGATGATTACAAAAAAATTTTAAAAAGTACTGATAAGCTTAAACAAAAAAATGTAATTGTTATCCCTCACGGTAGTTTTGTAGAATATTTAGGTGCAAAAAATTTCTTGAAACTTGATCTTCCAACTTTCGGAAACCGTGATGTATTGATCTGGGAATCTGATCGGAATAAAGAAAGAAAATGGCTTGAGGGTGCAGGTCTCACAATGCCTAAAGAAGTCAAAGATCCAAAAAAAATTGAAAAACCAGTTATTGTAAAATATCATGGTGCAAAAGGTGGTAAAGGTTTTTTTATAGCAAAGACTTATGAAGAATTTGAAAAACGGATTAATAAAAGAAAACCCTATACAATTCAAGAGTTTGTGATGGGTACTCGTTATTATCTACATTATTTTTATTCTCCTATTAGCAATGATGCTTATAAACTCAAAAAAGGTAGTCTACAACTTCTTTCTATGGACCGTAGGGATGAAACAACTATTGATGAGGTACAACGACTTGGTAGCATTGCTGAACTTGAAGAAATCGGCATTCACCCTACTTTTGTTGTCACAGGTAATATACCAATTGTCATGCGTGAGAGTCTTTTGCCAAAGGTTTTTGATATGGGTAAATGTGTTGTGGAAAAATCTTTAAAATTATTTGGCGGGATAATTGGTAGTTTTTGTTTAGAAACTGTTGTAACTGAAGATCTTGAGTTTAAAGTATTTGAGATTTCCGCTCGTATTGTTGCGGGAACCAATCCCTATATTGCTGGCTCTCCTTATTCTGAACTAATTCAGCCTGACTTATCAACAGGTCGCCGTATTGCTCAAGAAATTAAATATGCTAATAAGAAAAATAAGCTTAATGCGATTCTAAGCTAATTTCGTTTTTAATAAATTATATTTATACCAAAATATATCGTCAATTTGTTACATATAATAAATTTTTATACGAAAATATTATAAATAAATATAGGATAACTATATGTTGTGTTTATTGGGGAGGTAGACTTGTGATGAAAAAAATAATAGTATTTTTAATAATGATGCTGTTGATTATAACAGTTATACCAACAACAGGATACAAAATAAATAAAACCGTAAACAAAGAAAATAGTATTAAAAAAATGGTTATACCCTCGTTAATACCACCTGACATACATAAAATTAGAGAAAGTTCAAACATGGATCCAAATCCAGGTTTTTACGAGACAAGCGAATATATGATTGGTAGTATTGCTGTTGGTGAGATTTTTTTAGAAAGCGTTGGTGGTAATGATCCGAGTACCGAAAATTGGCAACCATATGAAGAACTTAATGTTCAACAGGAAATAGCCTATGCTCTAAATCAATGGTGGGCTTCTCAGAATCCTAATGCTCAGGTTAGTTTTACATATGATTTGCATACTCAAGTTCCGACAACTTATGAGCCTATTATTCATCCGTCTGCAGTTACTAACGATGCATATGAAAAGCTCTGGGTAAGTGAAGCAATGGCGCATCTTGGTTATTCATCTGGTGATTGGATGAAACGAACTAGAGATTATGTTAATAATCTTAGGCAAACCAAGGGTACAGATTGGGCTTTTGCAATTTTTATTATTGATAGTACAAATGATGCAGCAACAGATCCTACGACTCCAGGGGCTTTTTCTGATAATTACTGGGCTTATGCCTATAAGGGAGGACCCTTTTGTGTTATGACATACGATAACGATGGATGGGGCATCAGTAGGATGCACCAAGTTCTTGCTCATGAAACAGGACATATTTTCTGGGCTACAGATGAATATGATGGAAATAATGAATACAGTGGTTATCTTAATGTGATGGATAATGAGGGATCTGGTTGTTTAATGGATACATGTGCATTATGTTTATCGTCAGGAACTAAAGGACAAATAGGTTGGAGAGATACTGATGGGGATAGCATTCTTGATATTATTGATACAAATCCAGATACAAATCTAATTCCATATTCTCCTGATCCAACAACAAGTACAACACTAGTTTATACAGGTTCTGCTATAGTAGTACCGTATCCAAATAACAATCCACAAATAAGTTGCTCAGGAAACGATGTAACTATAAATACAATTTCAAATGTAGAATATCGTGTGAATAGTGGAACCTGGAAAAATGCTAACCCTGTAGATGGAACTTACGATACTTATAAGGAGCATTTTACAATGACCATTGGGCCATTAACTCCTGGGACATATACAATAGATGCAAGAGCTATTAATTCAGTTGGAAATTATGATCTATCTCCTTCTTCTGATACAGTTACAATAACAACTGGTAATACACCACCTGTTAAACCGTCAAAACCCTCAGGGCAAGTCAATGGAAAAACCAATACACCTTATACTTATACAACATCAACAACTGATCCTGAAGGAAATCAGGTCTCTTATTGGTTTGATTGGGGCGACGGAACAAATAGTGGATGGGTTGGCCCATATCCATCAGGTTCAACAGGTAACGCTACAAACACATGGGCTACTCAGGGTAACTATCAAGTAAAAGTAAAAGCTAAAGATGTACATGGTGCTGAAAGTGCTTGGTCAGACCCATTGGGTATTAGTATGCCTAAGAATAAAATAATCGAAGGTTCACCGATACATTTTCTCAAAAATTTTCCATTATTGTCTAGAATACTACAATTTTTAATCTAAAAACTCTAATAACTTTCTCTCTTTTTTTATTTACAAAGTGTCACCATTATAGCAATCTGTGCCCACATCCTATTTTCTGCTTCATCAAAAATAACACTCTGCGGTCCATGAGCAACTTCTTTTGTGACCTCATAATCATAATAGGCTGGCAGACAGTGTAAAAATATTGCATCAGGTTTTGCCTGCTTCATTAACTTCTCATTTACTGTATACCCCTTGAATTCTTTTACTCTTTGTTTTTTTTCTTTTTCATCTCCCATTGAAACCCAGGTATCTGTTGCAATGATGTCAGCATTTTTTGTTGAATCCTTTATTTTGTCTGTAACCTCAACTTCTACATTCATTTTTATTCCTTTGTTGACATAATATTTGTCAGGCCAATATTTTTTTGGCGATACAATTTTAATATTCATACCAACAATTCCACATCCAAGAAGATATGAATGAGACATGTTGTTATTTCCGTCGCCAATATAAACAAAGTTAAGACCTCTAAGTTTTTTCTTATGTTCTTTAATAGTCATAAGATCAGTTACAACCTGACAAGGGTGTTCCTTGTCATCTAAACCAGATATAACTGGTACTGTAGCATTTTCTCCAAGTTTTTTCATATCTTCATTTTTCATTGCTCTATACATAATAATATCAACATAGCGAGATAGAACTAAAGCTGTATCTTCAATGGTTTCTCCACGACCAAGCTGTATATCATTCTTACCCAAAAAAATAGCATGTCCACCGAGTTTTGTCATACCTGTTTCAAAACTAACTCTAGTCCGAGTACTACTTTTCTCAAAAATCATCCCAAGAGTTTTATCTTTAAGAAGTTCTATCTTTTTACCTGATTTAGCTCTTTTTTTTAGTTCGATTCCAAGATCAATTATCTCCTCAAGATCTTTTTTTACATCCAACATTGATATTAAATTTCGGCTCATTGAAAATTCCGAATATATTTTCCGCCCTTAAAACTATCGGACATGGGAAATATCTAAATCAATAGAAATTATTACAATTTTGATTTTAAGATGGGAGTTGACATAGGCAATCTGTTTAAAAAAGAAAAAATATCATATAATGATCTACATGATAGGGTTATAGCTATAGATGCACATAATGTTCTACATCAATTTTTATCAATAATAAGAAGTAGAGATGGATCTTTGTTGAAAGATTCAGAGGGAAGAATTACAAGCCACTTATCAGGTCTTATTTATAGAACATCAAATCTTATTCAAGCAAGAATCAAACCTGTTTATATCTTTGATGGAAAACCTCATCCTTTAAAAGAAAAAACATTAAACGAGAGAAAAAGACGAAAAGAGATAGCTGAAAAAGAATATAAAGAAGCATTAGAGAAGGGAGATCTTGCAAAAGCAAGAACTAAAGCTCAGCAGACATCAAGGGTTACAGATGAAATAATCGAACAGAGCATTGAACTTTTGGACGCACTTGGAATACCTTATATTAAAGCTCCATCAGAGGGAGAATCCCAAGCTAGTTATATGGTTAAAAAAAATGATGCATATGCTGTCGGTTCTCAGGATTTTGATTGTCTTTTAGTTGGATCACCAATACTAATTCGTAATCTCACCTCTTCATCTAGAAGAAAATTACCTGGAAAAAAATCTTATACAAAGGTTAATCCCGAGCTTATTCGTTTAAAACCCAATTTAAAAAGACTTAGGATCTCTCATAAACAACTTGTAGATATGGCAATTCTTATTGGAACAGATTTTAATGATGGGATAAAAGGTATTGGCCCTAAAACTAGTCTTAAGTTGATAAAAAATAATGGAAACGCCGAAAATGCAGTTGCAAAAACAGGTGCAGATAACGCCCCTTCCTTTGATGAAATAAAACAAATACGTAAACTTTTTTTAGAACCCAATGTGACAAATGATTACAAACTAGAATGGAAAAAAGCTGATAATGAGAGGGTAATAAGTATTTTATGTGATAAACATAGATTCTCAGAAGAAAGAATAAAAAATGTCCTAAACAAATTTGAAAACATGGAAAATATTGTTAAACAAAAAACATTATTCTGATTTTTCTTTTTCAGTTGCAGTAATAATAAGTTTTTCTACCTCTGGAAAAACACTTTTAACTTTTTTTGTAATATCTTTTTTTATTGAATTAAAATCTCTAATTGTCAAATCACATGGCACTTCTATTTCAAGTTCACCCTGATAAATAGGTCCAGAACGTCGGAGTCTTACAACATACGCAGATTCAACGTTCTCTATTTTTTCTGCTATTTTTTGAATAACATAGCTTCTATCTATACATTCTTTATTACACGCATCAACAAGCATATAGCTTGCTTCTTTTATGGATGCAAAACCAATTGTTACAATAATTGCTGCAATAATAAATCCAACAATTGCATCAGCAATTACAAAACCATAAGACGAAAGAATAAGCGCTACAACAGTGAGTCCTGAGGCTGTCCCATCTTTAATAGTATTAAAAGCCTCAAGTTTTACTGAACCCATATTGGATTTTTTACCTTTTTTATATTTATAAAACCCAAGACCTAGAGCAATGAGAGCAGCTATTAAAGCAACAGTTGCTCCTAGAATAGGTAGTTTAACGGCATGTGGATTAATTAATTGGTTATATGATCTAAAACAAATATATGCTGCTAGAATAACCATTATAATTGCTGCAGCAATACTAGCAAGGTTTTCGATTTTATAATACCCATAATGAAACTTATCATCAGCAGGTTTTCTAAAAATCTTTAATCCAAGAAAAACAACCCCTGACACAAAACCATCTCCAATACAGTCAACACCATTTGCAGTAAGTGCCACACTTTTTGATATTGTCTCACCTAGAATTATTTGTAATACACCTAGAGCTATCAAAGAAAAAGCGGTTATTCCTGCAAGTCTATCTGCATTTTCAATTAAGTGGTTTGTCTCCCCCATATTT
>Ga0272442_10003739_pt1 | contig 21213 bp, 23 predicted proteins | sample SSMForm2O_FD_200262 | JGI IMG/M metagenome (GOLD analysis project Ga0272442, IMG submission 200262) | Marine sediment archaeal communities from Little Sippewissett salt marsh, Falmouth, MA, United States - SSM-Form-2O | ecosystem: Environmental > Aquatic > Marine > Wetlands > Sediment ... | reverse complement strand
TTATAGGTTGATGCGCAAATTGCTTCTGCAGGTGTCATTTTCATATTAAGACAGGCAAGTTGAATAATAAACTGCATGTTCTCGGTCCAACAATTTGGATTTAGGTCTGTTGCCAGGGATACTGGAACACCCAAATCAATTATTTTTCTAGCAGGGGCATATTCCTTCATCATGAGGGAAAAAGGAGTTCCTGGAAGCATTACCCCAATAACACCTTTTTTTGCCATAAGTTTTAGACCTCTGATATTTGATCGAAGCAGATGATCTGCACTTATAGCCCCAACCTCTGAAGCAAGGGCAGCACCTCCAGTATCTACGATTTCATCTGCATGTATTTTTGGAACCAAACCATACTCTTTCCCTGTTTCAAGGATTTTTCTTGATTGATTAGGAGAAAAAACACCCTTTTCACAAAAAACATCACAGAATTTTGATAAATTGTATACTTTAGGAATCATTTCATCTGTTACAATTTGAACATAATCATCTACACTATGTTCCTTTGGAACTGCATGAGCGCCTAAAAATGTTGAAACAATATCAATTGGATGTATTTCATTAAGTTTTTTTTGCGCCTTTAGTATCTTTATTTCTGTCTCAGTATCTAAACCATAGCCACTCTTTGCTTCGCAGGTAGTTGTTCCATGTATTAGCATATTATCCAAACGTTTTCTTGCCTGTTTAACTAATACACTTTCAGTTGCCTTTTTTGTCTCTTTTACAGTATACACTATTCCCCCCCCTTTCTTTAGAATGTCCATGTATGTTAGACCCTTTAATTTCATATCAAGTTCAAACTCTCTTGCTCCTGAGAAAACAAGATGGGTATGAGGATCAATAAAACCAGGCATCACAATCTTATTTTTTGCATTAATTATCTTTTCTGATCTGTAGCTAAGATTTTTACCAATATCAAAAATTAATCCATCCTTAATCGCAACAGAACCACCTTTTATTGTTCCTAATTCACTCATATAATTCCTTGTTCTTGGTTTATCCATCCCTTTTAATGATATCAATTCATTTGCATTTTTAATTAGAATGTCAACTGATTCCATATATCAATCCCAAACTGTTAAAAGAAAAACCTTGATTAAGGGTTTCGGTGTCAAATAATGGACAAAATAGTTGAATGTGTTCCAAACTTTAGTGAAGGTAAAGATAAAACGATAATAAATGCAATTGCAGCAGCTGTAGAATCGGTTGATGGAGTAAAACTATTAGATGTGGACCCAGGGGCTGATTTTAACAGGACAGTTTTTACTTTTGTGGGTGAACCAGAGCCAATTTTAGAAGCAGCAATACAGGCAGCTAAAGTAGGAACATCACTGATTGACATGAGCAAACATAAAGGCGAACATGCAAGAATGGGAGCACTTGATGTTTGTCCCTTTATCCCTATCAAAGGGGTGGATGATAAGGTTTGCATTGATCTTTCGAAAAAGTTTGGAAAACGGATGGCAGAGCAATTAGACATACCCATTTTTCTATATGCAAAATCTGCTTCTAAACCAGATAGAGTCAGACTTCCATCAATTAGAAAAGGAGAATATGAAGCATTGGAGGAAAAATTCAAAGACCCGTCATTTAAACCTGATTTTGGAAAACCTGTTTTTGTCCCAAAAAGTGGAGCTACTGCTACTGGTTGCAGAGACATTCTTATTGCCTATAACATCAATTTAGACACAAGTGATAAATCAATCGCGTCTAAAATATCTGGAAAAATTAGAACAAGCGGTGTGCTCAAGAAAGATAAAGATGGAAACAAGATAATAGGAAAAGATGGGAAACCTGAACGTATACCTGGCAGATTCAAAGGCGTTCAGGCAGGAGGAATGATGTACAATGAAGACATTGCCCAGGTTTCAATGAATCTATTGAACTACAAGGATGTTAATCTACATGATGTATTTGAAGCAGTAAAAGAGGAGGGAAAAAAACTTGGTGTAAAGGCAACTGGCAGTGAGATTGTTGGGCTTGTCCCAAAGGAGTCATTGGTAATGGCCGGACATTTCTATTCTAAAAGGGAAAATCTTGGTATCAAAGATGAGGAAGAATTAGTAGAACTGGCAATTGATAGACTAAGTCTATCTGAGCTTTATCCTTTTAAACCAGAAGAAAAAGTTATTGAATATATGGTAGAAGAGAGTGGCCCCCTAGTGACAATGAAATTGAATAGTTTTCTCTCTGAGCTTGCATCAAATAGTCCAGCACCCGGCGGAGGTAGTGTCGCAGCTCTCTCAGGTGCACTAGGTTGTGCCCTTGGTTCAATGGTTTGCAATCTGACAATCGGAAAAGAAAAATATGCGGATGTACAGGATGAAATAAAGGATATTTTAAGGAAAAGTGAAAAACTAAGAAAGAAATTAATAAAACTAATAGACAAAGACACAGCAGCCTTCAATGATGTCATCAAAGCCTTTAAGATGCCAAAAGAAACAGAGGAACAGAAGAATAAGAGAGGCAAGGCAATTCAAGAGGGATATAAAACAGCTGCAAATGTCCCACTTGAAACAGCCCGGAACTGTGAAAGTATTCTGGATTTTTCTATTGCAATTGCCAAAAAGGGCAATCAAAATTCCATTACTGATGCAGCAGTATCTGCACTAATGGCTCAGGCAGGTGTTGAGTCAGCAATATTGAATGTCAGAATTAACCTTGGTTCAATTAAAGATGAAAAATATGTCAAGAGATTATCTGACGAAATAGAAAGGCTTCATAAGAATGCTAGTAAAAAAATTGATGAAATTCTCAATATAGTAAATTCCAATTTTTAATTTATAGGGATAATGTATAAGTACAGCCTCATCACTTCAACATTTTAAAAATGAAATCTGATATTGAAATCGCCAGGTCTGCAAAGTTTCAAGATATTTATACCATTGGAAATAAGGTTGGAATAAATGAGGATGAAATTATTCCTCTAGGAGATTATAAAGCAAAAATTTCATTAAAAATATTAGAAAGATTAAGGAAAAATAAAAATGGAAAACTAATTCTTGTCACGACAATAAATCCAACACCAGAGGGTGAAGGAAAAACAACAATGACAATTGGTCTTGCACAAGCACTTTCAAAACTTGGGAAAAAAACAATCCTATGCATTAGAGAACCTTCCTTAGGACCTACAATGGGCGTAAAGGGAGGTGCAGCAGGAGGAGGATATTCTCAGGTCGTTCCTATGGAGGATATTAACCTTCACTTCACTGGTGATATGCATGCAATTACAAGTGCTCATAATCTTCTGGCAAGTCTTCTTGATAATCATATTCATCATGGAGATGAATTTCATATTGACCCCCGTTATATTGTCTGGCCAAGGGTATTGGACATAAGTGACCGTTCATTAAGAAAAGTAGTTGTTGGGCTTGGTGGTCCTCAGGATGGAGTACCTCACGAAGAAGAATTTGCAATAACTCCTGCATCTGAGATAATGGCTATTTTATGTTTATCCCAAGACCTAAATGATTTAAAAGAAAGACTTGGAAGAATTATTGTTGCATATACCTATGATAATAAACCAATCACTGCAAATAATCTAAAGGCAGTGGGTGCGATGGCTGTTTTGCTGAAGGATGCATTAAAACCTAACCTTGTACAAACATTAGAAGGTGTTCCTGCTTTTATCCATGGAGGTCCCTTTGCAAATATTGCCCATGGCACAAACAGTCTTATCTCAACAAAGATGGCTTTAAAACTATCTGATTATGTTGTTACAGAAGCAGGTTTTGGTTCTGAGCTAGGCGCTGAAAAATTCTTCAATATTGTCTGCAGAACAGGAAAAATAAAACCAGATGCTGTAGTGCTAGTTGTAAGTGTCAAGGCCTTGAGAAGAAATGGTAATGGGAATGTGAAAAAGGGACTAACCAATCTTGAAAAACATCTTGAGAACCTAAATTTTTATCAAGTTCCTGTCGTAATTTCATTGAACCATTATATCGATGATAAAGACAAAGACATACGGTTAATTGAAGATTTTTGCCAAACAAAAAAAATTCCTTTTGCTGTTGCTGATATCTGGGATCAAGGCGGGGAAGGCGGGATTGAACTAGCAGGAAAACTGATAAGTTTGATCCATAACAATCCCTCAAAATTTAGATACTTGTATGACCTAAATCTACCTGTTAAAGATAAAATAGAGATTATCGCAAAAAAAATGTATGGAGCAGGGCGCGTAGTTTATACTGTTGTTGCTGAAAAAGATATTAGATTAAGTGAAGAGTTAGGTCTTGGCAATTTACCTATCTGTATAGCAAAGACACAATATTCTCTGTCAGATGATCCTAAGATTCTTGGCAGGCCCAAGGACTTTAAAATAACTGTTAGAGAAATCAAATTTTCAGCAGGAGCTGGTTTTTTAGTTCCAATGACTGGAAAGATCACAACAATGCCAGGTCTTCCAAAAAAGCCAACATCTGAAAACATAGATATCGATGATGAAGGGAATATATCTGGTTTATATTAAAACAATTTTTTAATCATATACCAAAATAAATTACGAAGCATTGAAATATAATAAATTCATCCTTTATTTAATTGGGAGGTTATTTTGTGACAGAAGAGAATCTTGAATCCCATATAAATGATATTCTTAATGCTTTAAAAGATGATTCTGAACATAAGGTTACAAAAGAGGAAATCATCCAAGAGCTAAATAAATTTATTGAATATGGAGTGCCAATTGATCAAGCTAAACAGACCCTAATTAAAAAATATGGTGGTGTTGCTGTATTCACCCAATCAAATGAACGAAAATTGATCTCTGAACTTCAACCAAATGAGAGAAGTGTAAACTTGGTTTGCAGGGTAATTGCAGTTAATCCAAAGGAGGTATCTGTTAAAGGTGATAATCGTAAGATATTCTATGGTGTTTTTGGTGATGAGAGTGGAACGATCCCTTTTACTGCCTGGACCAGTGAGCTTGACATTGAAAAGGATGATGTTGTAGAGATATCAAATGCCTATACACGTGAATGGCAGGGAAGTGTAAGATTAAACCTTGGTGATAGGGTAAAGGTTGAGAAAACAGATAAGGAAAAATTGCCTGAAAGTGCCTTTGTCCCAAGAGAAGTCAAAATTATTGATCTAAGGTCAGGAATGGGTACAGTTGATGTTACAGCAAGAATAACGGAGATAAACGAACGTGAAACAGAGGTTAATGGTGTCACAAAAAATGTTTTCTCAGGTGTGATTGCAGATGAAACAGGCAAAGCCCAGTTCACATCATGGCATGATTTCAAGCTCCAAGAGGGAGATGTTGTAAGAATATCCGGAGGTTATGTAAAAAGTTGGAAAGGTATCCCTCAACTGACATTTGATGAGAAGGCAGAGATAGAAAAACTTGATCAAAGCAAGATATCTAAAAAAGACCTGGACCAAACCAGATTACCTCTTTTTAAGCTTATAGAAAAACGTGGAGCTATAGATGTTCAGGTAGAGGGCACAGTTATAGAGATACGCCCTGGTTCTGGAGTTATTATGCGGTGTCCTGAGTGTAACAGGGCTGTTCAAAATGGTGAATGTACTATTCATGGAAAGGTTGATGGCAAACCTGACCTCAGACTGAAACTTGTAATTGATGATGGAACAGGCTCAGTAAGTACAGTTCTAAATAGAGAATTAACAGAGAAAATAATCGGCAAGACATTGAATGAATGTGAAAAAATTGATGAACAAATCTTGACAGATGAACTTAACAGTATCCTGTTTGCCCATAAGTTGATGATACAGGGAAATGCGTTATCCGATGAATTTGGAACTAATGTTATTGCAAAGGATGCAGATTTTGTTGATTTTGATCCTATGAGAGAGGCTGAAAGACTCTCCTCTGAATTGGAGGATATATTATGAAACGACAGACTGCTTGGCGGGTTTTTGCAGGCGAGTTCAATGATTCAACCGTGGAAATAAAAAGTGAAGCAGAAATGACACCTTCATTTGTGGTGACACCTCTTGGTGCCAAGGTTAATAGGGTCTTTATCATCGGTGTCTTAACTGATGTGGAAAATATCTCTGAAGATGGAGAACTTATCAGAGCCCATATATCTGATCCAACTGGCGTTTTCACATTGTATTCTGGACAGTATCAAAAGGAGGTCACGGATGTTCTTTCAAAGATAGAGGTGCCAGCATTTGTAGCAGTCATTGGAAAAGCAAGGACATATTCACCTGAGGAGGGGACTCTTTTTGTATCCATTCGTCCTGAAAGAATAATGCAGGTAAGTGCTGATATCAGAGATAAATGGATACTTGAGACATGCAGAAACACTAAGGATAGGATCGAGGCATTTCTTGAGGCCATGAAAATGGATGAATCAAATATAAAAGCACTTAGGGAACTTGGCTATAGTCTAGAGCTATCTGAAGGCATTGTAGAGGCCATGAAAAGCTATGGAAATGTGGACCTGAACAGATATGTAACTCTCATACAGGAGTCTTTGCAGTATCTGAACCCTGAAAAAGAGGCTTTACCAGATATCAAAGAAAAGACACCGGAAGAGAAACTCAAACCAGAGGAATCTGAAGAAAAGCAAGAAATTGCAGAAGAACCAACAGTTGAAGAAAAAAAGCCTGAACCCAAAAAGTCGGAACCAGAGAAGAAAGCAAAAAAGGCAAAAACAGTGGAAGAGAAAGACACAGTTCAAATTGAGGCTGAAAATACTGTGCTGGAGATAATCAAAAAGATCGAGGGAGAGGATGGAGCTGCCTGGGATGTTATAACTGAGAAATGTGAAAAGTCAGGTCTTAAAAGTGACACAATAGAAGAAGCATTGAATGGTCTTATGGACAAGGGTTTGATCTATGAACCAGTGCTTGGTACCATTAAAACAACCTAGGTAAAGTATTTTTTTCTCCAATAATAGGCAATCGGAAGAACAAATATTATTGCTACTATCATACCTATTACCAGCATTGTATATAAAGAGAAATCGTCTATTATTAGGTCTGTAGATTCTTTTACTTTTTTATATGGTTTCATTAATGGGTAGCTATCGATGTTATCTCCCCCTGGTATAATATATGCAGTATCACCAATGCTATCATTATTCTCATCTGTTCCATTGTAGTCGTCCCAAAAATTCCCTCTGTTTTTATTGAACCAAAGATTTGTGGAGTTATCATATGCATTTTGTGTGTTATTTTCAAAATTATTTTGATATATCAGGTTATTATTTGATGTTCCTTTTATTCTAAAAGCGATATTATTATTGGTTAAGTTGTTTTTATGAATTGAATTGCTGTTGGAGTCAAATAAAATCAATCCATTTGAATTGTTTATTGTGCTGTTTGATATTATGTTATTTTCAGAGTTGTACATTGCTATACCAAATAGATCATTTGAACAATTTGTATTGTTTATTCCAAGGTTTGTGATTTCAATGTTTTCTAATACGTTGTTATTTCCATTGATTCTAATCCCAAAATCACCATTTATTATTGTGAATCCCTTTAGATATACATTATTTGCATCAACATTAATCACAGGATGACATGTTTGATTCTCTTTGTAGAACCCAACAATAATTGTAGCATTCTCACCCTCTCCAAAAATTTTAATTTTATCTTTATCAATTGTCAGATTACTCTCGTTGTATGTCCCATCGTATATGTAAATAGTTGCTCCAGATTCTGCTTTATCTACTGCTTCCTTTATGCTGCTGAGATTCCCTTTCCCAGAACCTCCAACATAGATAACATTTACATTGCTGTATTCAAGGTTTAAGAATTGGTTTACCAGAGCAGCTATGCTAAGTATTAAAATCAAAATACCTACCACAACCATGAATCTTTTCATTTACAATCTTTATTATATAATCACAATTTAGACTTATAATTTTGGTAATATTCCAATTTGAGAAACTACCAAGATAGTTTTAAATAGCTAAAGTCTGAAAGATTTATCTGTATATCTTTAGGATTTGGTGGCACGTATGGGCAATAATTCAAATATTGAGAATTATGAAAATTATCCATCATTGTATGATGAATTTAACCTTGGAGATAGGGTAAAGAGGGTTTATAAAGATAGAGATGGAAATAAAATGGTCTACAAGGGCATTATCTTAGCAATAGATCATAACTGCGTTGAGATATATTGGGATACCAGAGACGGGAAGTACAGACCAAAGGACATGGAGATTGCGTTTACTAACTGTCCAAAAAATGAAATCTTCAATGGAACCCAAGTTTATTCGCCTGTGGAAAAGGACAGATCTTAAAAATATATATTTAATAGGATATTCTAAGTTATTTATTTGTATATATAAAAAGGGATGGAGTATAGGTGGATGAATCGAGAATCATTACCATTATGCATGGCACTAATTGTTCCAATCATATTAGTGTCAATCGTATTGCTATACTATTATGGATATGATATAACTTTGTTTTTTAGATCCCTGGATATCATGTATTACATAATAATAATCCCATTTGTCTTAGGTTTCATTGTTACAATAATTAGATTCATGAGACCAAGCTAAAAATTATAATGCAATAGGATTTTTAGAAGGTAACCAGTCAAAATTTCTCCATGGAATATTCCTGAAATTAATATCCCCCTTGATTCTCTTGGGCAATATTCTGGGCCAGTCGCTCCAATGGTTTCTTCTCCATTTATTGAAAAATGAATTCATGAAATATGCCTGATGGTCATTGTTGATTAAGTTGTTTTTCTGAATCATGTTTTTGTTTGAATCTTCTATAATTATTCCACCAAGATTTCCCTCAATCTCATTATATTTTATCATGCCCTCATTAGATGAACCTCTGAGATATATTCCATATTTTCCATTGTTTTTTATATAGTTGCCATCTATCCTGCCATAGAAAGAACGAATACATTCAATTCCATGGTCTTGATTATCAAAGATTTCGTTATTTTTAATGAGATTATTATTCGACCAATGAGAGTATATTCCCTGTTTGTTCTCAATTATTTTGTTATTTTGAATGGATGCTCTTGAATTTTCATAGGCATAATTTAAAAAAATACCAATCTGATTGTTTTTCACAATATTATTATTAATATCAACATAAGAATCTAGGGTCAATGTCTTAATTCCTGCATCAAATTCCAATTTTCCACTATTTTGTACAGTAAAACCAGAAACCCTGACATTTGGTGCTGATATCTCTATAACATGACCTGTTCCGTTTCCATTTATTATCGTCTTTGTTCTATTCTCACCGTCTAAATTTATTTTTTTGTGTATAACAATATTTTCATTATAGGTCCCCTCTCGGACAAACACAGTATATCCCTCATATGCTATATCAATAGCATCTTGGATTTTATTATATGGGTGTTCTTTTGTCCCGTCCCATGGACCTAATATATTATCATCATCTACATACAGGATTGGAAATTTACCATATGGGTTTTTTATCAAGAATGATTTTTTTTCTATCTCACATTCACCATAAGCTATATTGAACCACCCGTTATCCTGATAATTAACACCCCAGCTGTTTTTTATTATCCAGTAACCAGGATCATCATTATAACCAACTATGGTAACATAATGAGGTCCACTTGATTCTCCCCATCTATGCCTGTATATTCCTTTTTTATAAAATAAAAAATCTTTATAGACATGGAAATATGTTGGCACAGGACCATTATTTATCAATGCCTCTTTTATAGCAGTTTGATTCTCTGGTAAATAGCTCCAACTGGTAATTTTAACAGTCCTATTTTGCCAATCTGGTGATGTGGTGTTTAGCGGATATTGATATAAATTATCTGGGTAAGGCCAACAGGCCTCATCTGGTATCCCATAGTCAACCAGATATTGCGTATCGTTTTCGGGATATGAACCCCAATCAATTGTTCCATTGCTATAAAAAAATAAATGAGCCTCAGATAGGTCACATCCAAATGGATATCCCACTTCGTATTGTATCATGGTTTCCAGTGCACCTACAATTGCAAAAGTTTCGCAACTTGGAAAGGGCGATTGATCTCTTATTGCAGTAGTAAAATCAACACCATCAATATCACGCCAGCTAAAATATGCCGGAAGGTCATTTTTTATTTCATAGCCCTCTTTGATTTTAATATTATTAGAACTTTTAATACAAACTGCATTAATTGAGATGGACATAGATGATATCAACAATAGAATAATGATTCCCAACAAATACGATCTGTTTTTTTTCATAGTTCTGACCTTCCATTAATTTGGTTCGATATTAAACATATATCGTTTAATTTAATTTAAACATTTTTATTATATTTTTTACTTGTATTAAAATATTAAAAATAATAATTTCATTTTTTAGATTCAGGCAAGGCTTGTACAAAAAATATTATATATAAATTAATATAAAATTATTTGTTAATTATGATAGTTATAGGACTATTATCTAGTAAACAAGAAGTTGAAGAGATCAGATACATTGCAAAGATTTGTGACGTAGAAGATAGAATTCATTTTGTTGTTAGAATGCAAAGATTAAAAGAGATGCTAAGAAAGGAGAATTGCCAATAAAACAAGAAAATTTTAATATAAATTTTTGTTTAGAATGAATTGGTGGAATAGATTAGCATTTTAATTGTGGCATCTAGTATAGACCCTGCTAGCGTAAATATAAAAAAGGGGATTTTTGAGCAATCTGAATGGAAGAAAATCGATTCATTTTCAGATAATCCTGTTTACCATTTCAAGAAATCTAAAGACATAATGATGATTACAATAAATGATAGAAAAATAAATCATGAAAATCTTGATGATGAGGTAAAAGAAAAACTTGATTTGGAATTCGAGCATATAATCTTTATTTCAAGACATACAAGCAAGACTGGTAATCCCACACTGACAGTTCATCCAATAGGTAACTATAGTGCTGCAGAGTATGGTGGCAAGTCAAGAACTCTTGTTGAGGCATCTCCAGTTTTAATGACTCAGCTCTTAAGAAATCTAAAAAATAATGCAAAATTAGCAAAACTATACCACAAGGTTTGTTTTGAAGTGACACATCATGGCCCCTATTTGAAGACACCAACCCTATTTGTTGAAGTTGGAAGCAACGAAGAGGAATGGAAAAAAACAAAACCAGCAAGAATAGTTGCAAAATCAGTAATTGAACTATTAGAATCCTACATTAGTAATGAACTATTTATTGAAAAATCACCTGTTATAATTGGATTAGGTGGCGGACATTATGCTCCTAGATTCACAGATGTTGCGCTTGCAAAAAAAGTATCTTTTGGTCACATGATACCAATGTATCACATTGAAGGGGGAAGCATTGATGAGGAAATGATTGAAATAGCACTAAAAAAATCCCCTCAGGCAAGAGGTGTATATATACATAAAAAATCTATGAAAAAATCACAAGTAACTGAATATAAAAACTGGTTTGAGTCCAAGGGGATAAAGGTTTTTTCAAGTAAGGAACTTGAAGAACTATAAAGATTTTTTTGCAAGATTATGAGCAAGTCTAATTGGCTCAGGCACCTTGAACTCACAGAGGTTTTTTACAATTTTCAGAGATGACTCAAATGATATATTATTTCCAGGTGAAATATAAATGGGGTTTTTGATTTTTTCAGAGGCATAATAGCAATAACCTCGTTTTTCACCATTGATGCTTACAACATCACCATTAACATCACCATAAAGGAGACTTTTTGCAACACCGATGCTTGATATATCAAATAAAACCCCCATATGAGAGGCAAGGCCTATACCATAGGGATGTAATATTCCATTTCCATCGAACATAAAAACTGTTGGTTTTGTTTTTATATCCTTTAAAAGTCTTTGAACAAGAGGCTTTTCCCTGTAGGTGAGATAAGTAGATATATAAGGAAATTCTGTTTTTGAGTAAGCAATCTTCTCCTCCAATACCTCTCGAGTCTCGTAATCAACCACAACACATGCTCCACATGCCTCTTCAAATTCACTTTTGGGATAAGCAACATCTATTCCAGCAACAGTTTCAATTTTGTTAAAACCATCTTCCAATTTAATCTTATTAACAAGTTTAAGCTGTTCTTTTCTTAATTCTTTAAGAGGATATTGTGTATTAAAATCATTGAAAAATATCTTTTCAAATTCAATTATCCTTCCATCTTTTACAATAACACCAACATCATTTAATCTTTTGATTTTATCATCACATCCCCTTCCAAAACCACCTAGTCTTCCATCGGAATGAACGATTTTGTAACATGGCATGTCATCAGCATCTGGGTTCTGGTTCATCATCCTTCCAACAGCCCTTGAGGCAACTGTATCCCCAAGAGCATCCGCAATCGCTCCATAAGAAGATATTTGTCCATCAGGAATTTGTCTAACCAAATTATAGGTATATTCAAAAAGATTCATAAGTGGTAATAGTTTACATTCACTAAATATTTTTCTTTGGATATGGCAGACATGAACAACATCAAGTTTCTCGGAACTGCTGGAGCCCGTTTTGTTGTAACTAAGCAATTAAGAAAATCTGGTGGTATATGGCTCTCGCTTGACAAAACAAATGTACTTATCGACCCAGGGCCAGGTTCTCTTACCCGATGTTTATCAAGTAGGCCTAGACTCAATCCAATGGATTTAGATGGGATATTGCTTTCACATCGACATCTTGACCATTCAAATGATATTAATATTCTAATAGAGGCAATGACAAATGGTGGATTCAAAAAAAAGGGCATTGTCTTTGCACCGATAGATGCTTTAGAAGATGATCCAGTAATATTAAAATATATCAGGAATTATGTTGAAAGAATTGAAATACTTGAGGAGGAGGGAAATTATAAAATCAAAAATATTTCATTTAACACTCCAGTAAGACATAAACATGGTGTTGAAACCTACGGATTCAATATTTTTGGGGATAATATTTCCTTATCAATAATTACTGATACGAAATATTTTCAAGGGCTCGAATCTTTTTATAAGGGCGATATTCTCATAATAAATATTGTTCTATTTGAGGGTAGGGACTATATTAATCATTTATCACTCGAAGATGCTGAAAAGATAATATCCAAGAACAAGCCAAAACTTGCAATAATTACACATTTTGGAATGACAATTATTAAGTCCAAACCTTGGGAAATTGCAGAACAATTATCTCAAAAGACCGGGGTAAAGGTTATTGCAGCTTGTGATGGTATGGAAATAGATCTAGATGCATATAAAGAAAAAGATTAATATCCTCAATACTATAGGTAAAAATATAGATAGATATAAATAAAAAGGTTTATCAACAAAAACATTTATCAGTTATTTTACAAGTGGATTCCTATGTCAATTAATAATAAGTCCATTATAGGAATAATCGCAATAATAGTAGTGATTATTTTGTTGGTGATATTTTTAGTTCCATCTACCGATAATGGTATCGATAAAACAAAAATATATACAGGATCTGGACCTCAAATCAACCTACAATCAATTGCTACAGGTAATACAATTGCCATTCCAGAGTTGGGACATACGGCAATATATGGCTTTTATATGGATTCCGAGAGGGTTGGAGATATTACCTATTCTACAGAGGAAGAAGAGGTCTATGAGGGAATTGACTGTTATAAAATAACAGGTAATGGTGATATGTCAGGAGGTTTCACTGGACTGAGATATGATTTTTTATCTTATATAGCAAAATCAGATAATTCACTTGTTTTTTCCAGATATACCTATTATTCTGGTGACACAGAAACAAATTATACTACAAGAGTAGACAAAGACACAGGAAAATTGATAACTGAGGTTGGTGGAACCGAAGTTGTTTACACAATGCCCGAGAGTTTTTGGGAGGTTTCAGATTTACATGACGACCTTGATTTGGATTATGAAAAACAAATAACCATAAAATCAGAGGCCAGTGGATCAGAAATTGAGATAATAATTAACATTTCAGTATCAACAATTGAAGATGTTAATACCCCCATTGGTTTATTCAAAGACTGTTACAAGGTTGATATGCAAATTAAACAACAGACTTTCACAACAACAACAAGTATATGGATAAATGATCAAGGTTTAACACCTAAGATGGAAGTATACCTAACAGAGGGATCTTCAGAAGGATCTGTAACAACCATCCTTGAGGAGTATAACTGATTATTTCAACAGTTCCTAATTAAATTTTATTTCTCTTTCTTCAACAATTTTTGCTCTTCCACCTACCCTGACCTCATCATTGACAAATTTAACTGATACTCTGCCTTGTCTACCCATGATGTCTCCCTGTTCACAGATAAAATCACTTCCCTTTACAATACCATTTTTCACTAAATAACTACAAACAGCACCATTAGCAGTTCCTGTTACAGGGTCCTCATTTATACCATATATAGGAGGAAAATTCCTAGCATGATAAAGTGATTCTTTTTGTATTGTCTGAAATGAAAAAAGATGAAAGCTTCCTACATTTAACTCTTTACAGATCTCTTTTATTTTTTTAAGATTTGGTTTTATTGACTCAAGAACCTTAAACGACTTTATACATATAGGTAATGTGAAAAGGCCTGTTGATACGATTTGATGTGGTAAGGAATCATCAATTTCATCTTTTTGTATATTTAGAGATGCTGCAATTTTTTGTGTATCTAAATATATATCCTTTAATATAGCTTTACTCTGTCCCATCATTACTCTTTCAAGTTCGCCATCTTTTGAAAAATAAATAAATACTGGTAGTATACCTGCCTTTGTCTCTTGAGTTAAGACAGTATTCCTATTTGTGTTCAATAAACCTTTAAAAGCCATTGTAAAAAACGTGGCAATGGTGGCATGACCACATAAATCAACCTCGACCTCAGGAGTGAAAAACACATTTTTATAATCAGCCTTTTGACTGGGAAACACAAATGCGGTCTCAGAGACCTTCAACTGTTTTGATACAAATGCCATCTGATCATCAGTCAGATTAGGTGAATTCAAAACAACACCTGCAGGATTTCCACCTTCTAAACTTTCTGTGAATGCATTTACCTTTTTTACATAAACCTTCATTGAAAAACCTATTTCTCAATTTGAATAGCATTTAATAGCTTTTTTACAATAGAATTGAAAATTAATTGAATATGGCTTTATCTTCTATGGTTCCATTCCTTTGCTGAAAAACATTCTCTTTCAAAGCTTTCTGCAAGGTTAATTTCCTCATCTGTCAGAACCCCGTTGACCAGTTTTATGTTAAATTCTTCTTCAAAACCCTTCCTCATTGAATCTGCTACTTCAGAAAAACATACATCTGAATCTAAGATATGTTTAATTGAGGTGACCCTTTCCTTTACATCCTTTATCAACTTGTCCTTGATCTTTTCATCTGGGACTCTTAAAATTGAAAACATTTTCTCAACATTAACATCCATAAGAATGGTACCATGTTGAAGAACAGTCCTTGATTTTCTTGTTTGAGCGTTTCCAGATATTTTTTTATGATTTGTAAGAATATCATTAATGGGGAAATAGTTGCTCTCGATTCCCAAATCCTCCAAACCTCTGATAATTGCACCACATATCCTTTTATAACTATCAATGATGTTCTTAGGTATCTGTGGATGGGATTCAGCAATGACTATACTATAGGTGAGCTCTTTTTCATGAAAGACTGCTCCACCACCTGTGATCCTACGAACATAATCAACACCAACCATTTTGCAGTAATCCAGATCAATTTCCTCCTCCAAGCTCTGAAAATATCCAATCGATATAGCGGGTGGACTCCAAGAAAAAAACCTCACTGTGGGTGGCACAATTCCCTTGCTATTGGCTACAAGAACTGCCCTGTCAATTGCCATATTAGAATAGGCAGTTTTGTTTTCGGTAGTCAATAATCTCCATTCCTCTTTCATCTTAAACACCTCAATATTCCCTCAACCAGCCCTTCGGAATTAAGACCAATGAAATCTATGTTGTTTTTTTCAATAATTGTATCTATTTTATTTTGTAAAACTTCTTTTTTTATTGATGTGTTAATCAATTCATTTTCTATCCATTCAATTGATTCCTCAGGATAAGCAAAAAAATCACCAGTGATTTTTATTTTATTTATCAAGAGTTTCCGATAATTATAATCAATAAAGATCTTTAACAATTTCCCATCAGGAACTTTATAAACAGATTTCGACTTCATTTGAATGCACAATTCAACAACTAATATTAAATAATTGCTTTTTCAGCGTGATACGAACTTCTTACAAGGGGGCCAGATTCAACATGTTTAAAACCCATTTTTAATGCGAGCTCCTTTAAATCTTTGAACTCATCGGGAGTATAATACTTTTTAATATCAGCATGTTCTCTGGTTGGTTGAAGATATTGGCCTATCGTTAAAAAATCAACCTTTGCACTTATTAAATCCTTAAACGTAGCAATGATCTGATCGTAATCTTCCCCAAGCCCAATCATAAATCCTGATTTTGATTTTGTCTGATCATCTAATTTCTTGATATTTTTTAAAAATCCTATACTCCTTGGGTAACTGCCCTCAGGCCTTATTTCAGGGAAAAGCTGCTCTACTACCTCAATATTATGATTAAAAACATCTGGTTTAGCATCCAAAATAGTTGTAATACATTCAATATCGCCGTTAAAATCAGGGGTTAGAACCTCAACCTTACAATCAGGTTTGGCATCCCTTATTGATTTAATTGTCCTTGCAAAAACACTTGCTCCACCATCAATCAAATCATCCCTTGTAACAGATGTTATAACAGTATATTTAAGTCCTAATTTTTTAACACTTTCTGCAACGTCCTTCGGCTCATCAGGGTTTAGCTTACTGGGCAAGCCATGAGCTACATTACAATATCTACAATTCCTAGTGCAGATATTACCCATAATTAAAAAAACAGCTGTTCCAGAACCAAAGCACTCTGCAATATTTGGACACTTGGCCTCCTGGCAAATAGTATGCAACTTAGTACTTTTTAGAAGGGAAATCATCTGTCTGTATTTTTGTCCTCCACCGATTTTTACCTTAAGCCAATCAGGATGACGTCTCATAATATCAAACACCCATTGTAACTCTTAGAAGATCCCGAACCCCTGGTGAAAAACCAAGAATCAATATGCATATCTTTAAAAGATTGACCAGCGTCAAATAATTTTTTAGCTCATCTTTGAAATAAATATCAAAAATATAAATAACCACGATAATCAGAATGAATTTTACTATAGGAAACAGAGGTCCCCATATTTCAAGTAACATATTTGATGCAGGATGTTTCTCGGTATAGTTCAAACCCATCATAAACGGGTCCTTTATACTGATATAACTTGTTATCCCATCAATGAGATGACCTGAAAGCATAGCCAGATTCAATGGATTTCTATAAACAGAAATTTTCTCCTTATTTCTAAAAATATAGGAAAAAAGATAAACTGTTCCTACAATTAAAAAAACAAGAAAAATAATTATTAAAAAAACGTCAAATCTCACACCTGTTGTTGAACTCCATCGATCACCTAATATCCATCTAGCAATAAAATAGAATGAAGGCAATAGGAAAGCCAGCCCCCCAAAGAACAAAACCCTATTCGTAGTAATTTTGGGATTTTTCAGTTTCTTTTCTAAATAATATCCTAGAAGTAAAAAGAGTATGGCAAAAAAAGCAATCTGAACATAAATCAACGGTGAAATAAACCAATAAATAATTGGTTCCTGAAAAAACTCAGCATCCTCTAAAACCCTACTCACCGGACCATACAATATATATGGCATTAATGCAAGGGCAAATCTCCAATTGACCTCAATTTTCAACCTTTTGAAAAGCTTATATATCCCAAATAAAGCAATTATCAGTATTATACCATAGGTTATCTCTGCAATCATGGTATATCCCTCGTCAGCCCGAACACCGTTGTGATAGGCAACTCCGCCAGCTGCATCTGCTACAACAGGTCCCCAATAATGTTTCCAGATCCATTGATCATAAAAAATTGAGGGCATCAAAATAACTGCAGCCACTATAATTAATATTACAATGAGTGCAACATATATAGAGAAATTCAATTTATTTTTTTTATATAGATCAATTAACTTCATTTTTCTTTGCCTGAAAATATATGGCAGTATAATAACCTTTTATAAATCATTATTCAAAAAATATTGTTTGAATTATTTTAATAGATTAAGAAAAAATTTCTATTCAGTCCAGGGATAATGATATCTCTCCACACAGAAATTACCAGATATTGGTGAGGTAAGATCAACGTTAAATTCAAGGATCTCTTCATCATCTCGAATATAAGGTTCTTCTACTGAGATTGTGTATTCTCCAGGGTTGAGATCCTTAATGCTATAATAAACATCGAATAAACAGAGGCAATCGCAATCTCCTGAGAGCTCTATTTCTTTTATATTTATTCTCTTATCGATAATTGTAATATTAGCAGTTATTTCAGGGCAACAATTAAACCCAGCATTGACATGTTTTAACAATAGCAAACCATCATCATTATAATCATATTCTATACAATCAAAATTTTTTGGTGCGTCATCATCAAAAGTTTCCTTGCAATCGGTGTGATTAATTAAAGTTCCCTTTGAGTCAACAATCTCAATTTCAAGTATATAAATTAGTTTCCCCCACATGTGAATGCCCATAACATTCTTTGCAACTCTAAAAGTAAACCTTACATTAATGCCATCTTGCATGAATTCACTTGGCAGGTTCAATGGATCATATTTTTGCCCGTCATTGGAAAAAATCCCATAAAACCCTCCTTCAACATCAATGTATTTTACTACACCTGTTGCTGTCATTTTCTCTTTTTCAATACATCCAGATATCGCAATTGTCGATAAAAGAATCAGACTTATTAATAAAATATCCAAGGAAAGTCCTTTGTTTTTCATATAAAACTCCTCCAACAATTTCTCATGTGTTATGTACTATTTAAAACTTACAATCCAAATTATAGAATAACCGATTATTGAACTTGATTATAATTAATTATATTTCAAATAAAAAGAGAAAGTATTTAAAATTATATTGTCTTATAATATTTGAGGGATAGAAAATTGCCTGCAAAAAAGAAGGACAATGAAAACACAATACTAGTTGGAAGTAAACCATCAATGAACTATGTTCTTGCAGTTGTAAATCAATTCAGCCAAGGTTCAAAAGAGGTTGCCATAAAAGCTAGAGGTCGCGCAATAACCAGAGCAGTAGACACTGCAGAAATAGTAAGAAACAGGTTCGTTCAAGATGCTGAAGTTAAAGAAATCTTAATTGGAACAGAAGCAGTAACAAACATGGAAGGTTCTTCCTCAAATGTGTCAACTATCGAGATATATCTTAAAAAGAAAAAAGCATAATCTTTTAGTTTTTTTTAAATAATTTTTCTGGATTTTTTACAAATTCACAGATATACTTATTGAACCTCTTAATTGGTATTCTAATGTATTTTGTTATTTTGGGATTTGGTTGAAAAATGCCCTCTTTTGTAAGATAGAAACCAAGGCCAATAAAATCGTTTACAACTGCACATTTTATTGTCTTTTTATCTAATTCTTTATAAGCCCAGTACCGGTGATGACCGTCTAAAACTGCAAAATAGTCTTTATCAGGATGCTTTACTACAACAATGGATTTTACAGGTTTACCTGCTCTTATTTGATCAGTCAATTCCTGAATCCACATTTTATCAACTTTATTATCGGCTATTATCTTATTTATTGGCAAATTAATTGAATATTTATCTGGATTTGTTATAGCTTTTATGAAGTTTGTCATTGTTGTTTAGCTGATATAAATTTCATATTTAAATAGAATTTTATTAAAATAATTCAGATTGAATTTGCAAAAATCTATTATTATAATTATATCTTTATGATATTGAACAATTGTTACCCATTTTTTTCTTATATATACATTAATTTATTTTGTATGATAAACTCAAAAGTTATTTTATAAATAATTTTTTATTTCCAGTTGACAGAGGTTAAAAAATGATAGACACAACAGAAATGGAGACTAAAAAGGTCCTTGAAACCGCTAGAAAACATTCCCTGAAAAAACAAATAAAAGATATAGTCATTGCAACAACAACTGGTGAAACTGGTGTGCTAGCATCAGAGATATTTGACGAAAAATTCAACATTATTGCAGTTACACATTCAACAGGTTTCAAAGAAACTGGAAATCAAGAACTTTTAGAAGAAAATAAAATAAAGATGTTGGAAAAAAACATAAAAATTTTCACTGGACCAATGATTTTTCATTCTTGGAACGACTATTATAGGAAAAAATATGGGTCAATGATGCCAACAACAATTATCGCAGATACATTGAGAATATTTGGCCAAGGCACAAAGGTGGCAGTTGAGATAATCATGATGGCAATGGATGCAGGATTGATATCAAACCAGCAAGTTATGGGCATAGGAGGAACTGGTAGAGGCGCTGATACAATTTTGATTGCCGAGCCAAGAAATAGCAAGAAATTATTTGATATGAAAATTAAGGAAATAGTTGCAAAACCGATGCAATGGTAACAATTAGATAAATTTTCAATAATTATTCAGAATTTGGGGTCTGGCTTGGAATAAGTATGACGCAATACAAAGAAACACACTACCATTTTTCCTATTCAGCTAGACCCCTTATAAAACTTATTTTTTTGGGTTTATATAATTTAGTAATATGTAAGGGAATCTCCGAACAATAATTATTTTGTAAGATTGCAAGGGCATTTATTGTTTGGTGAAAAACCATTAGCGGATCTTAAGGTTAAAACCATAGTTGGGCTCCAATCGCAAAAATAGGAATAAATCTCAATGAGCAACTCATACAGAGAAAAAGCATAGTATTGAATTAAATAATCAGGGTGACTATTCCATATATATAAAAGAATCGTTGATAATGGGGAAACAACAAGCCAATAAATAATATGACATACGGAATCAGGCAAAATCTGTAGAATTACATTTGCTCTTTGGCAAATATTAACAATATTGTTGTTGTCTCTAAAAACCAGCTTTATCAAGTTAATAACTGTATTAAACTGTGATAGACTATCTTCTTTACATTCCTGCTTTTCTTCTGAATTTAAAAAATCGGCGTGATTTTTTGAAATTTCAACTGTATCTGTTGATACATCGATATTAATAGGACCTTTGACATCAAGTGAGACAGAACGAGAACTAATTACAGAACTAAATGTTGTTGTGATTAACACTAACAAAATAAGCAAGGAAGAAAAAATTATCTTTATTTTCATTTTTTGTCCCCCATAAACATTTATT
>Ga0272442_10003738_pt1 | contig 21218 bp, 20 predicted proteins | sample SSMForm2O_FD_200262 | JGI IMG/M metagenome (GOLD analysis project Ga0272442, IMG submission 200262) | Marine sediment archaeal communities from Little Sippewissett salt marsh, Falmouth, MA, United States - SSM-Form-2O | ecosystem: Environmental > Aquatic > Marine > Wetlands > Sediment ... | reverse complement strand
ATCAACCACCTCACCGAGCACCTCAAGGAGCACAAGCACGACCACCACAGCCGCCGTGGGCTGCTGCTGATGGTCGGCCGCCGGCGCCGCCTGCTCAACTACCTGGCCGACGTCGACATCGAGCGCTACCGCGGTCTCATCGAGCGTCTCGGGCTGCGCCGCTAGTCTCGTGCACAACTGAATACCGCATCCACGGGGTCGCACCGTTCTCGGACCGTCCGGTCCTCGGTCGTGGCTCTCGGGCACCGTCGACAAGCATCGACGATGCGCCCGCGAGCTTCCATCGATGACCGGCCTGCCGGGTCCCGACCCCCCGACGCCCAAGGAGGGCGGCCCGTGACGGGTCACACAGAATCCACCGCAACTGCGGTCATCGACAACGGGCGCTTCGGACAGCGCCGCATCACCTTCTCCACCGGACGCCTGGCCCGCCAGGCCGCCGGCTCCACGGTCGCGTCCCTCGACGACGACACCATGGTGCTCTCGGCGACGACGGCATCGAAGTCGCCGAAGGAGCACTTCGACTTCTTCCCCCTGACCGTCGACGTCGAGGAGCGCATGTACGCCGCGGGTCGCATCCCCGGCTCGTTCTTCCGCCGTGAGGGACGTCCGTCCACCGAAGCCATCCTCACCTGCCGGCTGACCGACCGTCCGCTGCGCCCGTCGTTCGTCAAGGGCCTGCGCAACGAGGTGCAGGTGGTCGTGACTGTCCTGTCGCTGGACCCCCAGGACTTCTACGACGTGCTGGCGATCAACGCTGCGTCGATGTCGACCCAGCTCGCGGGCCTTCCGTTCTCCGGGCCGCTCGGTGCCGTGCGCATCGCGCTCATCGAGGACCAGTGGGTCGCGTTCCCGACGATCGAACAGCTCGAGGGTGCCGTGTTCGACATGGTGCTCGCCGGACGCCTGCTCCCCGACGGCGACGTCGCGGTGATGATGGTCGAGGCCGAGGCCACCGAGCAGGCCATCGCGCTCATCGCCTCCGGAGCCACCGCGCCGACCGAGGAGGTCGTCGCTGCCGGGCTCGAGGCCGCCAAGCCGTTCATCAAGAGCCTCTGTGAGGCCCAGTCGCAGGTGGCCGCCGCGGCGGCCAAGCCCACCGCCGACTACCCGACGTACCCCGAGTACGCCAGCGACGTGTACGACGCCACCGTCGAGGTGGCCCAGGCCCCGCTGGCCGAGGCCCTGCGCATCCCCGGCAAGCTCGAGCGCGAGGCAGCGATCGACGCGGTCAAGTCCGACGTCGTCGCCGCGCTCGGTGAGCGCTTCGAGGGCCGCGAGAAGGAGCTGTCGGCGGCGTTCCGGTCGGTCACCAAGAACGAGGTGCGCCAGCGGGTGCTGACTGACGGCGTTCGCATCGACGGCCGCGGGCTCACCGACATCCGCCCGCTGACCGCCGAGGTCGCAGTGCTGCCGCGCGTGCACGGCTCCGCCCTGTTCGAGCGCGGCGAGACCCAGATCATGGGCGTCACCACGCTGAACATGCTGAGCCTGGAGCAGAAGCTCGACACGTTGGCTCCGGTGACGAGCAAGCGCTACATGCACCACTACAACTTCCCGCCGTACTCGACCGGCGAGACCGGCCGCGTCGGCTCCCCGAAGCGCCGCGAGATCGGCCACGGTGCGCTCGCCGAGCGCGCCCTCGTCCCGGTGCTGCCGGGCCGCGAAGAGTTCCCGTACGCGATCCGTCAGGTGTCGGAGGCCCTGGGCTCGAACGGCTCCACGTCGATGGGCTCGGTCTGCGCATCCACCATGTCGCTGCTCAACGCCGGTGTGCCGCTGCGCGCCCCGGTTGCCGGCATCGCCATGGGCCTGATCTCCGGCGAGGTCGCCGGTGAGACCAAGTACGTCACGCTCACCGACATCCTCGGTGCCGAGGACGCCTTCGGCGACATGGACTTCAAGGTCGCCGGAACCCGCGAGTTCGTGACAGCGCTGCAGCTCGACACCAAGCTCGACGGCATCCCGGCCTCGGTGCTGGCCGACGCCCTGCAGCAGGCCCGTGACGCGCGCCTGGCCATCCTCGACGTCATGACCGAGGCCATCGCCGAGCCTGACGAGATGAGCCCCTACGCGCCGCGGATCATCAGCATGAAGATCCCCGTCGACCAGATCGGTGCGGTGATCGGGCCCAAGGGCAAGATCATCAACCAGCTGCAGGACGACACGGGTGCGCAGATCGCCATCGAGGACGACGGCACCATCTTCATCGGAGCCGTGGACGGCCCGAGCGCCGAGGCGGCGCGAACGGCCATCAACCAGATCGCCAACCCGACCATGCCGCAGCCAGGGGAGCGCTACCTGGGCACCGTCGTCAAGACGGTCCCCTTCGGCGCCTTCGTCTCGCTGGTCCCCGGCAAGGACGGCCTCCTGCACATCTCCAAGTTGCGCGCGCTGGCCGGTGGCAAGCGCGTGGAGAACGTCGAAGACGTGCTCCAGGTCGGCGGCAAGGTCATGGTCGAGATCAGCGAGGTCGACGACCGCGGCAAGCTGTCGCTGATCCCCGTGCTGGAGGACGACGAGGCCCAGCCCGCGGAGACGCCTGCGGAGACGCCGGCGCCGTGACCCGTCGTCGCGTGAGTGCGCAGGGAGGCTGGGCGCTGCCCGCCCAGCACCCTGGCACCACGCACACCCTGCTGTCACCAGCAGGGGACGGGATCGACCAGGCAGTCGGGACGGTGCGCCGGACGGTGCTGCCGGGCGGTCTGCGCGTGATCACCGAACAGCTGCCGACCGTCCGGTCGGTCTCGCTCGGCGTGTGGGCGGGTGTCGGGTCGCGTGACGAGACCCCGGCGCTGGCCGGGGCGACCCACTTTCTCGAGCACCTGCTGTTCAAGCGCACCGCGCGGCGTGACGCCGCCCAGATCGCGGCCGAGATCGACGAGATCGGCGGTGAGCTCAACGGCTTCACCACCAAGGAGCTCACCTGCTACTACGCGCGGGTCGTCGACGAGGACACCCCGATCGCCCTCGACGTCCTGCTGGACATGGTGACGGCCTCGCTGGTGACCGACGCCGACGTCGACGCCGAGCGTCCCGTCGTCGTCGAGGAGATCGCCATGAACGACGACGACCCGGCCGACACGGTGCACGAGATGTTCGCCGGTGGCATGTGGTTGCCCCACCCCGTCGGTCGTCCCGTGCTGGGCAGCGTCGCCTCCATCGAGGGGATGCCCAGCCACCAGCTGCGGCTCTGGTACCGCACCCGGTACCTGCCGTCGAACCTCGTCATCGCCGCGGCCGGCAACCTCGAGCACACCGCCCTCGTCCGTCTGGTTCGCCAGGCCATGGCCAAGGGCATGCTCACCGCGACCCCGGACGCGCATCCGGCGCCGCCACGAGCGGGGCTGCCGCAGGCGGCCCGCGTCCCGGCGTCGACGTCGGTGGCAGTCACGCACCGACCGACCGAGCAGGCCAACATCGTCGTCGGGGTACCAGGCCTGCCCCGCGACGAGCGGCGATGGCCACTCGCGGTGCTGTCCAGCATCCTCGGTGACGGCTCGTCGTCGCGGCTGTTCCAGTCCGTGCGCGAGGACCACGGCCTGGCCTACTCGGTCTACTCGTTCTTCACGTCCCTGGCCGATGCGGGCTCGTTCGGGGTGTACGTGGGCTGCCAGCCGGCGAAGGCGGAGAAGGCACTCGTGCTCATCCGCGCGGAGCTCGAGCGCATCCGCACCGGCGGCGTGAGCGAGGCCGAGCTGACCCGTGCGAAGGGCCAGCTGCGCGGATCCCTCGTCCTCGGCCTGGAGGACACGAGCTCGCGCATGAGTCGACTGGCCAAGGCCGAGCTTCTCTCCGGCGAGCTCCCCTCGCTGTCGGAGGTGCTGCGACGCATCGACTCCGTGACGGTCGCCGAGGTCGACTCCCTGGCATCGGAGCTGTTCGCTCAGCCGCTGTCCCTGTCGGTCGTCGGACCGTTCGACGACGACGCGGCCGTTCGCGGGGCGGTGGCATGACCGACGACCGGGTGCGCGTCGCCGTCGTCGGCGCCGCCGGCAAGATGGGAGCACAGACCTGCGTCGCCGTCCAGGACGCGTCCGACCTCGAGCTCGTCGCCGCTCTCGACCAAGGCGACGACCTCGACGCGTTGACGAGCACCGGTGCCCAGGTGCTCGTCGACTTCACTCACCCCGATGCGGTGATGCACACGCTGCAGACGGCCATCGACGCGGGCATCCACTGCGTCGTGGGCACCACGGGCTTCGACGACGACCGGCTGGCCACGCTCACGCAGTGGGTCGCCGGCACCGACGTGGGGGTGCTCGTGGCCCCGAACTTCTCCCTCGGGGCCGTCCTCATGATGCGGTTCGCCGAGCAGGCGGCCGCGCACTTCGACTCGGTCGAGGTGATCGAGCTGCACCACCCGGGCAAGGCCGACGCCCCGTCGGGCACGGCGGCCCGGACCGCGCGGCGCATCGCCGCGGCCCGGCGACAGGCAGGCTCGCCACCCGCCCCCGACGCCACGGTCGACGCCATGCCTGGTGCCCGCGGCGCAGACGTCGACGGCGTCCCGGTCCACTCCGTGCGACTCGCCGGTCTCGTCGCGCACCAGGAGGTGCTGCTCGGCGGGTCGGGGGAGACGCTCACCATCCGGCACGACTCCCTGCACCGGGTGTCGTTCATGCCGGGGGTTCTGCTGGGCGTCCGATGGGTGCGCACCCACCCCGGGCTCACCGTCGGCATCGACCGCGCACTCGACGACAGCGCACGGTGAGGTCCCGCACACTCGTCGCTGTCCTGGTGGCGGTACTGGCCGTCTACCTGGTGCTCGTCGGCTGGCGCGGTGTCGTGCTCGTCGTGGACGGTGCCGGCTCCGGCGACGCGGTCTCCGTCGTTCTCGGCCTGTCTGTTCTCGTGTTCCCGGTCGTGGGGGCGCTGCTCGTGTGGCGGGAGGTGCAGTTCGGGCGGGACTCGGCCGCACTGGCCGCCCATCTGGCCGATCGCGGCGAGCTGCCGACCGACGACCTGCCACGCCGTCCGTCCGGACGTATCGAGAAGGACGCCGCCCGCGAAGCCTTCGATGACGCCTACGCCGCAGCACAGGACCACCCCGACGACCCGGCCGGTTGGTACCGGCTCGCGCTGGCCTACGACGACATGGGAGACCGCCGACACGCGCGCCAGTCGGTACGTCGGGCCATCACCGTGTGGCGCTCAGGCGACGCCGAGGGCGCGTAGCCCCGCGGCGCTCAGCGCAGCCACACCCACGACCACGAGGAACGGGGCTCGCAGAAGCAGCGCGACCACCGCGGCCGCGACCCCGGCCACCCGGGCGTCGATGGTGAGAGACGACCCCACCGCGAAGGTCTGCACGGCCGTCAACGCCGCGAGAAGGGCCACCGGAAGCGCCACCGCCGTCGCGCGCACCCACGGCCGGTCCAGCACGGACTCCGGCACGCTCAGCCCGAACCACTTGAACGCGTAGCAGCCGAGCGCGGTGACCGCGATGGCGACCCAGATCACGACGCTGCTCCCGGTCCGGGCAGCAGCGCGTCGCGCCACCGCACCCCGGCGAGCACAGCCACGGCAGCGGCGGCCATCACCGGCACGCCCACGGGTGCCACCGGGGTGAGCGCGAGCGCGACCGCGGCCGCCCCCACAGCAACCAGCCTGGCCGCCCGCTGCGCCAACCGGGGCCAGAGCAACGCCAGGAACGCCGCGGGGACGGCGGCGTCGAGGCCGAGCGCCTGCGGATCCCCGAGCGCCGTCCCGGCGAGGGCTCCGGCCAGCGTGGCGAGGTTCCAGAGCACGAACACCGCCAGGCCCGTGGCCCAGAAGGCCAGACGTCGCGCCGACGGGTCGTCCTCGTGCGCCACGCACATCGCCGTGGACTCGTCGATGACGAGCTGGGCACCCACCGCCTTGCGCAGACCGGTCACCTGCAGCAGCGACGACAACCGCAGGCCGTACAGGGCATTGCGCGCACCGAGCAGCACCGCGGTCACCGCGGCCGACACGGTCCCACCGCCGGCGGCGAGCACACCGACGAGGGCGAACTGCGAGGCTCCGGTGAACATCAGCACCGACGTCGCACAGGTCTGGGCGACGGTCAGCCCCCCGGCGACGCCGATGGCCCCGAACGACAGGCCGTAGGCGCCGGTCGCGACGCCGACACCGACGGCGTCTCGAAGGACGGCCCGGCGGCGACGGGGCCAGTCGGTCACCGGCGAGGCTGGTGGCTCGCACCCACGTTGCGCTCGAGCCACGCGTTGAGCGGGGCCATGTCGCGCCAGGCACCGGCGATCACGTCGACCACCTCGGGCGTGTGCAGCCACGGCTCGGGGCCGTACTCGTGCCAGGCGGTGAGGGTCTTGTAGCGCAGAAGGTCGATGCGCGGGTGGTCTGCGTCGTAGCCGCGAGGCCGGGTCTTGAGCTGCTCGCCGGAGACCGTGTGGCCGGCGTCGGTCACCGCGTCGATGACGTCGGCGAGCTGGTCGCCGAGGGTGTCGTCGTCCACCGCCTCCCGGAAGCGGGCGACCTGGTCGCTGGCCATCTCGTGGTAGCCGGCCCCGATGAACAACCCGGCGGCGCTGAGCGCGACGTACGCAGCGCCGGCACCGTCGGCAGGGGTGAGGACGGCGGCCGCAGACGTCTTGTAGGGCGACTTGTCCTTGCTGAAGCGCACGTCGCGGTAGGGCCGGAACATCTTCGCCGTCCCGAACTCCGGGGCCAGCCGGTCGCACAGGGCCAGCATCGGCGCCTTGACCGACTGCTCGTAGACGCCCTTGTGCTCGGTCCAGAAAGCCTTGGTGTTGTCGGCCTCGAGGGCCTCGTAGAAGTCCAGAGCCTCCGGCGGGAAGCCGGTGAACTCATCGGTCGTGTCGTCGGCGGTCACTTGTCCTCCAGTGATGTGTGCAGGCGCACCTGGCGCAGCGGCCGTCCGTCGTCGGCGAGCTGCACCTCGCGGTGCGCGCCGTCCGGTTCCCATCCTGCCGCGCCCAGGAAGCGCCGGACTGCGTCGTCGGCGGACAGTACCCACGTCGTGAGCCGGACGAAGCCGTCGGCCCGCGCGGTGTCCGCGACGGCGGCGAGCAGGCGCGACCCGTGCCCCTGTCCCCGTGCGGCCGGGTCGACGGCGAGCAGCGACATCTCGGCGTCGGCGACCTGGTCGGCGTCCGGGTCGTCCGACGGGCCGGTGGCAGCGATACCGACGACGTCGTTGCGCTCCAAGGCGACCAGGGCGCGGTAGGTGCCCAGCGGAGGCCGCCGGATCGAGGTGGCCCACGCCTGCGCCAGAGCGGTCGGGTCGAGCGAGTCGAGCACCGCGGGCGGCCACACGGCGGCGTAGGAGTCCCGCCAGGCGTGCGCCTGCACCCGGCCCATCGCCTCCGCGTCGGCAACCCAGGCGACCCGGACGCTGCGGTCTGCGCTCACGTCTGCATCCAAGCAAGTGTCGCGACCACCGGCGACCGGGCGTCGGCCGATAGGCTCGAGGCCGTGAGCGAGGAGGCGAGCACCGTAGACGTCCGCTTTCGCAGCGACATGACCGTGGAGCTGGTGAAGTCCAGCGCGTCGGATGCCGACGTCTTGTTCGCCGCCCGTGTCTCCACGCAGGGAGAGCGCTCGAAGGCGTCCATCGACAGTGACGCGACCGAGGCATCAGGCCTCATCCGGTTCCTGATGCGGGAGCGGCACGGCTCACCGTTCGAGCACTCGGTGCTGACGTTCTACGTCCGGGCCCCGATCTTCGTCTGGCGCGAGCACATGCGGCACCGCATGGCGTCCTACAACGAGGAGAGCGGGCGATACCGGGTGCTCGAGCCCGAGTTCTACACCCCCGCGCCCGAGCGGCCGCTCGTGCAGGTGGGCAAGCCCGGGGCCTACGAGTTCGTCGACGGCACCGCCGAGCAGCAGGCCGTCGTGTCCGACGCCGTCCGCCGGGCGACCGGGCAGGCCTACGCCGAGTACGAGCGCATGCTCGCTGCCGGGGTGGCGCGCGAGGTCGCCCGGGTGGTGCTGCCGGTCTCGATCTACTCGTCGGCCTACGTGACGATGAACTCCCGGGCACTGATGAACTTCCTGTCGCTGCGGCGCCGCAGCGACGACAGCCGCTTCCCGTCCTACCCGCAGCGGGAGATCGAGATGGTCGCCGAGCGGTACGAGGAGCTGTGGGCGGCTGTGATGCCGCTGACCCACCAGGCCTTCGTCGACAACGGCCGGGTGGCGCCGTGAGCCCGACAGGCACTCCGGCGGCGCCGTTCGGCCGCGTCGTGACCGCCATGGTCACTCCCTTCCGCGCGGACGGCGCGGTCGACGTGGACGCCGCCGTGGCGCTGGCCGCGCACCTTCTCGACACCGGCCACGACGGAGTGGTCGTCAACGGCACGACGGGGGAGTCCCCGACCACGACGGACGACGAGAAGGCACTGCTCGTGCGTGAGGTCGTCGCCGCGGTGGGTGACCGCGCGGTCGTCGTCGCCGGTGCCGGGACGAACGACACCGCGCACACGGTGACGCTCGCTCGTCAGGCCGCCGAGGCCGGCGCGCACGGGTTGCTGCTGGTCACGCCGTACTACAGCAAGCCCCCGCAGGAGGGCGTGCTCGCGCACTTCCGCGCGGCGGCCGATGCCACCGACCTGCCGTGCATGCTCTACGACATCCCGGGACGCAGCGCGACGGCCATCGCGACCGACACCCTGCTCCGACTCGCCGAGCACCCGCGGATCGCGGCGGTGAAGGACGCCAAGGCCGACCTCTTCGCCTCCGCCGACGTCATGTCGCAGACCTCCCTGGCCTACTACTCCGGCGACGACGCGCTCAACCTGCCGCACCTGGCCAACGGCGCGGTCGGCATCGTCAGCGTGGTGGGCCACGTCGCCGGGCGCCGGCACGCCGAGCTGGTCGCCGCAGTCGACGCCGGTGACCTGCCTCGTGCCCGCGAGGTCGCACGGTCGCTGATCCCGGCGGTGCGCGGGATCATGACGCGCGGCCAGGGGGCGGTCATGGCGAAGGCAGCGCTGGAGCTGGCCGGTGTGCTCGACCGCCGGGGCGTCCGGCTGCCGCTGCTGCCCGCCTCCGATGCACAGGTCGACCTTCTGCGCGAGGACCTCGTACAGGCGCGACTGCTCGGGGCGACGGCCGCGTGAGCCACCCACACCCCGAGCTCGGGCCCCCTCCGCCGCTGCCCGACGGCGGCCTGCGCGTCGTCCCGCTCGGGGGTCTGGGCGAGGTGGGACGCAACATGACGGTGCTCGAGCACCGCGGCGCGCTGCTCATCGTCGACTGCGGTGTGCTCTTCCCCGAGGACCACCAGCCCGGCGTCGACCTCGTGCTGCCCGACGTCACACCGATCCGCGACCGGCTCGACGACGTGCTCGCGCTCGTGCTGACCCACGGTCACGAGGACCACATCGGCGCCGTCCCGTACCTGCTGCGTGAGCGTCCTGACATCCCGATCATCGGCTCGCGACTCACGCTGGCGCTGCTCGAGGCGAAGCTGCGCGAGCACCGGCTCGAGTCCTACCTGCTCACCGTCGCCGAGGGCGACCGCGAGACCCTGGGGCCCTTCGAGCTGGAGTTCCTGGCCGTCAACCACTCGATCCCCGACGCCCTGGCCGTGGCCGTACGCACCTCGGCCGGGCTGCTGCTGCACACCGGCGACTTCAAGGCCGACCAGATGCCGTTGGACGGCAGGCTGACCGACCTGCCCGGCTTCGCCCGCCTCGGTGACGAGGGGGTCGACCTCTTTCTCGTCGACTCCACCAACGCCGAGGTGCCCGGGTTCACCCCGCCCGAGCGCGACATCGCCGCCGCGCTCGACGGGGTGATGCGCCGCACACCGGGCCGAGTCGTGGTCGCCAGCTTCGCCTCGCACGTCCACCGCGTTCAGCAGGTGCTGGACGCCGCCGCCGCCCACGGCCGTCGGGTCTCGTTCGTGGGGCGCTCGATGGTGCGCAACATGGGCGTCGCCCGCGACCTCGGCTACCTCACCGTGCCGGCCGAGACCCTGGTCGACCTCAAGACCGCGCTGGACATGCCCCGCGACCAGGTCGTGTTCATGTCGACCGGCTCGCAGGGCGAGCCGATGGCCGCTCTGTCGCGGATCGCCAACGGCGACCACCCGCAGATCGCCGTGGAGCCCGGCGACGTCGTCGTGCTGGCGTCGTCGCTCATCCCTGGCAACGAGAACGCGGTGTCGCGCGTCATCAACGGCCTGAGCCGCCACGGTGTCGCGGTCGTGCACAAGGGCAACGCGATGGTGCACGTCTCCGGGCACGCCAGCGCGGGGGAGCTGGCCTACGTCTACAACATCGTGCGACCCCGACACGTGGTCCCGGTGCACGGCGAGCACCGCCATCTGCGGGCCAACGCCGACGTGGCGATCACGACCGGGGTCCCGCTCGAGCGGGTACTGCTCATCGAGGACGGCATGGTCGTCGACCTGGTGGACGGGACGGCGAGGGTGGTCGGCCACTCTCCCGTGGCGAACGTCTTCGTCGACGGCACCACGATCGGAGAGGTGGCCGAGGCGTCCGTCCGTGACCGCCGCATCCTCGCCGAGGACGGGTTCGTCTCGGTCGTCCTGGTCATCGACTCCACCTCCGGGCGCATCGTGTCGGGCCCGGAGATCCACGCCCGCGGGCTGGCCGAGGACGACTCCGCCTTCGACGAGATCCGGCCACGGATCGTCGAGGCGGTGGAGGACGCCGCCCGCAACGGCTACGACGACACCTACGCGCTGCAGCAGTCGATCCGCCGGGCGATCGGCCCGTGGCTGAACCGGCGGCTACGCCGGCGGCCGATGATCATCCCGGTGGTCATCGAGATCTGACGGGTGTGACAGCTGGGGCTGATGTGACATCAGCGGTACGCTCCCCACCCATGGCGACCCGCACGACTTCCCCCGGGCGGGCCGCGAGCCGCACGAAGCCGCGCAGCACGTCCAGTACCGGCGGCACGTCGCGACCACGCTCGCGGTCCGGTTCGTCCACACGGGCGCGCTCCGGCCCGCCCCAGCCACCGCTGCTGGTGCGCATCGTTCGAGCGCTCGTACGGGCGGTGCGCGCGGTGTGGCTGGGCGCTGCGCACGCTGTCGGTGGCGCCGTGCGCGGGTTGTTCGGCAGCGCCTCCATGGACGCCGGGCTGCGGCGCGACGGCTTCGGCCTGTCGGTGCTCGTGCTGGCGCTGGTCCTCGCCGCGGGCGTGTGGTGGCAGGCGGACGGGCCCGTGTTCGACGCCGCACGGTCGGTCACCGCCGGATCCGTCGGCCTGGCGGCCTACGCGCTCCCGCTGCTGCTGGTCTGGCTGACGGTCCGGCTGCTGCGCGACCCGCAGCGGCTCTCGGCCACCGGTGGTCGGGTGGTGGCCGGCAGCGCCCTCGTCGGCGTCGGCGTGCTGGGCCTGGTGCACATCGCCGCGGGCCTACCACGCCCGGTCGACGGCACCGAGGCGATGCGCGCCGCCGGCGGCTCGATCGGCTACGTCGTCTCGTCTCTGCTCGCGGACCTGCTCACGGTGTACATCGCCGTGCCAGTGCTGGTGCTGGCCGTCGCCTACGGCGTGCTCGTCCTGCTCGACATGCCCGTTCATGTCGCCCTCGCCCACGCCCGCTCCGGGCTGGCCCGCCTGCGTCCGTCCCCGCGTGCGGAGGTGACCCCGGACGGGCCGGAGGCGTACGAGTCACCGCTGCGCGCCGGCGATGACCTCGCGGTCCCGGACACCGGAGAGCCCGCCGACACGCCGAGTGGTGGGGCCACGGCCGGGCCCGCCGGCGAACCCGACGGTGAAGCGGTGGGCCGTGCGGAGACGTCGCCGCCACCGCCCGAGCACACCCCGATGCCCGCCCGGGTCGAGCAGCTCGCCCTGTCCGGGGACGTCACCTACCACCTGCCCGACCCCGAGATGCTCACGCACGGCTCGACACACAAGTCGCACACCCCTGCCAGCGACCGGGTGGTCGAGTCACTGTCCCGCGTGCTCCAGCAGTTCGAGATCGACGCCCACGTCACCGGCTACACCCGCGGCCCGACCGTGACGCGCTACGAGGTGGAGCTGGGGACCGCGGTCAAGGTCGAACGGGTCACCGCCCTGAGCAAGAACATCGCCTACGCGGTCGCCAGCGCCGACGTGCGGATCCTGAGCCCCATCCCGGGCAAGTCCGCCATCGGCATCGAGATCCCCAACACCGACAAGGAGGTCGTCAGCCTCGGCGACGTCCTGCGCTCGCGCACGGCCCGCACCGACCACCACCCCATGGTGATGGGCCTCGGCAAGGACGTCGAGGGTGGCACGGTCGTGGCCAACATCGCCAAGATGCCGCACCTTCTGGTGGCCGGAGCGACGGGCTCGGGCAAGTCGTCGTTCGTCAACTCGATGATCACCTCCGTGCTCATGCGCGCGACGCCCGACGAGGTGCGCATGATCCTCGTCGACCCCAAGCGGGTCGAGCTCACGGCCTACGAAGGTGTCCCGCACCTCATCACCCCGATCATCACCAACCCGAAGAAGGCCGCCGAGGCCCTGCAATGGGTCGTGCGCGAGATGGACATGCGCTACGACGACCTGGCGAACTTCGGGTTCCGTCACGTCGACGACTTCAACAAGGCGGTGCGCTCGGGCGGGCTCGTGCCGCCACCGGGCAGCGAGCGGGTGCTGCGCCCGTACCCGTACCTGCTGGTCGTGGTCGACGAGCTGGCCGACCTGATGATGGTCGCGCCACGCGACGTCGAGGACGCCGTCGTGCGCATCACCCAGCTCGCCCGGGCCGCGGGCATCCACCTCGTCCTGGCCACCCAGCGGCCCTCCGTGGACGTCGTCACCGGGCTCATCAAGGCCAACGTGCCCTCGCGGCTGGCGTTCTCGACCTCGTCGCTGGCCGACAGCCGGGTGATCCTCGACCAGCCGGGTGCCGAGAAGCTCGTCGGGCAGGGGGACGGGCTGTTCCTGCCGATGGGCGCCAGCAAGCCCGTCCGCGTGCAGGGCTCGTGGGTCACCGAGGCCGAGATCCACGCTGTGGTGCGACACGTCCGCGAGCAGCTCGAGCCGAGCTACCGCGATGACGTCGCCGCCCCGCAGGGATCGAGCAAGGAGATCGACCCCGACATCGGCGACGACCTCGACCTGCTGTGCCAGGCCGTCGAGCTGGTCGTCACGACGCAGTTCGGGTCGACGTCGATGCTGCAGCGCAAGCTGCGGGTGGGCTTCGCCAAGGCCGGACGACTCATGGACCTCATGGAGACCCGGGGCATCGTCGGCCCGTCGGAGGGATCGAAGGCACGCGACGTCCTCATCAAGCCTGACGAGCTGGACGAGGTGATGGCCAGCCTGCGCGGGCAGTAGCCGCACCGGCGCGCACGTAGCCTTCCCCCATGAGCCGGCCAGCCAGTGACGCCCCCACGGTCGCTCTCGTCACGTTGGGCTGTGCGCGCAACGAGGTCGACTCCGACGAGCTGGCCGGACGGCTCGAAGCCGGGGGTCTTCGTCTCGCCGACGACCCGGCGCAGGCATCGGCCGTGCTGGTGAACACGTGCGGCTTCGTCGAGCAGGCGAAGCAGGAGTCCATCGATGCCGTGCTCGAGGCGGCCGACGGGGCACCGGGACAGGCGGTCATCGCCGTCGGGTGCCTGGCCGAGCGGTACGGGGACCAGCTCGCGCACGAGCTGCCGGAGGCCGACGCCGTGCTCGGCTTCGACGACTACCCCGACATCGCCGATCGAGTACGCGCCGTGCTCGCCGGCGACACCCCCACTGCGCACGCCCCTCGGGACCGGCGCACCCTGCTGCCGTTGGCGCCGGCAGAGCGTCCATCTGCGCGACAGCGACCCGGCGAGCACGCCGAGCCGGACCTGCCCGGTGGCCTGGGCCCGGCAGCAGGACCGCGGGTGGTACGCCGCAGGCTCGGCTCCGGGCCCGTGGCACCGGTGAAGCTGGCCAGCGGGTGTGACCGGCGCTGCAGCTTCTGCGCCATCCCCGCCTTCCGCGGGTCGTTCTCCTCCCGGCCACCGCAGGAGCTCCTCGACGAGCTCGCGTGGCTGGCCGAGCAGGCCGTCCGGGAGGTGCTGCTGGTCAGTGAGAACACCACCTCGTACGGCAAGGACCTGGGCGATCTCCGGCTGCTGGAGGCCCTGCTGCCACGACTCGCTGAGGTCAGCGGCATCGAGCGGGTACGACTGTCCTACCTCCAGCCGGCGGAGATGCGACCGTCCCTGGTCGAGGCGATCGCCTCCACGCCCGGGGTCGTGCCGTACTTCGACCTGTCCTTCCAGCACGCGAGCCCCACCGTGCTGCGGCGCATGCGTCGCTTCGGCTCCGGCGAGCACTTCGTGGCCCTGCTGGACGACGTCCGCGCCGCCGCCCCGGCCGCGGGGGTGCGGTCCAACGTCATCGTGGGCTTCCCCGGCGAGACCGAGGACGACCTGGCCATGCTCGAGGCATTCCTCAGCGAGGCGCGGCTCGACGCGATCGGGGTCTTCGGCTACTCCGAGGAGGACGGCACCGAGGCGGCCACGTTCGCCGACGTGATCGACCCGGACGAGGTGGCAGCGCGCGTCGACCGAATCGCCGGGCTCGCCGACACTCTGGTCTCGGAACGAGCGCGAGAGCGCGTGGGGGACGAGGTGAGTGTGCTGGTCACCGAACCGGGAGTCGGGCTCTCCGAGCACCAGGGCCCCGACGTCGACGGAGTGACCGTGCTTCGCGGGCGGCACCAGCCGCCGGCGGGCTCGATCGTGACGGCGCGCGTCGTCGCCACGGACGGCGTGGACCTCATCGCCCAGCCCGTGGCGACCCCCTAGGTTGTAAGTCGTGGCAGGTCAGCCGAGTGAGCCGAGCGCGGTGAACCTGCCGAACGCCCTGACCACGCTTCGGCTCCTTCTGGTTCCGTTGTTCGGCTGGCTGCTGCTCCGCGAGGACGGCACCGACGCCGCGAGCCGCGTGGGCGCGGTCGTGGTGTTCATCGGGGCCATGGTCACGGACTGGGCCGACGGGCGCATCGCCCGCGACCGCGGGCTCGTCACGTCGTTCGGCAAGATCGTCGACCCCATCGCCGACAAGGCCCTCATCGGGATGGCGTTCGTGGGGCTGTCGCTGCTGGGCCAGGTCCCCTGGTGGGTGACCATCGTCATCCTGGCCCGCGAGATCGGCGTCACACTGCTGCGCTTCGCGGTCATCCGGCACGGCGTCATGCCGGCGGGCCGTGGCGGCAAGACCAAGACCGCGTTGCAGACGGTCACCCTTGTGCTTCTCATGCTCCCGCTCCCGGACTCGTGGTCGTGGTTCACCACGCTGCTGCTCGGCGCGTCCGTGCTGGTGACGGTGGCGACGGGTCTGGACTACCTGGTCTCGGCGATCCGGCTGCGGCAGGGCAGCGAGCGCACCGCGGCGAAGCAGTCTGCTCGCGCGCAGACAACGCGGCAGACGCGTCCGCCGGCGCCATGACCGGGCTGCTGCGCGACGGCGGACGCGACGCGATCGGCCTGGTGCTGGTCGGGGACGAGCTGCTGCTCGGCAGCGTGGCCGACACCAGCGGGGCGTGGATCGGCGCGGCCCTGCGGGCAGCCGGGTGGCGGCTCGTGGAGACACGGGTGGTTCCCGACGACCCGGCCCGCATCGCCGAGGCGGTTCGCGACCTGTGCTCCCGGGTCGGCGTGGTGCTGACCTCCGGTGGCCTGGGGCCGACCTCGGACGACCTCACCCGTGAGGCGTTGAGCGACGTCGGGGCGAGCCCGTTGGTGATGGACGAGACAGCGTCGCAGCTCATCACGGCCTGGTTCGCCGCCCGGGGCCGTGGCCCGACGCAGGCGGCTCTGCGGATGGCGCGCCGGCCTGCCGGCGCAGCGGTGCTCGTCAACCCGCACGGCAGCGCCCCGGGCCTGCGCCTCGAGCTCGCTGACTGCGTGGTCTACGCGCTACCCGGCGTGCCGGCCGAGCTCCGGGCGATGCTGACGTCGGTCGTGCTGCCCGAGCTCGACGCTCGCCTGCCGCACCGCGATCCGACGCTGTCGACATCGATCGAGGTGGCGTTGCTGGGGGAGTCGGCCGTGGTCGCCCTCCTGGCCGACGTCGAGCAGGACGCAGCACGCGACCCGGACGTCGACATCGCCTACCTCGCCCGCCCTGCCCAGGTGAGTGTCCGGGTCTCGGTGGGCGCCGGTGGTGCCGCGACGCTGGCCGCGTGGGAGCGCCGCGTGCTGGCCGCGCTCGGCGACCACGTCATGGGACGTGACGGCCAGACCCTCCCCGACGTGGTGGTTGCGTCCCTGCGCCGCGCCGGGGAGACCGTGGCCACAGCCGAGTCGGTGACCGGCGGAGGCGTCGCGGCCGCGGTGACGACGGTGCCCGGCGCGTCGTCGGTCCTTCGCGGCGGCATCGTCGCGTACGCCACCGACCTCAAGGCGGCGCTGCTGGACGTCCCGGGCCCGCTGCTCGAGGAGCACGGACCGGTCCACCCGGACGTCGCGGCCGCCATGGCGCAGGGTGCCTGCAGCCGAACCGGCGCGACCTGGGGACTGGCCACGACGGGTGTCGCCGGCCCCGGCCCGGTGGGCGAGCTGGGCCCCGGCACCGTCGCGGTGGCTGTCGCCGGCCCGGACGGGACGACGACGCGGGTGCTGCAGCTACCCGGCGACCGCGCCCGGGTCCGGCGGCTGACGGTGGCCCACGTGCTGGACGACCTGCGTCGGCGCCTCGTCGGGCGGGAATCACGGCGGCCGGTGGATCGTTGGCAGGTGGACCAGCAACGAGCCTCGCCCGCCGGATGAGAGTACGGTGACACCCATGGCAGCACCCACGGGCCACCCGACGCGTCAGGACCCCTCGATGGTCCTCATGCGTCGCCTGCTCGGTGACGTGCTGCGACGCCGGCGGACGGCCCAGGGGCGCACGCTGCGCGAAGTGGCCGCGTCTGCGAGGGTCAGCCTCGGCTACCTCTCCGAGGTCGAGCGTGGTCGCAAGGAGGCCAGCTCCGAGCTGCTCGCTGCCATCTGCTCCGCTCTCGGCGTGCCCATGTCGGTCGTCATGCGGGAGGTCAGCGACGAGCTGGCACGCGCGGAGGCCGCCGCTGTCCGTGCGCTGGGAGCTCCCGACGTGGCCAGGCACACGGCCCGACCCGACCGCAGGATGAACCTGGCTCACGCCTAGCGAGGCCGCCGGTCCCGCTTTACGGTGGGACGCATGAGTATCAGCAGCCCCCTGTCCGCAGACGCAACCAAGGTGACTGGTGAGGCGCTCCAGGCAACGCTGGTCGATCTCATCGATCTGTCGCTTCTCGGCAAGCAGGCGCACTGGAACGTCGTGGGCCCGCTGTTCAAGACTGTCCACGAGCACCTGGACGAGGTCGTCGACACGGCGCGGCAGTACTCCGACGAGGTGGCCGAGCGGGCCGTCGCGCTCGGTGTCAACCCTGACGGCAGCGCCGGGACCGTCGCGAACGAGTCCCCGCTGAGCCCGCTGGCCGCGACCTGGGTGTCCACCGAGGACGCGGTCGCAGCAGTGGTGGACGCGTTGGACATCATCACCAGCCGGCTTCGCGACCGGATCGCTGTCCTGGACGAGGTGGACCTGGTGTCCCAGGACCTCATCATCGAGGTCACGGACGCGATCGAGGCGCACCGCTGGATGTTCTCGGCCCAGCTGTGCTGACCCGGCCCGGCGGCGGCGCGGGCCCGCTCTGGCAGGACGGGCACCAGTAGGTGATGCGTTCCTGCCCCTGCGGCCCCTGGAAGGCGGTCGCCACCGGCCCCGCGCACCGCAGGCAGGTGCGCCGCTCGAACACCCAGTGGTGGTACGCCGGACCGCTGCGTCCCGTAGTGATCTGCTCGTAGCGATCGCGGTTGGCCATCAGGAGTCGATGGGCCAAGGCCGGGACGCGTGCTGGGTCGCCGAGCTCACCGACCGGTGTCCACGGGGTCACGCCGATCAAGAAGCACAGCTCGGTGCGGTACAGGTTGCCCAGCCCGGCCATCACACGTTGGTCGAGCAGAGCAGGACCGATCGGGCGGCTCGGGTCGGCCAGCAGCCTGGCCAGCGCGACGTCGGAGTCCCAGTCGTCGCCCAGGATGTCGGGTCCGAGGTGGCCGACGACGTCGCTCTCTCGCGACGTGGGGACGAGCTCGACGACTGGCAGGCGGTAGCCGACGACCTGCCAGTCGGCGGTGGCCAGCACGGCCCGCACCTGCCAGCCTGGCCCGCCGCGCCAGGGCTCACCGACACGGTAGAGGTGCCAGGCGCCGTCCATCCGGAAGTGCGTGTGCAGGGTCTCGCCCCCGGACAGCCGGGTGAGCAGGTGCTTGCCACGGCTGACGACGTCGTCGACGTGCCGGCCGTCCAGCGACCGTGTCGCCAACCGCGGCACCCGAAGCTCGCCGCGGGTGAGGGTGTGTCCGGCCAGGACGGCGCGCATACGGGCACCGGCCAGCCATACAGTGTCTCCCTCAGGCACACCTACATCGTGCCCGGTGATTGCCGCCATGGACGTCGGTGATCGACTCGCAACGCGTCACGAGGGAGAGCATGGCGGTCCAACCGGGGGTACCCAGCCTGCTGAGGGTGCTGAACGACCGCAGCACCCTCGAGCTGCTGCTGACCGACGGCGTGATCACCCGCGGGGAGCTCGGACGCCGCACCGGCCTGTCCCGCGTCACGGCGTCGCAGTCGCTGTCGCGGCTGGAGGCTCGCGGGCTCGTCGAGGTCGTCGGGAGCCGATCCGCCGGTCGCGGGCCCAACGCCGACGTCTACGCCGTGCGCCGCAGTGTCGGCCGCGCCGTCGGAGTCGACCTGCGCGCCTCGGGTGTCGGCGTGTCCGTGGCGTCGGTCACCGGCGACACGCTCGCCACGGCGACCCATCCGGCGTCCACGGCCGGCACCGTCGAGCGCGTCAGGTCCGCGATCGACAGCGTGCTGGCCACAGCCTCCGTCGGTGCGGACGAGGTGAGCAGTGTCGTCGTGGGCGTGCCGGGTGTCGTCGACCCCGCGACCGACGACATCGCGTTCTCCGTCGACCTCGCCGACGACGCCGCGGCGCTTCGCCGCGACCTCTGCGCTGCCCTCGGTGCCACTGTCGTCGTCGAGAACGACGTCAACCTCGCCGCTGTGGCCGAGAGCCGGGTCGGGGCCGCCGTCGGGTATCGGGACGTCGTCCTGGTGTGGATCGGTGAGGGCGTCGGTCTGGCGGCGATGGTCGATGGACGGCTGCACCGAGGCTCGACCGGCGCGGCGGGCGAGATCGGCTACCTGCCGGTGCCGGGGGTGGCTCTGCCCGACCCGGTCGACCACAGCCAGGGTGGCTTCCAGCGGTTGGTGGGCAGTGCGGCGCTGGCTGAGCTGGCGCAGCAGCATGGCCTGCGCAGCGACGGGCGTGACGCCTCGGGCGTGGTGGCCGCCGCGCTGCGGGGGCCGGCGGAGCAGAACCACGGCTTCGTCGACGAGGTGGCGGCACGCATCGCCCTGGGAGTCGCGGCCGTGTCGGTCGTGCTCGATCCCGGCCTGGTGGTGCTCACCGGTGAGACCGGGCTGGCCGGCGGCGCGGGTCTTGCTGCTGCGGTGGCCGATCACGTGGCGCGGATCGCGCCGGTTCGCCCGCAGGTGGCGCCCTCGGTCCTGGGCGAGTCGGCCGTCCTCACCGGCGCCACGGCGCGGGCCGTCCGCGCTGCCCGTCGCGAGCTGCTGGCTCGCCTGGACGACGCCGCCGATGACTGACGAGTCGGCCCCCGACCTGCGGGAGGCGATGTCGCACCTCGCGGCCGGCGTGTCCCTGCTGACCACGCAGGATGTCGTCGGACGCGACTGCGGGCTCACCGTGACCTCCCTGGCATCGGTGTCGTTGGACCCGCCGCTGTGTGCTGTCGCCGTCCGACGAGGGGGGTTCCTGCACGACGCGCTCGAGGTGTCCGACGGCTGGGCCGTGACGATCCTGGCGGCGACCCAGCTTCCCCTTGCCCAGTACGCGGCGCGGCATCGCTACCCCAGTGACACCGACGACTTCTCCAGGTTCGCCCCCTCGCGCGGGCGCATCAGCGGCGCGGTGTACTTCCCGGACGGCGTGGCCGCGGTGGAGTGCGTCCCGCACGCGCTGGTGCCGGCCGGGGACCACACGTTAGCCGTCGGTCGTGTCGTATCGGTCCCGGACGACATGCGCGGGGTCGAGCCCCTGCTCTACCACCGGCGTCACTACGTGGGCGTCGGGCCGGTGATCGGGGGGCGTCAGTGAGCCCGAGCGCCGGGCCGCAGGCGCAGCCCCCGAGGGGTGAGGGCGAACCCTGCGTCGGTCAGGGCGTCGGCCACCGGTCCTGACAACGCGCTCTCCCCGTCCGCGCGCTGCACCGTCACCCTGCCGAGTGCCCCGCTGCGCACCGTGTCGGCCAGCGCGTGCGACGCGACCGCCAGCGCCGCCTGGTCGGCGGTGAACGACAGCAGGCTTCGCCCCCCGCGCTCGACGAACAGCACGAGCGCGCCGTCGACGAGGACGACGACGGCTCCTGCCTTGCGTCCCGGCCGGTGCGTGCCACTGGCGGGGTCCGGCCAGGGCAGCGCCGCCCCGTAGGCGTTGGCGGGGTCGGCGGCAGCCAGGACGACCGTTCCCTCCCGCAGGTTCGGCGTGTCGACGTCGGAGAAGCGTCGCAGCCGGTCGACGGCGCCGGGCAGGGCGAACTGAGCCCCACCGAGCCCGTCCACCACGTAGCCGCGTCGGCACCGCCCGGACTCCTCGGCAGAGGTGAGCACGGGGTAGAGGCGGGCGAAGCCGCCCACCACGCCTTCGGCGGCGACCGCGGTGCGGGTGAGCACCCCGTACCGGTCGAGCAGCACCGACGCGGCCGCGTGGGCCCGGCGGGTCGGGTCCGGCTCGGGCTCTGCCAGCAGCGACCACCGTCCCCGCAGGTGGCCGGGGGTGCGGGTGCTCTCGGCGGGGCGGGCGGTCGCTGCGAACCGGGAGCGCCGACGGGTGCTGCGGGGACGAGCAGCGCGCGCCCCGGTGCTGCGGCGGGAGCCGCCGGACAGGCGGGCCCGCAACGGGGCCAGCGTGTCGTTGGTCACGCGACCGGCCCAGACGAGCTGCCACAGCGCCTGCTCCACCTCGTCGTCGGACGCCTCGACCAGGGCCCGCACCGATCCGTAGAACTGGCCGCCACCGTCGGCGAGCACCGAGGCGAGGCTGGCCGTGGTGCTGTCAGGGTCGTCGAGGCCGTCGACCTCGCCGGGCTCCGGTCGGGTGAGCGGGACGTCGTCGGCCAGGTGCAGTGACACCCACGCGTCCCCGCCGGGCAGCGACCCACGCCCGATCCAGC
>Ga0272442_10003737_pt1 | contig 21218 bp, 11 predicted proteins | sample SSMForm2O_FD_200262 | JGI IMG/M metagenome (GOLD analysis project Ga0272442, IMG submission 200262) | Marine sediment archaeal communities from Little Sippewissett salt marsh, Falmouth, MA, United States - SSM-Form-2O | ecosystem: Environmental > Aquatic > Marine > Wetlands > Sediment ... | reverse complement strand
ACATCGTAAACAAGGTAATCGCCAGCGGGGCAAACGTCGTATTCTGCCAGAAGGGAATCGAAGACCTGGCCCAGCACTACCTGGCAAAGGCAGGCATCTTCGCCATCCGCAGAGTCAAGAAGAGCGACATGGAAAAACTCGCCCGTGCAACCGGCGGCAAGCTCATCACAAACATGGACGAGATCACCCCCGAAGACCTCGGATACTCCCAGTCTGTGGAAGAAAGGAGAGTTGGCGGCGACAACATGACCTTTGTCACCGGCTGTGACAACCCCAAGGCAGTTACAATCCTCCTCCGCGGCGGCACCGAGCACGTTGTGGACAGCATCGACAGCGCCCTCGAAGACGCAATCCGCGTAGTAGGCGTGGCAATCGAAGACGAGAAGCTCGTTGCAGGCGGCGGATCCCCTGAAGTGGAAGTTGCACTCAGGCTCCAGGAATACGCAGCAACCCTCGAAGGCAGAGAACAGCTCGCAGTCAAAGCCTACGCAGAAGCCCTCGAAGTCATCCCCAGGACCCTTGCAGAAAACGCAGGTCTCGACCCGATCGACATGCTCATGGAGCTGCGCTCCCAGCACGAGAAAGGCGTGAAGACCGCAGGTCTCGATGTCTACGAAGGCAAGGTCGTTGACATGTGGGAAGCCTTTGTGGTAGAACCCCTCAGGGTCAAGACCCAGGTCGTCAACGCCGCAACTGAGTCCGCAGTCATGATCCTCAGGATCGACGACATCATCGCATCCACCCGCGCAGCCCCCGGCCCCGAAGAAGGCGGAATGCCTCCAGGAATGGGCGGCGGAATGGGCGGAATGCCTCCAGGAATGGGCGGAATGCCTCCGATGATGTAAACGTCGGAAAAATAAGATATTAAAAATTCGGGCAAACCCCGAAAGCTAAAAAGGTGCAGTTTTCCACTGCCCCTTTTCTTTTAAAATTTTTAGCCAGAAACTCCTGTTTTCAGGAAACTGCTTCTTGCAGGCATCCGACCTGTTTTAAGTATTCAACCTGTTGCAGGTATAAAACAAAATTTCTTGTGAATCTCCGCTATTCTTTTATAAGGCCCTTAAGCGCAGTTAACCGCGCTTAACCGGGCCTTTAAAAGGATGAAGCCATAACAAGGTCTTTTTTGAAACTATTTGCAAGACAAATGATTATCAGGTCTTTTCAAACGATTATCAGCCTTTTTCAAGACAGTTCAGGATATCCTCTGCTTCAAACTTTGTATTGATAATGCGGGTCCTTCCCCTCTGCCCCTTGCCCGTAAAGTCGGCGTCAACGTAGTTCAGGGACTGGAGTTTGTTGACCATGCCGTAAAAACGCGTGTATCCGAGCTCTGTGAGTTCATGGAAGGATTTGTAAAGGTCCCCAGCCTGGACTTCCCCTTTCCTTGCAACCAGTTCCAGAAGGGTCTTTTCGTGATCAGAGAGAAGGCTTATGCCCCTGCAGAGGTGCAGCAGTTTGGAAGCTTCATATGCTTTTTCCACATCTTCGGAGGAGACCGTGCGGCTCCCTCTCCGCTCGGCATTGAACCCGGAGCGCTTTAAAAGATCGATCCCGACCCTCAGGTCTCCTGTCTTTTCCACGTAAGAGACCACCATTTCCAGAACCGCTTCGGAAACCACCTTCGGGTAAAAGCCGTACTTCACCCTGTCCCCCAGGATGTCAAAGATTTCCTCATACCCGTACCTGGGAAAAGAAATTTCTTCCGGCAGGAAAACCGAGTTGACCCGGGCATCGAGCCTGTAGAGGTCCGAAGCGTCGTTAACGATCCCTATAACCCCTATCCTGGCCCCGGGGTACTGTTCATGAGCTCGCAGGAGAGAATACATGACCTCGTTTGCATGCCCTTCATAGCAGAGGTAATTGAGGTCGTCCAGGGCCAGGAGAAGCACTTTTTCTGAGGAGACCAGGAAGTCCACAACATTTTCAAAAAGTTTCCTGAAAGCGACCCCGGAACTGGGAGGAGAAATCCCGAAAAGTTTTTTGTAAATCCGGGAAATGACCGCAAAACGAGTGGAATCGATCTGGCAGTTGACCTTCACCGGCACGACGCTGGTAGTATGGGCCTCGACTTCCCTGAACACCTTCATGACCGCACTGGTCTTTCCGGTTCCCGGAGGCCCCACCAGCAGGCAGTTCATCGGACGCATGCCGCGCAGGGCGGGGCGAAGGGCAAACCTGAGAGAGTTCAACTGAGTGTCCCTGTGGGGAAAATAGTCAGGGAGGTGGTCAGGTTCGAGTACTGAGGGGTCCTTGAAAAGGGTCTCGTCCCAGAGTAGCATGTCGTTATTGGTCAAGGGCAATTACTCCGTTCGTTTATGAAAGGGTAGATGAGGTTCGTGAGGTGAATTTTTGAATATATTTTTTTGTCTTTGGAATTCTTTTTGCTTTACATTATGCTTATCTTTACATCATGCTTAGCCTTAGATTTTACTTGATGTTTATATTTACATTATGCATATCTTTACATTATGCATATCTTCACATCATGCTTAGCCTTAAATTTTACTTGATGTTTGTATTTACATTATGCATATCTTCACATTAGTCTTAACCTTAGATTTTACTTGATGTTTATTCCTTGATGTTTGTTGCAATTAATCATTTAATATAAAGCTTATAAGACACAACTTATTTTAAAATTTTACTCTCTTTTGCAATTTTATGTGCAATTTAACCATTAAACCCACATTATATAAAAAGCAAGTTATAATATGCGAATGACTATATTGCATGCAGCCATATATAGGAGGGGGAAAACATGGAAATCGAATCGAAGTTTCTTGTAAAGGATGAAGCGGACTTCCAGGCCCTTGAAAAGCTGTCCCGGTTGGAGGACTATTCCCTTTCCGCAGCCGCGGTCCAGCCCGTAGAGGACAGCTTCCTGGACACGGAGGATACGGCTATAATGGCATCGGGCTACTATCTGCGGATGCGTAAGGATGTCGGAAAAGAAGGGCACTGGATAACCATCAAAAGCCTGGGGGGGTTCGAAGGCGTAGCCCACAAAAGAGAAGAACACGTCAGCTTTCTGCCTGAGGGAGTCCCTATTCTGGAATGCCCTGATACCGGGATCAGGAACAGGATTTTCGAACTTAGCGCAGGTTTTGACCTGGGTCCAATCCTGAAACTTAAACAAAAAAGGGCTATCAGCCAGGTGAAACTTGGAGAAAGGCACGTAGCCGAACTCGCCCTGGACCGTGTGGAACTGAAAAGCGAAAACAGGGAAAAGACTTACAGCGAACTTGAAGTGGAACTGAAAAGCAATGGGACATCCGAAGACCTGGCAGCGATCTCAAAATACCTTATGGAAAATTACGACCTGAGCTGGAGCCCCTTTTCCAAATTTGAAAGAGCCCTCCTCTTCGCGGAGAACCTTCCCGATAATACCCTGCTGACCCATCAGGAAAGGGCTGTCTGTATGCAGCTAAGAGAACACAAGAATATCTACGGGAAACAGGCCGGAATTCTCCTGGAGCTTGACAGGGGCAAATCAAGTTCGGAACTAAGCCTCCTGTTTAAAATCCCCGAACCTGAAATCGAAACCCTGAACCTGAAGTTCGAAAAAGAGAGGCTTTCCTTCTTCCCCTTTGCAATGGACGAAGCCGCAGACCGGGAACTCCACTTTAACCCCGGAAGCGGGATACTGGACCGGGGCTGGGAAGCCATGGGTTTTGAGGAATGGACTCCTGAAGCCCTCTTTGAACGCTACAGCGTAGACGAGGTAAAGGCAAAAAGGGTCAGAGACGCTGCCCTTGCCCTCTTTGACGGGCTTTCCCCCTACCACGGGCTTGGACCCGAAGAGAAGGAACTGCTGGCTCTGGCAGCCCTCATGGAAGACATTGGGATTTCCGTATCCAGGGAAGAGAAAGCCCGGATGGGCAAGGAAATTCTCCTGAGCCACCCCCTGAAAGGCCTCAAACTCCACAGCTTACGCATGCTCGCCCTGATCACGGAACTCCAGGACCCCGGGGTCAGTGAGAAAAACCTCGGGCAGGCCCTTAAAGGGTCACGTATCAGGCTTCCTCCGAACCTCCAGAATAAAGCCCTGGTACTTGCAGCCTTCGTCCGGATCGCAGACCTTCTGGAAACCCAGGCTTCCCCTGTCCGGCCAGCCAGGATCCGGCAGCTCGAAGACGCCCTGGAAATCGAGCTGATAGGACCTGATGCGGAAAAAGCCGGAAAGAAAGCAGCAAAGCGAAGCGAACTCTGGGAATACCTTTTCGGCACAAAACTCTGGTTCACCCCGATGGAGGAATCGCATGAACCCCAAACTGAAGAAGAAAAAGAGGGAGCAAAAGAAAAAGTCGGAGAAAAAATCCGGGAAAAAGTTGGAGAAAAAGTAGAAGAAACAAGCGAAAAAGCCGAAAAGGAAAGAGAAGCAGCTAAGGAGAAGAAAAAAGGTAAAGCTTCAAAAAAGTTCATTGTCAAACCCGGAGATTCCATGGGGGAAGTCGCCCACAAGATTTTCTCCTACCAGTTTGACCAGATGCGGTCCCATGAAAAAGGGACCCTGAAAGGGGAGGATATCGAAGAACTCCATGACATGCGGGTTGCGGTCAGGCGTATGCGGGCCGCATCAAAAGTCTTTGAAGCCCATCTTGACTCCGAACAGCTGGGCCCACACCTGAAGGGACTTCGCCGGACCCTTGGAGCCCTCGGAGATGTCCGTGACCTGGACGTTTTCCGGGAAAAGGCAGAGGAGTATCTGGAAACTCTGCCCGAGGGCCACGAACATGACCTTGACCCCCTCTTTGCCGTACTCGAAGAAGAAAGGGAAAAAGCCCGGAAGACCATGCTTGCCTACCTGGACAGCGAAAAATACGCCCGTTTAAAGAAGGATTTCTCGGAATTCCTTGAAGTCCCGGGTGCAGGAGAACTTCCCACCAGCAACAAAAAACATGACGCCCTTCCCCACAGGGTAAAGGACGTGCTTCCCTCAGTGATTTATGCCCGTTTCGCCGACATAGCTGCCTATTCCGAATGGGTGGAAGGGCCTTACGTCTCGGTAGAGCGCCTGCACAGGCTCAGGATAGCTGCCAAGGGACTGCGCTACACCTTCGAGTTCTTCGAGGACGTGCTGGGAGAGAACGCAAAAACCATGATCAAGGAGTTCAAGGGCCTGCAGGACCACCTGGGAGACCTGCACGACGCCGTGGTCGCAATCGACCTCCTGAGTTCTTACCTGAGGACCGGAGCCTGGGGCCTTGCAGAAAGCGAAACCGGGAAAAAATCCGGGAAACAAGCAAATCTTAAAGGCATGGAAGGAATTGAAATCTATCTGGCATCCAGAGAAGAAGAACTCAGGACCCTGCTAGACACGTTCCCCGAAGCCTGGGGAAAGTTCAGGAGCAAGGAGTTCAGGAAAAGGATCGAAGTCGCCATCGAAAACCTGTATGAAGCTCCTTCGTGAATCAGTTGCTTTCAATTTCAGGTCCTTCCGCAAGGGGAGAAAAATGAATACCCCCTTGTTCTATGCTCACTTTGTACTGCAGCTTGTATCCGAAAATCTTTTTGAAAAACTTCTTCTGCTTTTCAAGCTCCCAGAGCTCAAGCTGGCATTCTTTCCTGGCATGCATCTCAAGCACAAGAGTGTCAGTAGAGGCTATATAAAAGCGGACATGGGAAATGATCCCTGCGTGGGAACGGTCGAGACCTTCGGAAATTCGGAGCAGGGCAGAGAGGACTCGCACACTTTTGATGGAACTTTTACTGAGCCCTTGAAGGTTCGGGTGTTTTTTCTTGGGATTGCTTTTCCGGTGGAAATAAGCAAGATTGGAAATGATTTCGATTTCTTCGGGCTGGAAACCGGGAAGGCTGCTCTCCCGGATTATGTGGTAGGCATGGGCCTGGTGCTTATCGTAGGAAAGAAACATCCCTATATCGTGCAGGGTTGCCCCATACTCCAGCAGTTCCCTCTCCCCTTTCTCAAATTCATAGATCCCCAGGGCCTGGGCACTGTCAAAGAGTTCCAGGGCAAGCCGGGTCACGGTATGGGCATGCTCTTCATCGAAATGGCAGGCCAGGCCCAGCTGCATGATGCTACGCTTCCGGACCGACATCTGGGTGATCATGTAGGAAAATTCGCTCTTTGAAAGGTAATCAACGAGAAGGCCTTCCCTGAGCCCCCGTTTACTGACCCGGATTTCCGTAAGGTCCAGTTCTTCCATAAGGGTCTCGATAATAGCAGCCCCGGCAATGATGATATCCGCCCTCTGGGAGTTGATCCCCGGAAACTTCCGGCGCTCTTCCAGGGGCAGTGCGCACATGTCCTTGACTATTGTTTTCAGGTCTTCATAGCTTAACCTGTCATAGTTTTCCTGACCCGTTTTATGCAGGTGGACAAAAGCTATCCTGGCAAGGTTTTCAATTGTCCCCGAACTCCCCACCGAACATCTGATACTGTACCTGGAAAGCTCCTTTATCACGAGCGCTGCTTTTCGCCGGATATGGGACTTGATCATCCTGTAACGCTCCACGGAAACCGGCCCGGTCTCGTCCGGAAGAAACATGTTTGTCAGGCGGATAGCGCCCAGGTTGAAGGAATGGAGGAAATAGTACTGCCTATCATCTCCGACCGAGACCTCGGTACTCCCGCCTCCGATATCGATTAACAGGGCTCTGGAGTCCCCGAGCCGAAGCCCGCTCGAAACCCCCAGGTAAATAAGACGGGCTTCCTCGATCCCGGAAATCGGGCAGACTTCAAGGTATGCTTCATTTTTCAGCATTTCGAGGAACTGGACCTTGTTGCTGGCGTCCCGGGTAGCCGACGTTGCCACGGCTATGACCTCTTCTGCCCCGTAAGCCCGGGCAAGTTCCACGAACTTCTTGCAGACAATGACAGCCCTTTGCATGGCTTCGGGCTGGAGGATCCTGTCAATGAATTCCTTGTCCCCAAGCCGTACGGATTCTTTCTGAACAGTCAGGGGTTTATAAGACCCGTTAGGGTTAATCCGGACCAGGAGAAGCCGGACCGAGTTTGTCCCTATGTCTATGAAAGCAACAACCCTTCCCTCAGAAGTTTTTTCGGGTTCCATCGAGATCACCTGTCATGACTCACTGCCGGTTCTGTTCATCCATTCGGGTACCTTCCCTGAAGGCATCGAGGACTCATAATCAAGCTTCACACCATTTGTTCACATTTTTATTCTATTTGAGATTTATTTTCCGAATTTTTTTCTTTATGATGTGATGATATTGATATGATGATATTAATACTTCAGGGGTAAAAAAACCACCTGTCCGGAAAAAGTAAGGAAGAGAAAGCAGGTAGGGAAAAAGGAAAGCGTGAGGGGAAGAAAAGAAGGGAAAAAACTAAGGAAAGAAGAGAAAGCAGGAAAAGGAAAGCGTGAGGGGAAGAAAGGAAGGGAAAAAACTAAGGAAAGAAGAGAAAGCAAGAAAAGGAAAGCGTGGAAAGAAAGAAATGAAGAAGAGACTTTAGGTCTCGGGGTCCCAGCTTCCCCTGTGTTCGAGCATCCATATCTGGGAATCAAGTTCTTCTTCTTCCGGCTGCGGGTAGACTCTTTCCGCCCTGCCGTTGGGAAGTATCAGGCGGGACTTGATGTTATCCTTCAGGTGGGTTTCCAGGATAACATCCCTTATAAGGGGTATGTATTTTTTTGCCACGGGAAAGACGACTTCAACCCTGTTGTCCAGGTTGCGGGGCATGAGGTCCGCGCTTCCCATGAAGACCTCCTCATTTCCGCCGTTTTTGAAGTAGTAGACCCTGGGGTGTTCCAGGAACCTGCCGACAATCGAAGTAACCCTGATATTTTCACTGAGCCCGTAGATCCCGGGCCTGAGACAGCAAATTCCCCTTACCTGCAGGTCCACTTTTACCCCTGCCCTGGAGGCGCGATAAAGTTCAAGGATGCACTGGTAATCCACCAGGGAGTTCATCTTGAAGATAAGGTGCCCACCTCCTTCTTTTTTGTGGAGGTCTGTCTCCCTCCGGATGCGTTCCAGGATCTGGTGCCTCAGGGTCTGGGGAGCAACCAGGATTTTGGTGTAGTGGTCCTTTCTCGAATAACCGGTAAGCGCATTGAAAAGGTCCGAGATATCCTTGCCTATGAAGGTGTCACTTGTAAGGTAACCGAAATCAGTGTAAAGTTTTGCAGTAACTGCGTTATAATTTCCCGTGCCCAGGTGCGCATAGTAGCGGATTCCCCCTTCTTCAGCGCGGACCACCAGGCACATCTTGGAATGGATTTTCAGGCGCGGCAGGCCGTAAGCTACGTGGACATTCTTTCGTTCGAGTTCTTTTGCCCATCCGACGTTGTTTTCTTCATCAAAGCGGGCTTTGAGCTCTACCAGGACTGCAACCTGCTTGTTCCTGTCAGCGGCTTTCATAAGCGCCTGGATAATCCTGGAGTTGTCATCCACCCGGTAGAGCGTCATCTTGATTGCCAGCACATCCGGGTCGTCGGCGGCATGTTCCACGAAATCGATGACGGATTCGAAACTGTCGTAAGGGTGGTAAAGCAGGACGTCTCCCTTTCTCAGGGTCGAAAAAATGTTTTCCTTATCACGCAGCCTGGGATGCTTCCTGGGTTCAAAAGGTTCATACTTGAGCTCCGGGCGGTCCAGTTTAGTAAGTTTCATGAGGCTTGAAAGGCCCAGGGGCGCAGCCGACCTGAAAATAAGCGTTGAGGCAAGCTCAAGGTTCTCAAGAAGGATATTGGAAACACGTTCCGGCATGGTATAATCGGTCTCGAGCCTGATGGCAGACCCGAAATAGTTCCTCCCGATCCTCTGCTGCACTGCTGTCAGAAGGTCCTTGTCCCCGTCCTCATCAAAGCCGAGGTCTGCATCCCTTGTGATCCGGAAGGGATACGCGCCGTGGATGCGCTGGCCAGGGAAAAGCAGGTCAAGGTTTGCGGCAATAAGCTGTTCTAGCCAGACAAAACGTCCCTCTTTCAGCTCATCAAGCCGGCTGGCAGGCCAGTCCTGACCTTCCCCGGGGACCGGGATAAGCCTCGGAAAAAGGGGAGGGATCTTGACCCTTGCAAAGCGCTCCCCGTAATCAGGGTCGTCGATAAGTACGGCAAGGTTGAGGCTCAGGTTGGAAATATGCGGGAAAGGATGCCCTGCATCGAAACCAAGAGGAGTCAGTACCGGGAAGATGTTATTTTCAAAATAGTCCCTTAACTGTTCTCGCTCCTTGCCCGAAAGCTCGAAGTAATTGAGGACATTGATATCCTTTTCTTTCAGGGCAGGCTGAAGGACCTCGTTCCAGCACTTATCGTGGCTGACAAGCTGCCTGATAAGCTCTTCCCTGATAACCCTGAGCTGCTCCAGGGCAAGCTCATCTGTCCGGCCTTCCCTTGCCTCTTCAACAATTCTTTTCTGGACTCCTGAAACCCGGACCATGAAAAACTCGTCCAGGTTGCTCCCAAAAATCGAAAGAAACTTGACCCTTTCAAGCAAAGGGCTGCGCTCGTCAAAAGCCTCTTCAAGCACCCTTTTGTTGAACTGGAGCCAGCTGTACTCTCTATCCACATACAGGCGCGGATCACTGAGGTCAGGTATGCCGGAGGTTTCCACCCGTGTACCTTCAACGTTATCCGATAGTAACCTGTCAAAGTCTGCACACTGAATGGGGAAGTTACGCTCCATTACTATCACGCGAAAGTAGATTTTGTTCTTTTTCTGAGTCTATTCTCAACAACATAAGATCGCTTTTCATTTCATGACTTATTTTTGTTCATTTCATTTATCTTTTATATTTATATAGCCTTGTTACTTAATTTGCTATCGATGCAACACCACCTAACCAGCCTTTCCTGAAAACCCGCCACAAGTAAGGTTTTCCCGAAAAACCCGGCTCAGAGCAGGTTCAAAGCTTGAGTAACCAGAACGACGAATTCCAGCCTGTACACATTCGAAAACCGTCAGATTCTCAGGAAACAACTTCCGGAATATATATTAACCTTTTTCATAGACCGGATAAAGCTTTCCGGTGTCCTGTTGAAAGGGGGTCACATCTCCATGTAATAATAGAAAATGGATTCAAAACAACCCCTATATAGGTTTTTGGTTCGACAGAAGCCCCGAGAATGCCCGGAATCTCCCGAATGATGAGGAAGTATGTACTGATATATAGAACTAAAGATTTATAACCCTATCTCTTAGAAAAAAAAGGATATGAGACGAAAAGAGGCACGGAGAAGACTTTGAAAAATCAAACAATAATATATTTTTGAAGAGTGAGTAAAGAGAGTTCATACAGATACTGTCTTAAAATATGTATAGATACATAAAAGGCGGGACCCGGTAGACCGGGTTTAACCCCCGAATTTCCCCTTCAAATGCGCATAAAACTCCTGTTCTTTTCCCGAGGTTTTCCTGAAAAGGCGCTCCACGATCAGTTCGGGCGTGCTCCTCGCTACATGGTTGTAGACCGGAGTCCTGTCCACAATCAGCTCCAGGTTTGAGTCAAGGCCCTTTGCTTCAATCCCGTCCACCCGGACCTCAGCCTCCGTATTTTCCATGATCAGCTCCGAGAGGTGGGAGACAAAAATCCCCAGGCTCTGCTCGTTTCGGACAAGGTACTCAAGGATGCCCGCAATGATCCTTGCCGAAGCCCCGGGCTCGGTGATTGACTCAAGTTCGTCGGCAAGCACCAGTTTCCCGGAACTTTCGGAGAGCACCGAGAACTGTTTAAGGGTTGTCTCGAAAGCCCCTGCATCCAGGGTCCCTTTCGATTTCCCGAAATAGTAGAGTTCTTCCACGGGGCCGAGCTCAAGCTCTTTTGCAGGGACAGGAAAACCCATGTGCCCCAGGATAACACACTGGGCAAGCAGTTCAAGGAGGGAGGTCTTGCCCCCGGAATTCACACCGCTCAGGAGTACAACCCGGTTTTCCCCTGCTTCAGGGAAAAAACTCGCCTTTCCGACGGAATAACTGACAGGGTCAATTTCCCCGTACCTGGCCTTCAAAAAGAGGTTTTCCCCCTCCATAAGCCCGAGCCCGGCATCAGGGATCAGCGCCGGTATTTTCAGGGAAAAGTGCTCGGCAAAGCAGCCAACCGAAAAGCCCAGGTCAAATTCTAAGACTTCCCTGACAAGCCTTCCTACAAGCGGCCTGTAAACGGAAAGGACTTTTGCAATTTCCCTTTTCCGGGACAGCCTTACCTTTTCCAGTTCCCTGGATAGCTTCTGCCTGAAGAGTTGGACCTGGGCCTGGTCGGCCTGGAGGGGATAGGAAATCTCATCGGAAAAAAGGGAGTCCAGCAGGAGTTTTTCATGCGAAAGCAGCCCGAGCTTCCCTGCCAGTTCTTCTTTTACGGCTTCGAGTTCTTCCATGTAGAGTTTGTAGATCTCTTTTGCCAGCAGGTCCTTGATTTCCATGCCTCCGCTTACGAGCTTAATGAGGTCCTGCCCGCTCAGGGTAAGGGAACTCTCTTCAAGAGCCTTATTCATCCGCAGGTTTGCTTCCTGCAGGGAAGAGGCAAGGGCGCTTTCCAGCCCTTCAAGGGCAGCTCCCAGGCGGTCCAGTTCCGGGTCAAACCCTTCCTTCGGTTTTCCGTCTTCCCCGAGTTTCGAAAGGGCAGTTTCGAGGGTTTCAAGGTCTTTTTCCGACATTTCCTCAAAGAAGCTGAAATTATGGCTGCGAAGGACGGATACCACCTGCAGGCAGGCCCTGATGCAGTCCAGGTTCCGGGCAAAAAAGGCAAGTTCCCCTTCCGGGACCACCTGCCAGAATTCCACCTTTTCAGGGTCGGGGAAAAACTCGGGTTCAAGGCCCTCAGGCATGTCGAAGCCCAGAAAAGTGTTATCAAAAACAATGGTATGGGAGTAGCCCCTGGCAATATCCACGAACTCGGAAAGGCTCTCCACAGCCTGGACCGGGAGAAAAGCCTGGAAGCTCTCCTTAAGCACCCCGAACATTTCAGGGTCCCCCGAAAGAATGATGCGATCCCTTGCCCGCAGGTTCCCAGGAACAGGTTTAAGCCTTCTGGCCCTTGAGAGCAGGCCCGGAAATTCCGAATCCCCGGCAAGACTACGGGCGATTTCCAGATACTCCTCCACAAAAATCCTTCTCTTTTCGATCAGGTCCCTGCGAAAAGCAGGGTAAGGATAAAAGAGGTTCATCTTGTCCCTGGCATGGGGCGTATGCGCAAAACTCTTGATCAACTCAAGCAGCCGGGAGTAAAGGTCTGTTGCTTCCTTAGTCTTCAGGAAATCGGAAATAGAACAACCTTCTGCCCTGGCTTTCGCGTCCCTTGCAAGGGAAAGGGCAAAGTTGTGGCTGACCCCGTTAACCTCCGAAAGCGCGGCGACGTCCCCTTCGAGAATCGCCCTGAGCGCCGCTTCCTCGGTCCCGAAATGTTCGACAAGCCTTCCGGCAACTCGTTCACCTATTCCAGAAAGTTCCCGCACGCTTAAAATTGCTTCCTCTAACACCATACTAATAGACACTTTCCGATTATTTTAACAACACGCCTGAGAAAAAATCGAAATAAAAAGTAAAAAGGCAAAACCTCTGACAGAAAAGGCACATTTTTGTGACGTGTTGCCGCAACACCCGCCTGCCAGAAATACCTTTTTAATTTCTTCTAAACTATTACGGAAGCAGATCCCCAGAATCTGAGAGTTTTTGGACGATATCAGCCACAATTTCTCTTTCTTCAACCTGCAACTTATAGTATTTCTGAACGTCTTTTGTTTCTACAATTTCAACTGCTTTTACGAGTGGTTTGAGAAGTTCAGGATAGTTATCTCCTTTAAGTTCTAAGATTTCACCTATCGCTGTTTTTAGCACTTCAAGTTCTGCAGAATCAACCGCTTTTTTGAAAAAGTTCATCATTAAAGTTTCAAATGTTTCTTTTTCGATTTTGGATTCGAGATCAAAAATTGTTCTTATGAATTTTCTGCCACTTCCGAGGTTTCCAATTCTTAACTCTTCAAAAATAACGTTCCAACAAAGGTAGATAAATCTTTCAATTAAGGAGATGCCCAGAGAAGTTACTTTATATTTTATTGATTCGATTTCATTAATCGCCTCATTAATTTTATTAAGAGAAAGGTAAGCTTCAATCATTCGAAGACTAACTGCAGTTTTAAATATTTCATTACATTTTGTGAGCTTAACTTTACTAAAAACCTCAATAGATTCTTCATACTTACCTAATGAAACCAGAGCACTACCCTTTGTAGCAAGCGCATCTTTTTCATTGGGATTTAATTCTAAAACCTTATCTAAGACGTCAATAGATTCTTCATATCTTTCCAATGAATCCAAAGAAAATCCCTCATATAAAAGTGAAAATTCATCATTTGGATTCATCGCAAGAACCTTCTCAAATAATTCAATAGATTCCTCATACCTATTTAAAAGGAATAGAATATATGCTTTCTCTGAAAGTGCATATTCATTGTTTGAATCTAACTCAAGAGCTTTGTTTAAGATTTCAATAACTTCTTCATATTTTTCTAGTGAAACTAAAGCATCACATTTTCCTGATAATGCGTCCTTATTTTCAGGATTAAGTTCAAGAACTTTGTCAAAAGATTCGATAGCATCTTTATAGTTTTCCAGAGAGCTCAAAATAATTCCCTTCAACAGAAGTGCATGCTCATCATCAGGATTTAGTCTGAGAAGATTATCAAAAACTTTAAGAGCTCCGTCATATTTCTTCAGTAAATTTAAAGAGTAGCCTTTCATTGATAATGCAAACTTATCATCAGAATTAAGTTCGAGAGCCTTGTCAAAGAAATCAACAGCTTCTTCATACCTATTTAACAGCAATAAAATGTATCCTTTCTCTGAAAGTGCGTATTCATTATTTGGATTTAACTCAAGAACTTCGGTTAATACTTCGAGTGTTTCTTCATATTTCTCTAGTGAAACTAAAACATCACATTTTCCTGATAATGCATCCCTATTTTCAGGATTAAGTTCAAGAACTTTGTCAAAAGATTCTATCGCACCTTCATGATTTTTTAGGGATTCTGACGAAATTCCCTTCAAAAGAAGTACATACTCATTATCAGGATTCAGATCCAGAATTTTGTTGGAAACTTCAAGGGCTTCTTCGTATCTGTTTAATAAAAGCAAAGTAACTCCTTTACTTAAAAGTGCATACCCATTTTCAGAATTTAAATCCAAAACCTTGTTGAAAACTTCAAGAGCTTCTTTATCCTTTTCCAATGAAAATAAAGAAGATCCTTTCTTTGATAATGCATACTCATTTTCAGGATTAATTTCAAGAACCTTGTTAAATGCTTCAAGAGCTTCTTCGCATCTATCTAATAAAAGTAAAGTAACCCCTTTCCTCGATAATGCATACTCATCATCAGGATTTAGATCCAGAACTTTATCGAATGCCTTTAAAATTTCATTGCATATTGCGATACGTCCAGACTCCAAAAGCACGGAATAATCTTTTGTATCAAATTTTAGAGCCTTTTTTAATGTTTCAAGAGCGATTTTATCATGTTTGTAGTTGGAAAGGATTTCAAGTATCAGAGACTTTGCTTTCAAATCTATATCCGTATTTTTACTTGCAATCTCCTTTAATTTTTGAATTTCATGATCAGCTTCTTCCCATTCCTCAAACTCTATCATTTTTGGAGTGAGCTTCATTAGGGCTTCTGTCTTGTATTTATTCGGCAAGACTTCAACATAGTAGCAGAGGTCTTTTAGGACTTCTTTATTACCGGATTCGAGAAGGTGGAATTTTTTATCAAAAAGTTCTTTTTGTTCTTCCGAAGTATACCAGAGTTTTAAGAAATCCAGAAATACGGAGATTCTATTCCTTCCGAGGGGCTGCCGCATATCCCTCCAGAGACGGAAAAGCCTCTCACGCACTTCATAATAAGTTTCCCGCCCTGCGGGTCTTGAAAGAACGTAGCCGTCTTTTTCCAGCCTCCTGAGCTGTGTTATTACAGTAGAAACAGCAACCCTCGATTTTTCAGCTATATGCTTTGGTGTCATAGGAGATTCCGAAGAGATGAGGGTGTCAAATATTAGCCTGCGCTGGCCGGTAAGGACCTGGAATATTTCCTGATAATAAGGGGTGTGTTCATCCAGGATCTTGAAAAATACTTTTTCTATATCTTCGAAATTATCCCTGGAGATCAATTCGTAAAAAAAGATTGTGAGCCTCGGGCTTCCCCCGGTAAGATGAGCTATGCCCTCTATTCTAGGTTCATATTTCTTGAAGTTTTCCAGAAATTCCCTGTTGCCTTCGATTTCAGATATTTTCTTAAGCAGAGCTTTTGTTTCATCAAGTGAGAGTTCCCTTAGATGCTGGATTCGGAAAAAATTATAAAAGGGCTCTTCGTGCTCTGCCACGCCAGGGAAAATAACCGGAGAAGAAGCCATCACTGAGAAAAAGTCGTGTTTCTGGAAAATAGACCTTAATTTCTGGACTTCCTTTGCATCGAATTGCCGGAATACTTCATGTAAATTCTCAACAAAAATCAGATAGATCTTGTTTTCTTTTTTGGAAATTTCTTTGAGCCTTTCCAGAGCGGCATAAAGAATATCGTCTTCATTATTAAGGGATAAAATACCTGAGATGTCTTCCCCTTGCTCTTCCAGAACCCTCAGGAAGAAATCAGAAGCACGGTAGACTGAATACTCTTCTTCTGCAAATTTGACCGGGATATATAGCGAATTCAATTCCTTTTCTATTTCACGGTATAACAGAATTAAAAAATGTGATTTTCCGATGCCCCTTGAACCCACAACCAAATAGAACCTTGGAGTTTTATTTTTTCCGGCTGTTTCCAGTTCTTTGAATATCCGTTCAAAAAGGTCATCTCTTCCAACAAAAATATTTTTTAAGATTTCATGAGGAATATTTTCGGGAGAGTACCTGTACAGAGTGACGCTCCTGGAAGTGTTACAGGTTGCACTGTTAGGAATGACATTATTGGATGTAGAAATGACGTTATTGGAAGTCTCTTTTTTAGAAGTTGCCATGGTAAATCCTCCACCAGTCCTTCAGGATTTTAGAGTAAAAACTAAGCTGGCCGTAATCATTCTCTATGTAAAAATCGTTTTCCAGGTCGGAAATCAGATCTATGAAATGTTCATAATCATGAGAACCCGTTTCTCTCTGAAAAACACCAAAAGCAAGTTCAAGAGAGTAATCTTCATTATTTGAAACGTTTCCCAATATGGCTTTTGCAGCCTTCGAATCCATCTCCTGATAAAAAATCTTGAGTCTATTAAAATAAGGATCAAAATAATGCTTGCATTTACTCCCGAGGATGTGGACATTATAAACATCTTCAATTAAAGTTTCATCGACTTCCTTCCCCGTGACAATTTGTTCATCCAGTAGGGCGCTGAGCATAATCCCAATAAAGTAAGGAATGTAAGATTCCCCGACACACTCCAGTATTTTATTTCCTAAAAGAGCTGTGTATCCCCAGTTTTCTTCTTCAAAAACTTGTTTAATAACTTGAAGCGCGATATCTTTTTCAAACCCGTCTATTTTTATTCTTCTAAAATCATTAATGACATTGGTGCCCCCGACATCTCTTAAAATTCGCTCAATACTTACGGAACCCCCAACGATAAAGCGTACATTCGTACAGTTCTGCCGCAACCTGCGGAACCAAGATAAAAATATTTCGGCATCCGATTTATTTGCACCCGATTTATTCATATTTTGGATAGCAATGGGAAATTCATCAAAAATAAAATAGATATTTTCATCGCTTTTATTGATAATTTGGAAGACTTCATTGGATTTATCTATCCAGTCTTCTCTCAAGCCTTCCTCAACACTTCTCCTTAACTTAGCCTTGAATATTGCAGGGACCCCTACTTCCTCCACATTATCCTGAAATAATTTGTAGACGGTTTTGAGTTTGGATGAAGACCTGGACTTACTGCTGAGTTCTTCAAGATCAGTTAACCCCATGATAATTTCCGATAAGAATCTCTGCGGAGAAGATACGCTTTCTACATCAAGGAAAATAACAACATTATTGCCGTTAAATAATTCTTTTTCTAGCTTACGCATAATCGATGTTTTACCAAACCTTCGTGGTGCGGCAAGAAGAACGTTATCCTTTTTTAATGCTGCCAGAATTTGCTTAATTTCCTGTTCCCGATCAATAAAATCGTCTCCTATTGCAGGGTTTCCTACAGGCATCATGGATATCACTCAAATATCAGTATAGATATACATAACAACTTTGTTATATATCAATTTTGTCACATAACAATATTGTTATATAATATAATTATGAATTTTATAAAAAATGGAGGGAGAAGAACAAGAACAAGAACAGGTCAAAAAACCGTAGACTCGCAGATAAACCTGAAAGAAAAAACCCAACGCAAATCACATAAAAATAATAGCCAGTTCCTCTTCAAGATAGGGGCGCATGGAAGCCGTATACCCGTGTGTGGCCTCGCTTACATTATACATTGCCTTTGGTTCCTCTGCAAAAGAGAAAGTCCCAAGTGCCATCTCATGGGGGATCACGGTATCATTGAAAGAGTGCAGGAGCACGAACCTTGCCGGCGGGATTTCAGATAGGTAGGTATCCGGGTCAATGGATAGGTAAAAGCGATAGGCATCCTGGTCTGTTACAAGGGAAGGATCGATTTCTCCGGTGCCGTAGCCTGCGGTACTGACCCCTACCACTCCCTTCAGGGAGGGTTCAAGGGCACAGGCAATAATTGCGAACCTGCCGCCGTTGCTTTCTCCGATGATGGCAAGCTTTTCGGGGTCGATTTCCGGCTGGGCGGAAAGGACATCAGTAGCTTTGAGAGCATCGTAAACCATTTTGTATTCGAGAGGTTCAAGCCCGGCTTTGAAAAGTTCAAGGTCTCCTTCCGGGTTTATGGCTCCGAGATTGCGCTGGTCCAGGGTTATGGTGGCGTATCCGAGCTTCGAAAGTTCCACTGCAAGGCCCTGTTCCTTTTCCTTGCTGATCCCGGCTCCGGGAAGCAGGACTATGCCGGGGACGCCGGAAGAGTCCGCAGAAGAGGAGTCCCTAAGAGAGGAATCAGTAAGAGAGGAATCCGCAGGAATTCTCAGAAGAGCGCGGACATTCTCGCCCCTGCTCTCAAAAGTAAGCAGTTTCAGGGAATCTCCTGATTCCGGTGAGTAGAGATCCCCGATTATCTCAACAGTGAATTCAGCTTCCCCTCCCGGAGGAAAAGAGAGTATTCCTTCTTCCGAAACGGTCCAGGTTGCCCCATCGGCTTCGGAGTTTGCGGGGTTGTACAGGACGCCGAAGAAACCCGCAAGTATGAGGAGAAAACCGAAAAGAAAAATTACGGGTTTCGGGGCTTTTGCCCCCGAAGAAACGTTTTTCGTTTTTTTGTTTTTCCCGGAACTCTGTTTGCTCAAGGGGACCCTGACCGGAAAATTGTGATTACGGCCAGAAGCCGTTTGCTGCACTTAAGAATAATATTGCCAATCCCACAAGGGCTCCGGCAATCAGCACCGTCTTGGGCTGGACCTGGATTGCATTTTTGTCCGCTTCGTAGTAGCGCATCAGCCCTGCGGAGGACTGGAGTCCACTGCCTGTTCTTTTAGCCATGAGTTAAACACCTTTATTGATCAATGTAAGGTAATTTTTATGAATATCAGACGTTCGTATAAGGCAGATACAAACAATTGAAACCAGAATTGAAATCAAAATTGAGATCGAACAATTGAGATTAAACAATTGAGATTTCTGCCAATTTGATGATCATCAGGTAATTTACAGTTATGATATATAAATCCAGCAGAGTGGATTCATAGAGTGGATTTGGCAAAGTGAGAAAACCTAAAAAAGGGGAAATTTCCCTCAGACGAGCACCTCGTCCAGCAGGAACGGCGGGTAAAACACTCCTTTCTCCGTGATGACAGCACTCACATTTTCCATTGGGGTTGCGTCAAAGGCAGGGTTGTAGACTTCCACACCTTCGGGGGCTATCTGTTCTGAGCCGAAGAAGCGGAGTTCGTCAGGGTCCCGCATCTCTATTTTCACACTGCCTTCCCAGCCCTTGAAATCAAAGGTGGAGACAGGGGCTGAAACGTAGAAGGGGATTTCATGCTCCCGGGCAAGCACTGAATGGGTATAGGTCCCGATCTTGTTGAAGACGGCGTCCTGGGTGATCCGGTCAGCCCCTACAATCACTTTGTTTACAAGACCCTGGTACATTACCCAGCCTGCCATGGAATCCGTGATCAGGGTGACAGGGATTTTGTCCTGCATCAGTTCCCAGGTTGTAATCCGGCTGCCCTGGTTAAGGGGCCTGGTCTCGCAGGCGATAACCTTGATCTCCTTTCCCTGCTCAACTGCGGAACGTACCACGCCAAGGGCTGTACCCCAGTCCACACAGGCCATCCTGCCGGCGTTGCAGTGAGTGAGCACCGTTTCCCCGTCTTCCAGGAGTTTGGCCCCGTGTTTTCCTATCAGCTTATTTGTGTACACGTCTTCGTCGGCAATAGCCCGGGCCTCATAAAGAGCAATGTCTCGGACTCCTGCGACATCATAGGCGTCCGACAGAGCATCCAGGACCCTTTTCACACCCCAGCTAAGGTTCACAGCTGTTGGGCGGGTTGATACGATAGCTTTTCCGGCAACCTTCAGGTCCCGCATTAGGCTTTCTATGTCGTTTGCACTGCTCAGGTAAGCTGCAAGGGCAATCCCGAAACCCCCTGCAGCCCCAAGCGCAGGCGCCCCCCGGACCCTGAGCTTCTTGATCGCCTCACAGAGGGAACTAAGGGTTTTGCATTCGATTACCCTGTACTCTTTAGGAAGCAGGGTCTGGTCTACAAGCATAACGGAATTGGACTCCTCATTCCAGTCAATCGTCCTCATGCAAATCACTGTCCGGTATAAAAATTAAGTTTGAAATCACTGTAAACCTTGAGTTCTATTATCGATGTAAAGTTTGAGTTATATTATCGGTGTAAACCTTGAGTTATATTATCGGTGTAAAGCTTAATTCTGGTGCAGGTATGACCCTTAACTGCAATAAAGGCCACTTACACAGGAGAAACAGGAAAACTTCCCCATTGGAAAAATCTTCCGGCTTCCTTTTCAAACCCCGCATCCGATAAAAAGCTATTCAACTTTTTCCCGTCAGCATGGGGAATAAGATGGGAAAAATAAATATTAGAACAGAGTTCGGATTAAAGTTCCATTTTTATCCTGACGAAAAATTAGTAAAGAAATTTTGGGGCGGAAGTTTTAACAATAACTTAATTTTAAAATTTAAACAGAAATGGGTTAAGAATAAAGATTTTGACAAAATTTTTTTATATTTACATGGACCACCAGAAAGCCAGGAATATTCATAATTATATAAATTAAGTGTTGTATTTGCCCTCTAAAAGGGCAAACATAGATATAATAGATTTATAGAGTAACTGTACAAATAAGAGAAGGATTAAAATTCAAAACTCAGATACATTATGGATCATAAATTCAGGGGGACTCATACATTCAGGATAAATCAGACGTTAGGATGCACCAGACGTTCGGAATGTAACATACGTTCAGGATGCACCAGACAGTCAGGATGCACCAGACAGTCAGGATGCACCAGACAATCAGTATGTAACATACATCTCCCTGAATCATGAAGAATCATTAAGTCAAGCCGACTATGCGTAACCAGGTTTAATAATGCGTAACAGGGTAAAAATACGCAGTCAGGTTAAAGTAATCAACCCGATTTAATAAGAAATCTCATTTACACAATCCCTGTTTATGATAATCAGGGGGTTTGTCGGAGAGTAAGCGCTTATGAAGAAAATAAAAATAGCAATCACAGGGATAGGGAACTGTGCAAGCTCTTTGATACAGGGCATTGAATATTACAAAAATGATGAAGAGCGTGAGCCTATCGGACTGATGCACCGGGACCTCGGCGGATACAGACCCGGAGACATCGAAGTCGTAGCCGCTTTTGACATCGACGCCCGGAAGGTGGGAAAGGATGTCTCTGAGGCCATCTTTGCTCCTCCGAACTGCACGACTGTTTTTTGTCCTGAGATTCCGGCCACGGGTGTGAAAGTTAAGATGGGGAAACTCCTTGACGGGGTCTCGGACCATATGAAGAGCTATGGTGAAAAATACACCTTTATGCCAGCGAAGGAAGCTGATTCCACAAAAGAAGAGATCGTGGAGGAACTGAAAAGTTCGGGCGCCGAGATGCTCCTCAACTACCTCCCGGTGGGGTCCGAGGAAGCCGTGCGCTTTTATGCCGAATGCGCCCTGGAAGCAGGGATCGGTTTCATAAACAACATG
>Ga0272442_10003736_pt1 | contig 21221 bp, 12 predicted proteins | sample SSMForm2O_FD_200262 | JGI IMG/M metagenome (GOLD analysis project Ga0272442, IMG submission 200262) | Marine sediment archaeal communities from Little Sippewissett salt marsh, Falmouth, MA, United States - SSM-Form-2O | ecosystem: Environmental > Aquatic > Marine > Wetlands > Sediment ... | reverse complement strand
CCGGAAATGATACGGATCATCTTGTAGAAATACCATCACCCATGGTAGGCACATTTTACAGATCGCCCAGTCCCGGAGCAGATCCATTCGTCAACCAGGGCGACACTGTCAATGCGGGCAGTGTGCTCTGTATTATTGAAGCCATGAAACTCATGAATGAAATAGAAGCAGAAATTTCCGGCAGGATTGTAAAAATACTTGTTGAAGATTCGGACCCTGTTGAATACAATCAGCCCCTGTTTCTTATTGAAAAATCATAGGTGTGCCCGTTGATCCGCAAGATTCTCATAGCAAACCGGGGCGAGATAGCCCTGAGAATCATACGGGCATGCAGGGAGCTCGGCATTGCGTCAGTAGCGGTCTATTCCCAGGCAGACAGAGATTCACTGCATGTCAGGTTTGCTGACGAAGCGGTGTGTATCGGCCCGGCCCCCTCTCAGCAGAGTTATTTGAATATACCCAGGATCATCAGCGCTGCTGAAATTTCAAATGCCGATGCAGTCCACCCCGGGTACGGCTTTCTTGCTGAGAATGCCCGGTTTGCAGAAATATGCGAACAGTCTCACATGGTCTTTATCGGGCCTTCATCACGCATGATAGAACGCATGGGTGACAAAATCTACGCAAAACAGACCATGATGGATGCGGGTGTCCCTGTAATACCGGGAAGCAGCGGCAGTATCGAATCTGCTGACCAGGCCCTGTCTATGGCCCGGGACATAGGATTTCCTGTTATTTTAAAGGCCACTGCCGGCGGCGGCGGAAAAGGCATGCGCATTGCCAGGGATGAAGATTCCCTTACCCTGGCATTCTCTACCGCCACATCAGAAGCGGAGGCAGCTTTTGGAAATCCTGTTCTTTACATGGAAAAATATTTTGAATGCCCCCGTCACATCGAAGTCCAGTTACTGGGTGATGGACAGGGACATGTGGTTGCTCTGGGAGAACGTGAATGTTCAATCCAGCGAAAACACCAAAAGCTCATTGAAGAGACACCGTCACCTGCAGTAGATACAGCTCTTCGCAGGAAACTGTTAACAGCTTCTATTGCCGGTGCCAAAGCAGCAGGGTATAAAAGCGCAGGAACCATTGAATTTCTTCTTGATGATGCGGGCAACTTCTATTTCATGGAAATGAATACCCGTATCCAGGTTGAGCATCCTGTAAGTGAAATGGTCTATTGTATTGACCTTATAAAAGAGCAGATCAAAATTGCGGCAGGATTATCTCTCCGCCATATGGAGGCGGAACCGGAGCCCAGGGGCCACGCATTGGAATGCAGAATTAATGCAGAAGACCCATTCCATGATTTCCGGCCCAGCCCCGGCACCATAACCAGTTTTCATGTTCCAGGCGGCCCCGGCATCAGGGTAGACACTCACGGATATGCCGGTTATTCGGTTCCGCCCTTTTACGATTCGCTCCTGGCCAAACTGATCGCCTGGGGCACAGACCGTGAAGAAGCCCTTGTCCGGATGCAGAGGGCTCTCGATGAATTTATTGTGGAGGGTATACACACAACAATTCCGTTCCATAAACAAGTTACCGGAGAAACCAAATTTCAAAAAGGTGAATTTAACACACATTATCTGGATGATTTTATTATCAAAAAAAACACAAACCATGAACAAAATTACAGGGGAACATCATGAGCATTCCAAAAGACCTCCAGTTCACAAAAGATCATGAATGGGCACGCGTAGAAAACGATGTTGCCACTATAGGAATAACCGAATACGCCCAGGGAGAACTTGGTGATATCGTATTTGTAGAACTTCCTGAAGTTGGTGATACTGCAAAACAGTTTGAGCCCTGTGCAAATATCGAAGCTGTAAAAGCTGTATCCGACTTGTATGCACCGGTTTCAGGCGAAATTATCGAAGTAAATGAAGCTCTGGCCGATACTCCCGACCTGGTAAATTCAGACCCCTTTGGAAAAGGCTGGATTCTCAAAGTAAAACTGTCCGATCCTGCTGAATTGGACAAACTGATGACTCCTGATGCATACCAGGAGCTTATACCCTAGGCTGCACAGCCTGGGCATGGTTTTTACATCCAAAACCATGTGAACATTGTTATTAGAACAGGAGATATCCATGCCGTTTATTCCAACTACAGATGAAAACCGCAAGGAAATGTTAAAAATAATCGGCGTTTCAGAGTTTGAAGAACTGCTGCAGAATATTCCTGATGAAATCCGTTTCAACGGTGAATATTCTCTGCCGGAACCTCTCAGCGAACATGAAGTTACTGTACTGTTAAAAAAGCTGGCTGAGTCCAATGGAAACACCGGGAATAACTCATGCTTCTTAGGCGGCGGCGCATACGATCATTTCATCCCGGCTGCTGTCGGCCATATTACATCAAGGCCTGAGTTTTATACAGCGTACACACCGTACCAGGCCGAAGTAAGCCAGGGGACCCTGCAGGCTGTATATGAATTTCAGTCAATGATATGCGAGCTCACAGGAATGGAGGCGGCCAACGCTTCAATGTATGACGGAGCATCAGCTCTTGCCGAAGCAGCCCTTTTGTGCAGCAACCATAAACGCAGGCCGGAGATTCTCATTTCAAAAAGCGTGCACCCATTTTACAGGCAAGTCGTTCAAACGTACTGCCACAGGAGCGGTGTAAAACTTATTGAGATCGACATTGACAATGGCACCACGGATCTTGAGCTTCTTGAAAAGAAGGTTGCAGACTCCACTGCCGGAGTGCTTGTTCAGCACCCCAACTTTTTCGGGAACCTTGAACCTGTCCATGAGATTGCTGATATCGCCCACAATGCAGGCGCGCTCTTTTCTGTATCGGTCGACCCTGTTTCCCTTGGAGTACTGGCTCCGCCTTCTGAATACGGCGCAGATATTGTTACCGGTGAAGCCCAGGGTCTTGGGAATGCATTGGGATTCGGCGGCCCGTACATAGGCATGTTCGCAGTAGCAAAACCTTTGATTCGTAAAATGCCGGGCAGAATAGCCGGTATTACTGCTGATTCTGAAGACCGCCGCGGTTTTGTCCTGACACTCCAGACAAGGGAACAGCACATTCGGCGCGAAAAGGCAACATCCAACATATGTACCAATGAACAGCTTTGTGCACTTGCCGCTACTGTCTACCTTTCGCTTATGGGCAAAGAAGGCATAAAAACAGTCGCATCAATGTGCGTGCAGAAATCCCATTACATGGCTGACCAGCTTTCATCCCTGAAAGGCGTTGAATTGATGTTTTCTCATCCCTACTTCAAGGAATTTGCTGTTAGGCTGCCTGTACCGGCACAGGATGTGATTGACCACATGAAAAAAAGCAATATCTTTGCAGGTATTGACCTGGCCAGATTCGACTATTCCATTGACAACGGACTGCTTATCGCAGTCACAGAAAAACGGTCAAAACAGGAAATCGACACGTATGTCAAGGTTCTGTCCGATTTCATTTCCTGATGTAGTAACAGGCTTGGTACAAAAGGAGGGCACCGCAAAGCCCTCCTTTTTTTATTTTGAAACACACAGCATCCCCTTAATCGCAATAAATATTTCATGGGCATCTGTTTTTTATTGACTATTACAGATTATTATCACAACTTATGATATCCCAAAACACAATATGGAGGAAACGGCCATGAAAAAACCCTTATGCATTATCACTGTATTACTGCTCTTATGCATAGCCGTCAGCGCCTACTCACAAGATATTGAAGACAATGTTTCCCGCTATACCTCAGCCAACGGCAGCAAATACCTGCAGCCTCTGGCTGACGCTTTTGGCGCGAACCTGAACAGCGGTTTCTTCTGCTCTGCTAAAATACCCACCTTTGGCCTTCATCTTGAATTCGGAATAAAAGCGATGTATGCACCTATACCAGCAGAAAAGAAGACCTTTTCTCCTGAACCCGAATTTGGATGGAACCCTGATCCAGGCACCCTGCTTCCTACGATCTTCGGAGATGAAGAGCCTGTGGTGATTGCCGGCATTGAATTCCCCGGCGGTGCATGGGATACGGACTTTTTCCCCCTTGCGGTACCCCAGCTTACCATAGGGTCTGTACTGGGCACAGATTTTACTGTCAGATACATTACCTATTCCATTGATGATGACATAGGAGATATAAAGCTGTTTGGCTGGGGCCTTCGGCACAGTCTGAGCCAGTACATGCCTCTCATGTTCCTCGATATTTCAGCAGCATTCTACCATCAGAGTTTTTCCGTGGGGGACATTATTGATGCATCTGCTGTGTTTGCAGGCATTCAGGCGAGCTATTCTCTCAGCCTGTTAACCCTGTACGGGTCAGTTGGATATGAAAAATCAACTCTTGGCATCAGCTATGAATATGATGAGCCGGGCGAAGAGCCTTTTATTGTTGACTTCGATCTTACCGGTGAAAACAATTTCAGGACTACACTGGGACTCGCTCTTGACCTGTACATCCTCAAGATACATGCAGACTATAATTTTGCCCCGCAGAAAACTATTGCCGGCGGTGTTTCTTTCGGGTTCTGATTCTCAGCAGATGCAGATGTCTGACTGATGCCTGAACCGGTTATTCAGACACATGATTGAGGAAAAAGTTTTTTACGCATAACTGTTTTATAGCATGGACATATGCAGCAGGTAACTCTGGCACAAAGGGCACCAGGATTTTTCCTGGTGCCCTTTGTGCTGCATCTATATTCATTTTCTCTGGTTATAATTGCCAATACATCAGCAGAAGGGCTGCTGCAGACCAGCTGAAATGGTTTACTTTCATCCCGCTTCCTGTCAGCGGATTATAGTTTTCCCGTATTGGCCCATTTGCTGCCAGTCCGTCACAATTTTCAATAACCCGTTCAAAACAGGTTAGCGCAAAATCTTCAAAACCATAATGCCTCAACCCTTCAACACCAAAGTAGACCTGATCGAGCCATACCGGACCGCGCCAGTATCCTGTCATAAACCCAGGTTCATCTGCTGCAACAGTCGGCAGCGGCACATATGTATTGAATAAATCGGCATCAGCCATAATATTTTTTACCGATTCTGCCTGTTGTTCTGAGGCGATTCCAGCCCATAGAGGTGCCCAGCCCTCGGAGCCTTTTACTCTTATGAAGGATTCATTATCAAGGGCCGTATCGTAAAAGAAACCCGTTCTGTCATCATACATCATTGACTGTACTTTTATTTTCAGTCTCAAGGCTTCTTTCTTATACTTTCCGGCCGCTTGTTTCTTACTCAAGACATCTGCCATACGAGCGAGACAAATTTTTTCCTTGTACAGAAAGCTGTTGAGGCACACGGATTCCTGATTCATTGACCATGCGTTCTCTGATGACTGTACCATTGCTGTATGGTCAAACCGGACAGCATCATCCATACCGCTCTCCCATTTTGCCGCTACCAGAGTTCCGTCGGTTGAACCGTATTCACACAGGCTGTCATTGTCTGCATCCCTGTCAGTATACCACCAGGTATGGTACTGTTCCAGTTTCTCAAACATTTCACGTACAAATGCAGTATCCCATGTCTCCTCATAGATCTTCCACACTGCCCATGCTGCCAAAGGCGGTTTTGAATCACGCAGGTTATTCTCTTCCTTGTCAGTATAAATAACATCCGGTATCATTCCTTTACCGTCCTGATATGCAAACATCGCCCGCATCTGCTCTTTTGCCATAGCAGGATCTATTCTAACCGCAGCAGCAGCATGCTTCCAGGAGTCCCACGCCCAGAATCCATTAAAATAGCCTATCATAGCTGAAGGCAGAAATCCTCCGAACAAAAGGTCTCCTTTAGGTGCTCTGTAATTTACCATAAGGGTCATAAGAGATTTTACTGCGGTACGGGTGTACACTTCTTTCTTCATGTTTTTCGAGACGTTTGAAAGAGTGCTCTGTATATACCCATTCCATAATTCCTGGTTTTGTACAAGGGCGGATTCACTGTTTCTCAGAGCATTCTCCACGTGTCGTTCCTCTTCATCCCAGTGCGCTTCTCTGCTGACTGTAAGCGTCAAAGAGAACATCTGCCGTTTTCCTGGATTCAGGCACACGCCGGTATTCATCGTTCCAACAAGAGAATCGTTTTGTACTTCCGGCCCCGGTTTTGAATTCGTTGCCACATACATGTTCTCTTTTGTGCCCGGTATAGGTACAACAACATTTGAACCGTTATACACCGGCATTCCTGCCCATCTGTACAGGTGAACATTCCACCGGGTATTCATGATTACAGGCTCTTTACCTGTATTTTCAACCTCGGCTGTAAACAGTGCTGTTTTTGATGAGATAAACACCACGTTTGTAACTATATTAATATTACCGGCCTTCATTTTCTGATAAAGCCTGCCCGGCAGATACTCTGAACATATGAGGTTCATGTCCATCTTCTTGCCGGTGTCGTCATATAAAACAAATGCTGTTTTTTTACCCAGCCATTTTCTCGTATGCATTAAAAAGGGCCCGGTAAATCCCGGACATTCATTCCTGCGGGCCTCTTTTTCAAAAAGGCTGAAACCGAACCACGCTCCCCGGTCTGCAAAGAAAAAAACCGAATCATCAGAATCATCAGCCGGCTGAGCAGTGATATCCAGAAGATTTGGAAAATCATGCTGTGAATAATCAGGGGCCGGTTTATGTATGCATCCGCTTATAAAGATAACTGAAATGGCCGCAATTGACAATGCTGTTTTGTTCACAAACACCTCATCATTCTAAAAACGTATGGAGAGACAGCTTAGTCCTCCGTCTACTTTTTTAAATTCACTTACATCAATTGTGATTGTTTTAAAGCCGGCTTCCTGAACAATTTTATTAGTCTCAGGAAATCCCGAAGGCAGTATAATAGTGCCGTTAATATCAATTGCATTTGCTGCATAGGCCTCATGGTCCGGGACTGTCAATATTTCATAATTCCGGAAACAGCTGTTTTCAGCCACTTTTTTAACCGCAAGGACTGTATTGTTCCCCATATAAGAAATGCCGCTTTTCAGATGCAGCAAACCGTTAACCGGTACTGCATATACTGTATATCCCAGAGGCCCCAGGGCCTTCTTTAACTGCTCAACTCCTTCAGCATTAGTCCGCTCTGTCAACCCCACATATAAACTGTTTTCTATGTGCAGTACATCACCGCCGTCCAATGTCCCAGGTTCTGTAATAGCTTCAAACCGGCTGTAGAAGTCTCCCAGAGCTGCAGCAACTGCTGAAGTCTCTCCTTTTCTTGAATCTGCACCCGGACGTGTAATACAGGCTGCTTCTTTGACCACAACAGCGGTATCTTCCACAAATACGCCGTCAGGGTACGCATTATCACAAGGTATTGTGTGAATCTCCACACCCAGAGAATGCAGAGTTTCACAATATATCCGGTGCTGCTCTTTAGCCTTATGTACGTCGGGTGTTTCACCCTTCTGCGAGGTAATGCCGTCTTTGAGTTCAGCGCCAGGTGTTTTTACTATTGCATGAGAAAACATTGTATTCCCTCCCGGTTATAAAACTATTTTCTCCGAAAGCCGTATATCCCCCGAAGAACTCCCGGCCATTATGTTGAACTCTCCGGGCTCTACAGTCCATCGGTTTCGCAGTTGATCATAAAACGAAAACGCCGACTCATCAAGCTGTATACAGACCGTTTTTTTCTGTCCCGGTTCCAGAAACACTTTATCAAATCCTTTGAGTTCTTTTTCCGGCCGTTCAACCGTACATTCGATATCCTTTATATATATCTGTACAGTTTCCCCGCCGGTCATCTTCCCTGTGTTTGTAATATCTATAGTTACATACACCGTATCATCATGCTGTTCTACACGCATATTTTCGTACTTGAATGATGTATAACTCAATCCATGACCAAAGGGAAAAGCCGGCGTAATCCTGTTCTTCTCAAGATATCTGTATCCTACAAAAATCCCCTCTTCATATTTAACATTCAGATTTGGATCTTTATAGCCTTTCATAGCCGGTGTATCCTTCAATGATGCAATAAAAGAACAGGGAAGCTTGCCCGAAGGTGAGCGTGTGCCGAAAACAATGTTCGCCACAGCTGTTCCGCCCTCCTGTCCGGGATACCACGCCTGAATAATTCCTGCAGCATACTTTTTCCATGTATTCATGGATACGGCGCTTCCTGTTTGATTAATAATAACAACATTGCGGTTAACAGCCGAAATCGCCTTTATCAATTCTGTCTGCATTGGAAGGTCCATGCTTATCCGGTCAAAACTTTCACTTTCAAACCGGTTGGACAAGCCCGTGCAAATAATAACTGCATCAGCCTTTTTTGCAATTTCAACAGCTTCCTCAACAGGATCAGTCTCAGGAATATGCCAACCCAATGTTATATGAGATATCCCTCCTTCAAAAGCGTATTCCACCACAGCGTCAACCGGTTCATCCGCATTAAGAAATATCTTCCCTTTTTCAAAACTGCTTCCCATTTCAGACCACGCATCAATGACGGTTTTTCCATTGATGGTCAGCTTTACTTTTCCGCATTTTACCACATGATAAATGTATTCACCGGTTTGAGGAGGCACAAGAGTTGCCGTCCACCTGACAGAGAACACATTTCTGTCATCAGGCCTGTGCAGAACTTTGTCCGGTGCGTCATATCCCCAGACAAAATCAATATCTTCGTCATTTCTTGTAAGTACCGGTTTCCCTTCAAAGTCTGTTGTTTTATAGTACTCAGCAAGCCATCCCTGTATTTTTTTCTTCGGGTTACTGCAAAATGCCGGTGCCAGGGGAACAACATCGCCTGATTCTGCAATTCCCGGGCTGTATACTATATTTACATCATTGCCCGCGAATTCACGCAGACCTTCGAGCACAGACACCGCACGTAATGGAACTACCTGGCTGCTTCCTCCGCCTCCGGTTCTCGGCTTTGCTCCGTTATAACCGATTACTGCCAGTGTTTTAATCTTTTTACGATTCAGTGGAAGCAGGCCGCCGCGGTTCTGCAGCAGCACTATGGATTCCTCTGCAATGCGCAGTGCTGTCTCAGAATTCAATTGTGTGTTGATGTTTACCGGCTTATCATTTATGCCCCGGTCAAAAATGCCCGATGCAAACCTCACGCGGAGAAGCCGTTCAGCTTTATCATTAATGACCGATTCTTTGATACGGCCGGCTGTTACTGCAGCATCCAGGCTGTCTTTAAAAAATATCCCCCAGGGCATTTCCAGGTCCAGGCCTGACAGAGCAGCTTTTTCAGTACTGTATGTAGCTCCCCAGTCTGATACCACAAAACCTTTAAAGCCCCATTCCTTCTTGAGAATTTCATTGAGAAGGTAATCGCTCTCGCTGCAGTAATGCCCCCTGAATTTATTGTACGCTGCCATAACAGAGTGCACATTCCCTCTTTGTACTGCTGCTTTGTATGCCGGCAGATAAATCTCCCTCAGGGCCCGCTCTGTCAAATCTACACTTACATATGACCGTTTCCATTCCTGGTTATTGCACGCAAAATGCTTTACGCACGCGTGAACGCCCTGTTTCTGCACACCCTGAATATACGGCACTGCCATTTCAGCGGCGAGAAACGGGTCTTCACCGAAACTTTCAAAATTCCTTCCGGCCAGAACATGCCGCACAATGTTGACACAGGGTCCAAGGAAAAAATTCCTTCCTTTTCCCCGTATTTCATTGCCCAGAGCCCTTCCTGTCCTGTTCATCAAATCCCTGTTCCAGGTTGCTGCCATGGCAATTGGTGCGGGAAATGCTGTAGCCCTTCCCCTTCTAATGCCTGCTGGCCCGTCAGCCATCTTTAATGACGGTATATCCAGACGTGTGTTTGCCCGTGTGTCAAATCCCTCACCTGATAGCATGTCTATCTTTTCTGAAAGAGTCATTCTGCCTACAAGGTCCTTGACCCGTTCTTCAATACCGGCACTCTTGGTTTTATACACCGGTTTCTCATTTACACACCCGGCAGCAACCAGCAAGGAAAGACCCAGGCAGACATATGTCAGAACCTTTTTCATATCATATTCCTTTATTCGGTTGGTAATTGGAGTAGACATAAAGATATGAAAATTTAATCATATGTTCAACAATAAAAAAGGGGTACATCCAGCAGGCCAGCGGATGTACCCCATACCCCAATGCATGTATTCATTCAGATGAAAAAAGGGGTCTTATTAATATCCCGGATTCTGGATTACTTCCGGATTTGCACTTAATTCCCTTGCGGGAATCGGCCAGATTTCATCAACACCGTCATCGAACTGATCCCAGTTCGGTCCGTTGTTTGCCTGCATGGCCGCCTGAATACTGGTGCTCTTGTACCACCGCACCAGATCAAAGAACCTGCCGGTCTCATTACACAGCTCCAGAGGCCTTTCAACTTCCCGGATATGGTGTCTCAGGTCTGACTGGGACATTCCCGCGTCAACAGGTACTGATCCTGCTCTGTTCCGGACCTGGTTGATGTAGGGAATTGCCTCTGCAGTCTTGCCCTGCTCATTCAGTGCCTCACCAAGCATAAGCAGAACGTCAGCATACCGCATAATCACGTAATTGATACCGACACTGTACTCTTCATAGGCATCTTCAGTCGGATCATAATAGCTGTACTTCTTATAGAACGCTCTGTCCTCATCCTCTCCAAAGTACTGTTCATACGTCTGGCCGTTAAAATACCAAATGTCACAATTGGGATCATCAAACACAATTGATGCGTATGTGCGGGCGCTCTTCTCACCGGCGGCTGTTGTATCATCCATGAACAGCGCTTTCAGATGGTCAGTAGGCCACAGCCCCAGCCACGATTGGTAATTCGGCACCAGAGACTGTGATTCGATTCTTCCGCCTGTTCTGTCTGCGGTAAAATTAATCTCAAAAATCGATTCGGAACTGTACTCATTCTTTCCGGTAAACAGAGAATACAGGTCATTTACAAGAGAGTATCCCAATGTGGTCACATCTTTGAACTCTGTTTCTGCCTGGGCCCATTTTTCCTGGAACATATATACTTTGCCCAGGTACGAGGCAGCCGCGCCCCGTGTTGCCCTGCCCAGCCACGCGTCAGGCCATGATGTTGGAAGATAATCCTTTGCAAACTTCAGGTCTTCCTCGATCAGGGCGTATATCTCATCGGCAGGCGACTGGGGTTTGTAAAATTCTGAAGGATCAGTAGGTACAGACGTAACCTTAACAATGTTGCCATACAAATTCACCAGCTGGAAATTCGCAAAAGCGCGCAGGAACTTTGCTTCTGCCACATACTCGTTTACCTGATCTTCAGTGAGAGACTCTACAGTAGGCGCGTTCTCAATAACCTGGTTGGCAGCATATATCATCTTGTAGTTTTCCTGCCAAAAATATCGCACAGTGTACATATTCGGGTGGGCATTATATTCGTTATGTCCGCTGATAGGATAGAAAATATCAGCGTCAGTAAGGTCGCTCATGACCTCAAGGGTCATAAACATCTCACCGGGAGCCCAGTACCAATCCCACCACTGGTGCTGCAGCAGCGCATAAGTCGCTGTCAGTGCACTTTCAACATCCTCGGCATTCCGCCAGAAGCTTTCACCTGTCATCTGATTTGGATTCTCCAGGGTCAGGAAATCCTTCTCGCAAGCTGAAATAAAAATTCCGAGGAGAATGACACATAATAAAACTATATATTTCTTGATACGCATAGTTTATTCTCCTTTTCGATGTTATAGGCCTATCTGAATGCCGGTAATTATCTGCCGTGCCAGCGGATAGGGCGACCTGTCAACACCGCGTGCCAGCAGATCATCATAATCTGTTGCAGGATCGTATCCGGTGTATCCTGTAAGAGTCAGCAGGTTTTCGCCGGCAATGTAGATCCGCATGGACTGGATGCCGTACCCGTACACGAGAGTTGCGGGAACAGTATATCCAACCTCAATATGGCGCAGCCGCAGGTAGTCTGCGTCTTCCAGCCACATATCAGAAGCCTGGGCATTTCTGTCATCATCCTGAATAACCCTCGGGATATCCGAATCTGAATTCTCCGGTGTCCACGCGTCAATCAGGTCGGAGTGATAGTTGCCCGGCTCATGATTTGTCCAGTAAGACAGCCATTTTGCTCCGTTTATCATCTGTTTTCCAGTTACCGCGTGCAGGAACATGTTGAAATCAAACCGTTTGTAGGACATATTCAGGTTCAGTCCGAATTCCGCTTTGGGCTGAGCTGTGCCGAAATAGACCTTGTCATCAGCATTGATAACACCGTCATTGTTTGTATCAACATATTTCACATCACCTGCTCCCGGTGTAACATCAGCAAAGTATGCACCGCCATTGGCCAGATAGTCATCAACTTCCTGCTGGCTCTTGAATATACCGTCGGTCTTGTAAAGATAGAACGGTGCCAGCGGGTAGCCGACCTGGCTGAGAGTTGTATAATCAAAGGCCCAGTACACATATCCGCTTTCAATGGTCTCGGTTCCCAGGCGTCCCAGCTTGGTAACCTCATTGGAATTGGTCATGGCAGTCAGGCTTACCTCATACTTGAGGGGCTTGACCATCTCACGGTAGTTGAATGCAACCTCTATACCCCTGTTATCGATATTTGCAGCATTGATATAGGGGAATGAGGAAGAACCTGTTGAGTACGGAATTGGGGGATTATACAGAACATCCATGTTCTTCTTGATATAGTAGTCGAATTCCATGGTCATCTTGTTCTCCAGCAGAGCCACATCAAACCCGATATTGGTCTGTTTGGATGATTCCCATTTCAGTCCCACTGAGGGGAATTCAGTTGCACGCCCGCCGATACCGATTTCCTGTTCTTTGCCCGGTCCGAAGGGATAGTTAAGATCTCTTGCGCCGTCAAACGCGATAAGCGAATAATACATATAGTCATCAAATTCCTGCATACCCAGCTCACCGTAAGACGCACGAAGTTTCAGGTCATTGACATAGGGAAGGCTGAAAAACTTCTCATTGCTTATACGCCATGCCGCTGAAACAGAGGGGAAATTACCCCAGCGGTTTCCTGCAGCAAACCTAGAAGAACCATCACGGCGTATATTTGCCTGGAGAAGATATTTATCAGCAAACGAGTAGTTGATTCTGCCGAAATATGAGCGGTAGTGCCATTCGTTCTCATATCCGAAGGCATTGTCTCCTTCACTTCCCGCATTAAGAACACGCAGGTCGTCATCGGTAAATTTCTCCACATACCCGCCGGTGCTCCGGAATTTACTGACTTCCTGAGAGTATCCGGCCATAACATCAATCTTGTGCTTCTTCATCTCAATATTATAATTGAGTGTATGATCCATGATTGTATGGTATGACCTGCTCCTGGTCTCGCTCATGTTCGTAACATCATTGAGGTCTAACTCAGACAGCATAAAAGCCGGATTGAAATCATAATAGTAATTATTATAAATGTTCTGGCTCATACGTGCAGTGTACACCATGTTCTTCATGGGGCGGTACTCAAGGTATGCTGATGCCAGAAGGTGCATATTGTCCCACTGGTTGTCCCGCAGGTTCATGTTTGCAACAATATTATCTATCTCTCGATAGAAGCCCCAGGAACGTTTTTGTCCTGACCAGCCTGTTGGGTTGCTCGGGTCGTGGACATTCAGCAGGGGAGACAAACCGGACAGAGAGAAGAAACTGTATCCTTCGTCATACCGGCCTTTGCCCTGTACGCGGTTTATTGAAAGAGACTCGCCGATCTTGATGCGGCCTTTTGTCATGTCCGCGTTAACCCGCAGGCCCATGCGCTTGTCATAAGTTGTCACAACAATACCGTCCTGATGCGCGTAGTGGCCTGACACAGAATAGTTCATATTGTCTGTTCCGCCTGCAATTGAAAGATTGTATTTCTGCAGAAGCGCGTCACGGAAATACTCATCCTGCCAGTCAGTACCTGACGAGAACTGGGCCGGATTCTGCTCATACATCGATACGAATTGAGGATAGTCGACACCGGCATTGTCAGCAGCCATCTTGACTATTTTGAGATAGTCACTGGAGTTTGTTACCAGCGGGAACTTTTTTGCCAGAGACTGCGTGCTCATGCTCGAGCTGAATCTCACGCTGACAGGGCCTTCATCGCCTCTCTTTGTCGAAATAATAATAACGCCGTTGCCGGCCCGTGAACCGTAAATAGCGGCAGCCGACGCATCTTTGAGAATATCGATGGATGCGATATCTTCAGGATTGACAGAACCCATACTAGAGGGCACGCCGTCTACAATGACAAGCGGGTTTGTATTACCCAGAGTTCCGGCGCCGCGGATCTTAATCGCTGCTCCTGCTCCGGGTGCGCCTGTTGTCGCAGCCACATTAACACCTGCAACCCGGCCCTGAATAGCCGATGAAACAGCTGTTGTCGAAATCTTCTGCACATCATCAACCCGTATTGTTGATGCTGCGCCCGTCAGATCCTTCTTCTGCTGAACACCGTACCCGATAACCACAACCTCTTCACCGGATATAACTTTGAGCTCCAGAGAAAAGTTAAGACGTGTGATCTGTCCTTCTGTCACACTGATATCTTTCTGAAGTCCCTGTTTGTATCCGATATACATGGCTTTAACAGTGTATGATCCGGGTTCCGCCACAATGGTGTATTTTCCCTGCAAATCTGTTGCACCGCCGAACCTGGTGCCTTCAACAATAACATTTGCTCCTACCAAAGGATTTCCTTCCGGATCAGTTACGACTCCCTCGATCTTTCCTGTCTGCGCCAATGCAAACAGCGGAAGCAGTATGACAAGAAGTAGTATTCCTGCCTTTCTCATAATGTAACCTCCTTAATAGTTCTTGCTCTCAAATAAACACACCGTATTCACCCTTGCTAAGGTGAACTATATTCCCTTCTCTTTTGTGGTCGACCACCTCCTTTCAGCCGTGCACACTTGTTTGGATAGTCTGCAATAATTATGTTCAGTTCCTCATAAATACAGAATTAATATATTGTAATTTTTTGTAAGCGTACTGATCAGGCCCTCATAAGAGTCTAACGATACCGGCAACGTTTGCGGAATATGTCAAATAATTATTGACTCACTGCTTAATACCAGTCTCTCTTAGTAAAAACGGCAGACCGGCTCCACACATATAATGAAGCAATTGCATACAACAACTGCAAGGTGCTACATAGGCAGATTTATCAATCGTACACTATTGGGTCGATACTGAGGACAACATGTCTTCTTTCTGGAGGGATTGTATAAAAAACGAGGGCGTGATTCCCGTATACCGTTTAAAGGCTTTATTAAACACATTGACAGAATTAAATCCGACAGACTGTGCTACTGAGGCAATGGTAAATATCCGGGCACTATCCCCGGCCAGAAGCATACGGGCTTCGTGAACCCGGTATTCATTTATAACATTATTAAAAGATTTTCCAAACTCCTCATTTATCACCTGGGAGAGGTATGACCGGTTGATTTCCAGAAGTTTTGATACATTTTCAAGAGACGCATCATGCTGCATAAAATATTTCTCTTCTTCAATAATATTAATTATCTTATCAAATATCTGTTTTTTCTGCTCTTCACTCAACGAAGACCCTGAATACTTCGATTCATTTGTTCCTTTGGCAGCCGGCCCTCTCTTTATCTGGGACCGCCTGAATGTACGCATAGCTGACCTGTCTTCTGTATCGATGAACTTTTCATACTCAACGATTTTCATATTTTTTTTCGCCAGGAGTTTATAGGTTTCAAGCTTGTGCCGTATGTGTACAAGCAGAAGTGCGGAACTGCCTGCAATACAGACACAAAGCGCAATAATGAACAGTATCCAGAACCGCTGGGCTTTTATTGTTGCGTTTTTAAGCTCCTGTTCAGATTGTAAAAGCTGAATCTGGGCATCTTTAGCTTCTGTTGCAAACAGCACCTGAAGTTCACTCACATTGTCCTGTTTTTTTGCCGATGCCACCGATGTATACATTTCATGATGCCTTTTTCTGTATTCGGCCTCCTGTTTATAATCTCCCAGTGCTTCAAAAAGTATGGCGCTGTACAGATAGTTATCCAGAAGCAGGTTTCTGTCCTGAATCTGCTCCACCATAGTTCTGCTCTTTAACAATGCGTTCCTTGCGTCTGCATACCGGCCCATATTAGTATAAACAAGGCCCAGATTGTTCAGCACTTCTATCTCTGCCCACGTATCAGAAAGGGATGTGTTCATGGCAAGTGCTTCTTTGTACAGAGGCAGGGCCCTGCTATATAATCCCATATCACTGTATACAATTCCCAGATTATTGAAAATTCTTGCCTTCCCCTTTTTCCCGCCGTATTGTTTCTCAATTGCATACGAACGCTGCAGAAAAGTCAAGGCCTTTTCATGTTCATCCTTTTCATTATACACAAGCCCCATTCCGTTTAATATTCCGCTTATACCGAGACTGTCCTTGTTTTCTGAATGTATGGCAAGAGCTCGTTTATAGTACCCAAGGGATCTGTCAAGATATCCCAGTCCATAATACACATCACCTATTCTTCCCAGGGTCACGGCCAGAAGCTTCTTGCTGCCTAAATACGTAAACTGCTTCTGGGCCCGCAGTAAATACTCCAGTGAAACATCGAGAGCCTGAAGATACCTGTATGCAACGCCGATATTTAGCATAGATTCAGCAATACCTGCCGTATCGTTCACCATCTGCGACAGAACAAGCGCCTCCTTTGCATATGCCACTGCAGCACGGGAACTGTTTTTTGACCGTTTCTCAGACAGATGGTTGAGCTCTCTGACTTTATTAACAACATCGGCCACATGAGTATCCGCTACCGCAGTATCTGCAGTCTGTGCCCGGCATAGTTGAAAAGCACAGAACAGCACAAGGCTTACTGCAATCGGCAATTTTTTACATATTTTCTTCACTTTCACCTGCAGCAATTATTTGGATGATACTCTAATTAAATAGTTCCTGTCAACATTTGCAAGCAATTTTATAGTAAGGACATTTTTCTCAAATACCCACGAAGAAGTTTCGCGTACAGAATTTCTCAACACGGGTTTATTATTCACCCAGACCCGTACAGGCTCAGGCATGGTATTCATTCTTATTGTATATAATATTGTATCGGGCAGTGCCGGGCATATTCCTTTAGCCTTTTGTATATTGAATGTAACGCTGTTGTTCTGGTCTTCCGCTTTACAAGTAAACTCTATTGTACGGAATACTCCCTGCTGATACCCGGTGGTCTTGCCATCATCCTGGTACAGTGTAAATGATGACATAGTATCGGGATACACATCGATTATAATGTTTTTTTCAGACTGAGCCGGGTCAATCCAGCATGCTTCATGATTCCTCGGCAGAATTGCGCCTCTTCTTACAAACAGCGGTATGGTTGTTATATCTTTTGTGTCTTTCTCAAGTATATTCCCTCCGTTATGGACTGTACCCTCCCAAAAGTCTATCCACTGGCTATCTTTTGGCAGATATATCTCCATGGAAGTAAAATCCCCGTACACAGGAGCCACAAGCAGGCTCGGTCCCAGCATATACTGATAGGGCCACTGATCTCCGTTACATAAAAAATCTTGCGGGAATTCCAGAAGCATGGGCCGTGTCATGGGTATTCCTGTTGCATACGTTTCAAATGCTGTTGAGTATATATACGGCAGAAGCGAATACCGCAGTTTCAGGTGTTTTCTTATGCTTGTTTCCAGCTGTTCTACAGGGCCGGCCTGTTCAGGCTTCTCGTTTATAACATTGATTGTATCACGCCCTGTTATCCGTATCTTTTGAATAAATTTTGCCGTGTTGAAATCCGCAGACCATGGTTTTGGATTGTGGGACCTGGACACAGCAGATAAAGCCGAGAACTGGTTCCATCTGGCCTGTATTTTCCAGTTTGCCGCCACTCCGTCGGAAGATATGTAGCTGACTCCTTTCATTGCACCGTGTGTATTAGTTATGGCCTTTATCTGCCACGCGAGCTCCATCCATGAGTAGGAACAGTCACCCGTCCAGTCAAAGGGATACCGCCGTGATCCTATCATGCTGTTCATGGGAAATGCACAAAAATATTCGTCCCACGGGTTGTATGCCTGCATTTTCCTGCATCCCATGAACCAGGGACGCAGGCCGCGCGTCCTCGACAAAAGCCCCTTATATATTCTTGCGTCAGTTATGTTGTTCTTCCTGGTGTCCTGCCACACCCCCGCGACTCCAATATCCAGTTTTTCCTGCAGTTTTTGCCACCATATCGAGGCCGGATAGACCGTTTCAGTCCAGCCCTGCATAAACCTCCCCTTAAAATCGGGGGCGCTGTGATTTATAAGCATAACAGAATAATGCATGGCTTTAAGGCTGTCGAGCATTTCTGTTACCGTCAGGGGTTCGGCATAAGAGGCCGACCAGTCAAGCCGGCTGCCCCATTTCACTTCTTTGGTTCCGTCACACCCGTCTCCCCACTCAAAATCTATGATGAGATTATCGCAGGGTATATCTTTTTGCCTGAACATCCTGGCCATGTTAAGCAGTTTTGTCTGATTGCCCGAGCAGGCCAGATGCTGGGTCTGGAAAAATCCATAGGCCTTTTTAGGAAGCAGCGGTTCAGGCCCCACCAGTTCTTTATACTGTTTGAACAGGCTTTTATATCCGGGCCCGTAAATAAAATAAGTGTCTTCAATGAGATTCTCTTTAAGGAATACACTGCCGTACTCATTAGTCTTAACAGAATAAAACCAGTGAGTAAACCTGGAATTAGAATTCATCTGCAAAAAGGCCGATGCGTTGTCAAACACGGTATACCCGTCGCGGAACATTCCGTACACTGGCCCGTCAGAGGGATAGATACATGCTCTTTCATGATCAAATACTTCAAAGCAAGAGGGGCCGTTCCCGGGTATACTGATAATGATACTGCTTGTCACAATTTCTGTTGTATTACCGCAGCGCACTACCTTGTACCCAACTTTTTCCCATGGATACAGCCTGCCTATGACAAATGGGATTTCATATTTTTCGGGAAACTTATTTCCGTGTTTAATATGTGAAATACGCAGCCTGAACATCGATGCAGTATACAGAGACACCCGCACACTGTCATTGACCTGTACCTTGGTGACGTATCCTCCTGCGTTTTGTGTGTGAGAGGCTGCGGCTTGTGCCATGCACACAACAGCTAGAAAAAGCACACGTTTTATCCACGCTTTCATAAAGTTGCCATCTTTCTTATTCTGTTTTAAATGAATGCCTGAGCCGCGCCAGCAGTGCAAGGGCTATGCATGCTGTAACTGTTGTTAATACCGCGGCCGTAATATTGTGATAGAGCCAGAATCCTGTTGAAAACAGCAGACTGTAAATAAAGACCGTACCGAGAAAAACACCTGCCAGCCCTGCAGGCACATCCCATTTTTTTTCAATGACGCCTGCGTCGATTCCATGCTCTTTTGCCTGAACCAGAATCCGTTTCCACCCCGGACCTCCGGGGTGCACCGCTTTGCAAAAAGAGACAAGTTTTGACAGCTCTGTCTGTTTTGTAAAAAAGGCTGCCGACATCCAGCCAACTGTAGTAACAGCCACACCGATACACAGCTTCTGCCAACTCTCCAGAGAAGGAAGTCCCGTTGCTGTATGGAAAAACTCAAAATAGATTGCAACAAGGAATGATACAGCCATGGCTGTGATTTCACTGGCTGCATTAATTCTCCACCAGAACCACCTCAGCAAAAACAGCAGGCCGGTGCCTGCCCCTATCTGAAGCAGTATGTTAAAGGCCTGGAGCGCGTTCTGTAAAAAAAGCGCCAGGACACTGGCAAGAATCATCAACACAACAATAGACATGCGCCCTGTAAATACCAGCTGACGCTCCGAGGGATGTTCCGCAAGAAACCGCTTGTAAAAATCATTGACAACATACGAGGCACCCCAGTTCAGGTGTGTCGATATAGTTGACATGACAGCAGCAATAAGTGATGCGATAACCACTCCTAAAAGCCCTGCCGGCAAATAGGTAAGCATGGCGGAATATGCCAGATCGTTTTTTACTATCGCTCCCGAAACATGGGGGAAAGCCTGCTGAAGCGATGCCAGATCAGGAAACACAACCAGTGAGGCCAGTGCTACCAATATCCAGGGCCAGGGCCTAAGTGCATAGTGGGCAAAATTAAAAAACAGTGTGGCGCCCACCGCATGCTTCTCGTTTTTTGCTGCAAGCATACGCTGAGCAATATATCCTCCGCCGCCCGGTTCAGCACCTGGATACCACACACTCCACCACTGTACTGCCAATGGTATGATAAATACTGTCATTACAAGCGAAGTGTCTGAAAAATCGGGCAGTATAGACAGCTTTCCCTGGACAGCAGGATGGGAAAACAATCCTGACAGGCCTCCCACCTGCGGTAGTTTACACACTACAATAGCGGTTACTACAGCTCCTGCCATGGCAATGATGAACTGGAAAAAATCGGTTATAAGGACTCCCCTCAACCCGCCCAGCATGGTGTACACTGTCACAATAACAGCGGCTATGACCACTGTGGTAACAGGAGGTATGCCCAAAATTACACCGCCTATTTTTATTGCTGCCAGCAGCACCGTGGCCATGATAACAACATTAAAAAAAATCCCCAGATACAGTGCTCTGAACCCCCGTAGAAATGCAGCGGTTTTTCCTGAATACCGAAGTTCGTAAAATTCAACATCAGTCAGTACTTTTGAACGCCGCCACAGTTTCGAATAGATAAAAACCGTTACCATGCCTGTAAGCAGAAAGGCCCACCATAGCCAGTTTCCGGCCACACCATGCTGCCGGACCATATCCGTTACCAGATTCGGTGTGTCTGCTGAAAATGTAGTGGCAACCATTGAAACGCCCAGAAGCCACCACGGCATACTTCTTCCCGATGTAAAAAACTCTTCAGCGCTGGACCCGGCCCTTTTTGACACAACGATACCGACCACCAGAGAAATAACAAAAAACAGAACTATCGATATCCAGTCAACAAATTGCAGTGTCATATCAGTCACTCCCTCCTGCTTTGTATCGCCCTGTTCACCTGTGTATGGTTTTACCGTAGCAGCCGTACAGTCTAAACCCTATTCCCTCTTCTGCTTGCACATTTCAACTCATTTTCAGCCGTTCAGCATGCTTTCTCTTTCACCTGCATCTACATGCCCCGCACTTCAGTCACACCTCTATGTCTCAGTCAGCACAGAATTCGAATATTACTGCATGAATCTCCATTACTGCTTGGCACCTGCTGTCTGAGGGTTCTTCTGACATCATTCCATTCTTTTTTTTGTACTATATACAAGGCTCTGCATATCTGCGGCCTTCA
>Ga0272442_10003735_pt1 | contig 21222 bp, 10 predicted proteins | sample SSMForm2O_FD_200262 | JGI IMG/M metagenome (GOLD analysis project Ga0272442, IMG submission 200262) | Marine sediment archaeal communities from Little Sippewissett salt marsh, Falmouth, MA, United States - SSM-Form-2O | ecosystem: Environmental > Aquatic > Marine > Wetlands > Sediment ... | reverse complement strand
CGGGTCCGGCGCCTGCACCGGTACCGCCGTGGACGACGGCACGCCCTGCGACGAGGGGGCGGGAGCCGATAGCAACTGGTGTAATTCTTCTTGCCAATCGGGAGTCTGCACCGACGGCACCGCCGCCACCTGCGACGATTCACTAGTATGCAACGGCACCGAAACCTGCGATACCGCCAGCGGCTGCGTCGCCGGCACCGACGCCGAAGACGGCACTCCCTGCGACGAGGGTACGGGTGCCAACAGTGACTTCTGCGACTCCTCGTGCCAGTCGGGGGTCTGTGACGACGGCACCGCGGCCACCTGCGACGACGGCCTGATGTGCAACGGAACCGAGAGCTGCGACACCGGCAGCGGTTGCACCGCCGGAACGGACGCGACCGACGGAACTCCCTGCGACGAGGGCGCCGGGCAGGACGGCAACGGTTGCAACTCCAGTTGCCAGTCGGGCACCTGCGATGCGGGCACCAACGCCACCACCGGCCTGGCCTGCACCGACGGCTTCGATTGCACCACCAGCGACGTGTGCGACGGGTCGGGCAACTGCTCCGGGAACAAGGACGACTCCTACTGCGACAACCTGGTGTCCGGCGACTTGTGCCGGCCGGAATGCTTCGGCGGGACCAGCGGGTGTGGGACTCCACCGACATCCATGACCCTGACCTGCACGCCCAACCCGGTGGACCTGGGGTCGGTCGACACCACCACCTGTACCCTTGACCTGGGGACGCTCACCGGCCAGGACGTCGCCTGCCTGCATTGCTACCCCGAGGTGGGCCTGGTGACCCTGGAGTACAACGGGTTCGACAGTTGCGCCGCGGGCGGCTGGACCATGGTCACCGGTAACAACTGCTCCTCCACCGTGGCCTCCTGCACTCCCGACGCGACGCCGGCCGAGGCCTGCTGTGAAACCTTCCCCTGCGTGACCGCCGCCGGCAACTCCCTGTTGACCTCCGACCTGGAGACCAACTGCGGCGGGGCGGGCAACAAGGAGTGGCGCATCGAGAAGACCTTCGACTTCACCGACACCGGCACAATCTCGGTGTGCTATGAACTGGGACGCGACGGCGGGACCGGCACCGAGGGCGTGCTGGTCTATGCCTACGACGGAACCAACGGCCCCATCCAGGTCGACTGCCATAACGCCGACTATGCCGGGGTGGATCTGGCCATGTACCGCCACTGCGCCGCGCTGCCGGCCTGGGCCGAGGACAACGACGCGGTGACCATCCAGTTCGTCGCCCACTCGGAAGCCAACGCCCAGGCAGTGCTCCTGGACAACATCGAGATCTCCGGCTGGCACGCGGACTGCACGCCGGCGACCCCCGCCGTGATAGACGAGGACTTCGACTCCTGCACCTCGGGCAGCCCGATTGCCGACGGCTTCAACGACTGGGCCATCACCGGGACGATCCAATGCGCCCAGACCTTCGACTGTCCTGCGGCCACCCTGCACGCCGAGGTGAGCGGCGGCGCCGCCATACTCGCCAAGCAGGTGGACGCCAGCGACCTGGACGGAGAAGTGACCTTGTGCTTTGCATACGGCGACAACGATGCGGGCACCGACAAGGCGTTGGCAGTGCAGTTCGACCCCGGCGACGGCTGGCAGGACGCCTGGGGACAGAACGGCGACGCGGGCGCCGACAACGAGTGCGCCAACATCTGCGTCAACCTCTCCAACATCGATCCGGCGGTCAACCGCAACGCGGCGCTGGGGATCCGCTTCGTGATAAACAGCATCACCGACACCGTCGCGCTGGACAACGTCAAACTGCAAGGGGCCCAGTACTGCGACGGCGCCTCGGCCGTCACCCTGGGGGCCTACACCGACAACTCGGACGGAACCTACACCTTCACCGCCCAGAACACCCTGGGCGATCAGCTTTCCGCGGATATCCTGTGCTCATGGGACACCCCTCCGACCGGGGAGGAAGTTGAGGCTACTGAAGCGGTCTGGTTTCAACCGTAGGAACAAAAAGGAGGGAAGGGGGGGATCAGTCGGCCGGGGTGATCTCCAGGGACCAGCTATTGAGCCGGCCCGTGTCCAGACCTGCGTGGTCACTTATTTTCAAGGTCCAGATGCCGCCGGCATCCGACCCGTCGAATACGCTTACGTCGAAAGTCTTGAGGATGTCGTCGTCGCCGCCGCCCTCGCGGTCCCACAGGGCGTAGTCGGTGCCGTTGTGTGACAGGACGATGACCAGGTCGTTGATGTAGGTGTGGCTGACGTCGAGGGTAACCTTCAGCGAGCCGATGGTCAGGGCGTCGGGAACGTCGATGTCGCTGGCCACGCCGGCGGGCTGGTCGTCGGGGATGTCCGCGGGGTTCTCGTTGCTGTAGGTGTAGGTGTCGGGATCCGGGTCCGGGCCGGGCCCGTCGCCGGTTACGATGCTGATCTCCCAGCCCCGGATGCCGCCGACGTCGTAGTTGGCGTGGTCGCTGACCACCAGCCGCCAGGTTCCCGCGGCGCTGGCGCCGTCAAAGTCGTTCACCTGGTAAGTGGTGACGAGGTTGTCGCTGGAGCCGCCGTCGCGGTCGTGCAGGACCACCTGGGTGCCGTTCTTGTCCAGGACCACCTTCAGGTCGCCGATGTAGGTGTGCTGGATGTCGACTTTGACCTTCAGGCCGCGGATGGACACCTGGTCGGGGACTACGATCTCGGAGTAGGCGCCTTCGGGGGTGTTGTCGGGGACCGAGGTGAAGGTGTCGTTGGAAAAGACCAGCTCGCCGGGATCGGGGTCCGGGTCGGGGTCGCAGCGGTTGCCCTCGGGGGAGTAGCAGTTGCCCCGCGCGCCGCTGACGCCGAAGCGCGAGTGGCCCAGGCGGCGGCTGACCGCCTCCATGATGTCCTGCCAGGAGGCCTGCCCGTTGTTCTCGAAGCCCCAGATCAGCTTGGCCAGGATTTCGCTGGTCAGCGGCAGGTTCTCGGAGTAGTAGGTGGGCTCGACGTTGGAAATCACGTCCACCGTGTCCCAGGTGCCCTTGCCGGCCAGGACCGGGCGCACGTAGTACTCGTAGCTCAGGCAGCTGGCCACCTGGAAGATCTGGTAGAAGTCGGGATAGTCGACCTGCTCGAAGGCGTAGCCGGTGCCCAGCACGCTGTGCCCGTTGTACATGATCACCTCGTGGCTGCTGACGCCCGCCTGCCAGTTTCGGAAGCGGGAGTAGTCGGCCACCGAGTGGAAGATGTCCGGGCCGTAGACGTCGATCACCGTGGTGAGGTCGCCCTTGACCTTGGTGAAGCGCTTGCCCATCTCGGCGTCTTCCGACTCGGCGAAGCCCGCCTCGGTCAGCCAGGAGGTGAAGCGGTTGAAGGTGTTCCAGTTGTAGTCGTCGGCAACGTCGCCGTCGTCCAGCTTTCCGAAGAACACCGCCACGGTGAGGGTCTTGTCCTCCCACAGCTTGTCGTACTCGGGGTAGCTTTCCTCGTTGTAGGGCAGCACCTCGGCCACCGTCACCGTCATGGTCTGGACCAGATCCTGGGGGCAGTCGGACTTGCGGGGGTTCCACAGGTACCAGTAAACCGACTGGCTCAGGTCGATGTGCGAGTTGTAGTCGGCGCACTTGTCGTCGGCGTCGGTCATGATCGAAAACGGCTTCAAGGGCACCGTGGCCTCGTACACCTTGCCCTCGGTGATGGTGTCGGCGGCGCTGTTGAGCACCACCGCGTTGACCTCGAGCATGCGGAAGTGGGTCAGCTTGCTGCGGTCCACGCCCGCGGCCTGGTCGCGGGTGAGCCACTCGCCGTCCACCAGCCACTCGACGCGGTCGGCGGCGGTGGCGTCCTCGGCCAGGATCTCCAGGTAAAACCGGCTGCGGTTGCGCAGGTCGGTTACCGCGAACTGGGCCAGGTCGGCCGGCGCATCGAAGATGCGCCAGGAGGAAGCCTCCACGTCGGCCTCGATGGTCACGTGCACCTCGCGCCCGCGCAGGTTGGTGTAGCCGGTGTCCTCCTTGCCGGTGTCGGGCCGGTCGAGGAACGGGTTGGGCCCGAAGTCCTCGGGTTCCCCGGCAGTTGTGCAACCAAAGGCAAAAACGCTCATCAGGGCCACTGCCATAAATTCGAAAAAGCGGTTCATCCTGACCTCCAGGTTTGATATCCGGTTCGCCCCCCCATATTTCACGAAGCGTGCCAACCCCGGCCCGATCGCTTTTTCCTTTTATTTCAGTGCCTTGCCCGATGGGGGTATAACGGCGGTTGTAATCGCCGGGAGACAATCCGCCGTAAGCTGTTACCGGCGGGCAACACTCTCTTCCTTCCAATAACCGAGGTACCCCTCCCGGGAGGGAAGGGGAAATTGAGGGACTGGGCTTATTCCACGCCGAGCTCTTCCGCGATCTCCGACCCGGCTCTCAGAAAAACCGGAAACTCGTCCAGGGGCACGGTAAGGGTTTCGCTGCTCCCTCCGGTGTAACTTTTCGATTTGTCGAACAGGTAGATCCAGTCGGATCCGGCGGGGAAGTCGACCGTGCGGCTGGTGCCCTCTTCCAGCATGGGCGCCACCAGGATGTCGGGGCCCAGCAGGTAGTGGTACTCCACGTCGTCTGAGAAGTCCATCAGCGACTTGCCGGCCTCGAAGGCCCGGGCGCCCTCCTCCATCAGGTAGGGGATCATTTTGTAGTGCAGCTCGACGAAGGTGCGGTAGATGTCGACGGTTTCCTGGTCGAAGGCCCAGGGGTGGTGAATCCCGCCGCCGCCGTTTTCCATGATCGGGCAGAAGGCTCCCATCTGCGCCCAGCGCAGCAGCAGCTCCTGGCTGCGCATCTGCGGAGGGAAGGCGTCGTTCTCCCGGTAGCCGCCGATGTCCGATCCGAAGGCGATGTAGCCCAGCTCACTGGAGTAGTAGAAGTTCATCAGCGCCGCCTTGAGGCCGCCGAAGTTGGCGTCCTGGTCGCCCACCCAGCCGGCCCAGTTGATGTCCCGCGGGGCGAAGGACACCTCCTCGCCTCCCAGGGGAACGCCGTAGTTGTCCACCGGCCGGGCGGTGATGATCCGGTCGTCGCCCAGCTTCTCGCGGGAGTAGTCGAAGAAGTCGCGGTAGTAGGCGTGGGAGTACTCGATGCGGTCGAACTCGCCGCCCAGCCCCGGCGAGTAGGGGGCGGCCATCGACTGGAAGTCCAGCCCGTCGCATTTCCAACCGTCGATCCCCATGTCCAGGACCTTGTCCATCAGCGAGTGCCACCACTCCACCGCCTCGGGGTTGAAATAGTCGATGAAGCTGCCGTCGCCCTTCCACCAGCTGACCACCTTGGGCCCGCTGTCGGCGTCGGCCTTGAGGAAGTAGTCGTGGTCGGCGGCGTACTGGTATAGCCCGGTGACGTCCACGTTGATCCCCGAGACGATCCACAAGAAGACCCGCACGCCCTTGGAGTGGAAGTAGTCGATCATCCCCTGGGGGTCCGGGAACCGGTCGGTGTCCCACTCGAAGGTGTTGTAGCCGGTCTCCCAGGGGCTGTCGATGATGATGGCGCCCACCGGGATGTCGTGTTGGATGTACCCGTCGATCAGCGCGGTGGCGCTCTCTTGGGTGCTCTCGTCCTCCCACACCCAGTGGTGAAAGGCCCACTCGGGCCAGGGCGGCACCGGGGGCTGGTCGTTGGAGCCGTTGTCCGAGCAGCCGGCGAAAATGCAGGCGGAAACAATGCAGACGATCAGTTTTTTCATGCTTCTACTTTGGCAAAGTCCGGCGGGGGTGGTCAAGGGCGGTGGTTTGTAGTAGGAAAGAGCCATGAAAAAGATACTCTTCGTCCTGATTTTCATGGCCGGCTGTGCCGAAGAACCCCAGCGGGAATGGAAGCCTCCCCCGCGGCAGTTGGTCAATCCCGTCGTTCTGGACCTTGAAGCCGTACCGGAGGACCCGGAGATCTTTCCCGCCGGGGTGATCGCCGGCGATCCCGCGCCCAGCTTCATGATGTTGTGGACGCAGACCACTGCAACCTCCGAGGTGCGCCTGAAGGTGTGGATACCGGACGTCGATCCGAGCGACCCCCGCAGGGTGGATCTGCTCTACGACCGGCCGGTGACCGTGGAGGAGGCCGGGGTGGTGCACCAGTGGGTCGGGGCGGTGGTGCCGGGGCTGCGGCACGGCTACGCCTTCTTCACCGCCGAGGCGCGCAGCCGGGTGGGGTATTTCACCGCCTCCCCGCCGCAGGACGCCCTCGTGCGGCTGACCTTCTCCGGGACCCACGGGACCCACCAGAAGCACGCTCCCTATCCCGCTCTGGTCAAGAACGCCGAGTTCGAGCCCTTCACCCTCTACCTGCACCTGGGCGACTCGATCTACGCCGACGACGCCGAGACCCTGGAGGACTTCAGGGCCATGTGGCAGGAGAACTGGCAGACTGAGGGCTTCCGGGCGGTGCTCGAGGACACCGTCTACCTGCCGGTCTGGGACGACCACGAGGTGGAGAACGACTTCAGCCTCGAGTTTTCCGATCCCCGGCGGGTCTGGCGGGCCCTGACCGCCTTCTACGAATTCAACCCCATCCGCCGCATGCCCGGACCGGAGTTCCGGCTGTGGCGCTCGTGGCGGTGGGGCCGCACGGTGGAGTTCTTCGCCCTGGACTGCCGGGGCGAGCGCCTGCCGTCCACCCGGGAGGATCTCGACGCGCAGTACATCAGCCCGGAGCAGATGGCCTGGCTCAAGGACGCCCTGCTGAGCTCCGATGCGGTCTTCAAGCTGATCATCAACTCGGTGCCCATCTGGGACATGCCCGAGGTGTGGATGAACATCTACGACCGCTGGGAGGGGTTCGTTCCTCAGCGGCAGGAGCTGATCGACTTCATTCTCGAGAGCGGCATGACCAACGTGTACTTCGTCACCGGCGACTTCCACATGGCCACGGTGGGCAGCCTGGATCCTCCCGGGGGATCCGGTGACATTCTCTGGGAGTTCATCGTCGGCCCCGGCTCCCAGTCGAATCCCTTCGGCGACCGCCTGGCGGTCATCGAGGAAACCGGCGGAGTGGTCGACCCGCTGCCCCCGGCTCAGTTCCTCTGGGGCCACCCCACCGCCACATTGAGCTACGTCGACCTGGATCCCCTCGCCGATCCCCCGAGGATGACGCTGCGTTACTATGACCAGGAAGGCGCTCACCTGTACACGGTGAGCTTCGTGAACGGACAGCCCGAAAAACTTTAATCCTTCTTTTCCGCTTTTTCCTGCTCGGCCTTCTGCTTTTCGATGTCGGCGCGGACCTCGTCCATGTCCAGTTCCTGGACCTTCTGGATGATCTCTTCCAGGGCGGAGGCGGGCAGGGCGCCCGGTTGCATGAATACCAGGATCTTCTCCCGGAAAACCGCCAGGGTGGGGATGGAACGGATGCCGAAGGAGCCGGCCACCTCCTGCTGCAGGTCGGTGTTGCACGAGGCAAATACGATGTCTGGATATTTGTCTGACGCCGCCTTGAATATCGGTCCGAACATCTTGCAGGGACCGCACCATTCGGCCCAGAAATCGATGAGCACGATGGCATTGTCTTCTATGGTGCTGTCCAGGTTGTCCTTGGTTAACTCGATAGTAGGCATTGGATCTCCTCTCGCTGACTACCTTCTCCTGAGAACCAGTACGTAGTCAAGTTGATCGTCGCATAGTTCCCGGGGATCGTCGATATCGTAGGCCATGTCGTAGGTGGCCACGTGTTCCAGTTGGGGCACCGCGCCCACGGTGGCCTTGAGCTGTTTGGCGTTGTAAGCGCGGAAGTCCCATATGTTTTCCTGCTTATGAACCTTGCCGTTTCTTTTGACTACCATGCGGCAGCGGTGGCGCTCGATGCGTTTTTTGCGGTCCGCCGGCCAGTTGTGGATGTTGCAGGTGACGTGCACGCCCTTGCGCGAGCGGTCCCAGCGCTCGCGGCTGCAGCCGTCGGTGTCGTAGTCGCTCAGGTGCACCCCCAGGACATACAGCCCGCCGGGCTTGAGCGCGTTCTTTACGCAGCGCAGATGGGAGCGGGCGCCCTTTTCGTCCAGGATGTAGCGGAAGGTGCTCACGAAGCAGTGGGCCAGGTCATACTCGCCCTTCACCGAGAAGCGCTCCAGCTTCCCCTGAAATAGCCGGGCCTTGAGCTTGCGGGTCTGCAGCCGTTTCTTGGCGTAGCGCAGCATCAACTCGTTTTTGTCGAAACCGGTGACCGAGAAGTCGCGGCTGGCCAGGGCCGCCACCAGCCGGCCGCTGCCGCAGGCGGGCTCCAGCACCCGGCGCCCGCGGGTCCGGCCGTGGCGCTTCAGGACTTTCTCCAGAAACTCCGCCTCGGGCCGGGTGTAGTCGTCGAAGACGATGTCGTAATACAGCGGGGTGTCGTACCAGTCGATGGGCCTGAAGGCCATGTCACTTCCCCTTGAACTCGGCCTTGCGCCGCTCGGTGAACGACTGCACCCCCTCCAGGGCGTCTTCGGATTGCATCAGCTTGCGGACCTGATCATAGAAGCGGTCGAAGGCGGCCCGGGGGCCCTCCTCGACGGCGATGCGGCTGGAAAGCCTGGTCGCCTGCACCGCCAGGGGAGCCTGGTCGGCGACTTCGGTGGCGATCTCCACCGCGCGGTCCAGTTGCCGGCCCGGTTCGGTGATCTCCTGGATCAGCCCGATGCGGCGGGCCTCGTCGGCGTCGAAGGTGTCGCCGGTGAGCAGGTGCCGCATGGCGTTGCCCCAGCCGCAGATCTGCGGGAAGCGGATGGTGGCCCCCCCGAAGGGCATGATCCCGCGCTTGACCTCCATCTGGGCGAACCTGGTGCCCTTCGCCGCCAGGCGGATGTCCGAGGCCAAGAGCAGCTCCACCCCGATGGTGATGCACCAGCCCTGCACGGCGCAGACCACCGGCTTGCTGCGGCGCGGCCCGATCAGGTCCATGGGGTCGATGGCCCCCTCGGGCACCAGCGTCTCGCCCGAGGCCACCGCCGGCCCCACCTCGGACAGGTCCAGCCCGCCGGTGAAGTGCTCCCCGTGGGCGAACAGCACCGCGCACCACAGCTGGCCGTCCTGCTCGTATTGCGCGTAGGCCCGGGCCAGCTCGTGGAGCATCTGCATGGTGAAGCTGTTCATCTTCCTGGGCCGGTTCAGGCCCATCAAGAAGACGTGCCCGCGGGTTTCGGCAGTAATGGTCTCGAATCCGGTCATGGTCCTCTCCTGTTGCCGCCTAACATACTCCGGAGGTTGTCACCGGGCAAGAACCCTGGTACGAATTCCCCAGGAGGATTCGAGCATGCCGCGCATTTTCCTTGCCGTTGCCCTGTGCATTTCGGTTTTCCCGGGTTGTTCGGAAGAAAACTGCATTGAGCGGGCCGGGACCTACTGTGACGAGGGGGTAGCCTACTGGACCGACAGCTGCGGGGAGATCGGGGAGGTCAAAGAGGAATGCGCCTGCGGCTGCCGGGCGGACCACACCGACTGCAAGAAGTGCGAGTGCCAGTGCGAGCAGGTCAGCGACTGCTGCGACGGCTGCCAGCCGGTCAACGACGCCGAAGAGTGCGACGACGGCGACCCCGCCACCGATATCGACATGTGCGTGGCGGGGGAGTGCAAGGGGTTCGCTCTGGAGCGGGCCGCGCCGGAGTTGCCGGCCGGGCCGGCCGCCCCGGCGCCGGTACACCTGGAGTCCTGGGATTGCCCGTCCGGCTGGACCGTGGTTGCCCACGACACGCTGACCGACGCCGCCGGCGACCCCTTTTCCTGGTGCGAACCGCCGCCGCCCCCGGTGATCCCGCGGCTGAAGCTGGGAACCTACCTGACTCCGCTTTCCCCCGGCGAGCAGGACGGTGACCGTCCGGTGTGCGAGCCGGAGGTCGACGGCACCTTCCCGGTGTACGGCCACGCGGACTGCCGGCCGCTGGGCGATCCCTGCCCGGCGGGCGAGTGGCCCGACATCCCCGCTGAAGTGACCGGAGAGCGCATCTACGTGCTGGCGGGCTCGTCCGGCGACGGCAGTCAGGCGTCTCCCTACGGGACCATCGCCGAAGCCGTCAGTCAGGCTGCCGGCGGCGACGTGGTGGTGATCGGCGCGGGCGTCTACCCGGAGATGGTCGCGGTCGACCAGACCCTGACCCTGTGGGGCAAGTGCGTGCAGCAGGCGGTGATCGACGCCCCGGGACCCTACGTGCAGTACTCGGACGGGGCGATAATGGTGAACGGCTCGGCCCAGGTTACCGTCCGCAACCTGCAGATCGGCGGGGGGCAGAACGGGGTGCGGCTGAATTCCGAGAACGCATTCGCCCTGCTGGAGGGCGTGTGGATCCACGGGGCCACCCGCGAGGGCGTGTCCCAGCAGGTGTACGGCGGGAGCGTGACCCTGCGGGCATCGCTGATCGATTCGATGCAGGCGCTCGACGACGGGACCATGGGCTGGGGGATCGGCACCCGCCAGGGATGCGACCTGCGGGTGGAGTCTTCCACCATCGAAACCGCCCGGGACGTGGGGATCTGGACGGTGGCCAACACCATCCATCTCGAGGACGCGCTGGTTCGCAACACCCTGGCCAAGGAGTCGAACGGAACCGGGGGGCGCGGCCTGGAGCTCCAGACCGGCGCGGTGGGCACGGTGCAGCGGACCTTGTTCGACCACAACCGGGACGCCGGGGTGGTGGTGATCGAAGCTTCGAGGGTCGACCTGGAAGATTCGGTGATCTTCGACACCCAGCCCCTGGAGGCCAACAGCTCATCGGGGTCGGGGGTGGCGGTCATGCAGTCGAACTCCCGGGCCACGTTCAGGCGCAGCCAGCTGATCGGCAACCGCGACGCCGGGGCGAACGTCTCCGGCAACGGCGCCGAGCTGATCCTCGAGGACGTGCTCATCTCCGGCACCCTGCCGGTTCAGCAGAGCGGTCTTTACGGCAACGGGATCTGGGTCGAGAGCGGCGGGGTGATCACCGCCACCCGGACGCTTCTGGACGGCAACCATAATGCCGGCGTCATCGCGGTTTCCTCCGGCACCAGCGTCGACCTCACCGGGGTGATCGTCCGCAACACCGCAGACGACGCGCCGGACCATGCCAGCCACATCGGGGACGGAGAGGGGCTCTGGGCCGAGCAGGGGGCTTCGCTGACCCTGACCAACGGCCTGCTGGAGGCCAACCACGGCACCGGGGCGGTGGCCCGCTCCGACGGCACCACCCTGACCCTGGCGGGATCGGTGGTGCTGGAGAACAAGTCGCGGGTCTTCGACGGCCAGCGCGGCTACTGCCTGGACGTCACCGACGGCGCCCGGGGAGTGGTGACCGGCGGGCTGTTCTCCCGGTGCCAGGGCATCGGGATTACCTCCGACGCCTCCGGCTCGGTGCTGGATCTGCAGGACGTGACCGTCGAGAACATCCGGAGCGAGGAGAGCAGCCGGGGCAACGGGGCGGGAATGTGGGTGGAAGACGGCGTCCAGGTGACCCTGGCCCGGGGAAAGTTCGCGGGCAACCGCACGGTGGGCGTCTACGTCCTGGGATCGCAGACCACCGCCGACCTGACCGATGTCAGCGTCACCGGCACGCTGCCCGAGGAGATCGGCAACGTACTCGGCCGGGGCCTGGAGGTCGACACCGGCGCCGAGGTGACCCTGACCCGGGCGCTGATCTCGCGGAACCTCGACGCGGGGATCGCCGTGGGCGGCGCCGGATCGCTGCTTAAGGCCCAGGACCTGACGGTGACCGACACGTTGAGCCGCACCGAGATCCTCGAGGACGTCCCCGAGGCCGGCCTGGCGGTCATCGACGGCGGCCGGGCGGTGGTGACCCGCGGGCTCTTCGAGAACAACCGCACCAGCGCGATCCTGGCCGCCGGCACCGGAGCCACCGCCGACCTCAACGCCGTCACCGTCCGCGACACCCTCAGCCAGGAGGGCCTGGACGTGCGCGGCCTGGGCATCTGGGCCTCGCTGGGCGCCCACGTCATCTGCGATGACTCGCGGTTCGAGCGCAACCGGGAGGTGGCGGTCTTCGCCCACGCCCCGGGCACCCGGGTGGACGTCCAGCGCTGTGAGATCAAAGACACACTGACCCAGGAGCGCGACCGGCTGTTCGGCCGGGGTCTGAACGTCCAGCAGGGCGCCACGGCCTCGATGGCCTACAGCCTGGTCGACGGGAACCAGAGCATCGGGGTCTTCGTCCACGGCGAAGGCTCGGCGGTGGATCTGCAGGAGGTCCTGGTGGCCGACACCAAGAGCCGCGAGTACGATCTCACCACCGGCCGGGGCCTCAGCGTCCAGGGGGGCGCGCAGGCGGCGGTGCAAGACAGCGTCTTCCACCACAACCGCGACGTAAACGTATCCGCCCACGGCCAGGACACCGCCCTTACTCTAAAGCGCGTAATGATCATAGACAGCCGGATGCGCGATTGCGCCACGTCCGCCCCCCCCACCTGCGAAGGACAGGGCGCCGGCTCCGGCCTGGGCGCCTACGACCAGGCCGGTGTCTCCGTAGACTCCGTCAACGTGGCCGGCTCCGCCCAGGTCGGCGTCCAGCTGGCCCGCCTGGGAACCGTGACCGGCACCAACCTGATTTTGCGCGACAACCCCATCGCCGTGAACATCCAGGATGTCCCCGGCGACTACGATTTCTTCGACGCGGTGACCGACCTGCTGATGGAAGACAACGCCGTAAACTTCGACTCCACCAACCTCCTGGTCCCCGATCCGGTGGACACCCTCGGAATCGACTGACCATGAAAAATACGGCTCTTTCATATATAGGCGACTAATATTTACTTGACATTATAAATAGTCGTCTTTATATATAAGACATGTATATTTATAGACAAATTGCCGATCCTCTGAAATCCCTGGTAAAAACACCGGTCGGCAAGTGCCTGATTCTGACCGGGGCCCGGCAGACCGGCAAGACCACGCTGCTGCAACGCGAGTTCACGCCGGGATACGAATACCACAGCTTCGACGAGGTGCTGACCCGGCAGGACCTGGCGAGGAGGCCGGCTGCGGAGTGGCTGGCCAGGGACCGGAGCTATATATTCGACGAGGTGCACAAGTCACCCGGTTTTCTGGGGACCGTAAAGGTCATCCTGGACCGGGGGAAGGAAAGCAACCGGGTAATTCTCTCCGGGAGCGCCCAGATCCAGCTTTTGTCCGCGGTCCGGGAGTCGCTGGCGGGCCGTTCGGTGACCCGGGAGCTTTTCCCGCTTACCGTGGCGGAGATGGCCGGTGTGTCGCGCCCGGTGGCCTGCGATCTTTTCTCCTCCGAGTCCACCCGGCAGGTGGGCGAACTGATCCGGGAGTCTTCCTTTTCCGAGCGCATGGTCGAGTCGGCGGCCGCGGCGCGGGTGAAGCTGGACCACGTCATTGCCTGGGGAGGCATGCCCGCGCTGCTCGAACTGGAGGAGGACGAGCACCGGTGGATCTGGCTGGAGGAGTACTGCCGGACGTACCTGCAGCGGGACGTGTCCGACCTGGGACGCGTATCGGACCTGGACAACTTCGTGCGCCTGGAGCGGGCCGCGTCGCACCGCACCGCGGGCATCCTGAACTACGCCGACCTGGCCCGGGATGCGGATCTCTCCCCGCTGACCGCCAAGAAGTACATGCGCTACCTCGATCTCAGCTACCAGACCTTCCTGCTCGATGCCTTCAGAAAGCCCGGAGCGACGCGCTTCATCAAGGCCCCCAAGCTTCACTGGGTGGATATCGGCGTTCAGCGGGCGCTCTCCGGACTGCGCAGCGGTCTGACCGGCCCCCAGTTCGAATCCGTCGTGGTGGGAGAACTGGTCAAGCTGGCAAAGAGCCTGCGCCTGGACGTGGAGATGTCCTACCTGCGCACCAAGGACGGCCGGGAGGTGGACCTGCTGGTCCGGCTCCCCACCGGCGCGTACCTGGCCTGGGAGGTGAAATCCTCCGCCCGCGCGGCGCCGGCGGACGCCCGCCACCTGCGCGGGCTGGAACCACTCCTCGACGGCCCGCTCCTGGCCGGCTTCATCCTGTACCGGGGAAGAGAGGTCCACGCCTGGGACAAAAACCTCTTCGCCCTCCCCGCCCCGGTCCTCTTCGCCGAGAACGTTTGACCCCCGCTCTCCGGTCCCGGAGGTTGTAACCGGAAAGGAACCCTGGTACGAATTCCCCAGGAGGTCCGAGGCATGCTGCGTACATTCATGATCGCTATCCTGTGCGTCCCACTGTTAGCAACCGGCTGTGCAACCTTCACCCCCATCAAGGGCTTTCCCGAAGACGTCAACCATAAGCTCGAAGCATTCCTGTTCGATTCGTCCTCCCAACCCGGCCGCAAGGTCGCAGTCTTCGACGGCGACGGCACCGTGCTGGGCCAGGCCCCCCATTATTTAGCCGACGAATGCATGTACATGTACGCAAAAGCCCACCCGGATCAGAACCCGGAATTGCTCGAAAAAATGGGCAAAATGCGCAACGTGGCCATCCCCTACGTAAGAGGCCGCGTCGAATACCTGGCCGGCGAGACGGTGGAATCCCTGCGCCAGATGGGCCAGAAATGCTTCGACCAACTCTACTCTGAAAAAATCTTCACCCCCATGCGCGACCTGATCGGCCAGCTGCAAAACAACGGCTTCGAAGTCTGGGTGGTGACCGGCTCCCCCGAAGTCCTCTACCAGCAATTCCTCTCCAAAGAACTCGGCATCCCCATAACCCACGTAGTCGGCGTAAAGTCGGTCGTCCGCGGCGGCAGAATCACCAACGAAATAGTCCCCCCGGTCCCCCAGGACCACGGCAAGAAAGAAGCCATCGAGACTTTCATCCAGGACCGCCCCCTGTTCGTAGCCGGCAACTCCCGCGGCGACAAAGAAATGATCGAACACAGCCGCGGCCTGAGAATGATAGTAAACCCCGACGAACACATCGCCCCGGATCAAACCCAGAGCATCGCCGACTACGCCAAGTCCCAGGGCTGGCTGATCGTCCGCATCCACGACGTCCCCCGCCCCGACTTCCCCTCAATCTCCTCGAAAGACTACGGCATCCGCATCAACAAAACCCGAGAATAGAGGGTCAGACACTAGCACTTTGCACTTAGGAGTTAGCCTAACTACCTGATCTGCCGTCGAATTTAAGTGCAAAGTGCTAGTGTCTGACCCCCGGATCTCTTATTTGATGGTGATTATCTTTCCGCTGGAGTAGGCGGCGAATTCGGGGGCGTACATGGGTTGTAATGTTGCGGGGGCTACCTTGAAGGTGCCGGCTATGGAGGCGCGCATGCGGTGTTTGAAGGGGAACTCGCCCTGGGGGAGGGCTTCGAAGAAGAAGTTCATGCCGCTGTCGCGGACTTCCTCGTACCAGTAGATGCCCAGGTTCCATTTGTGTTTCGATGTCATGCTGGTCGGTTCGAAGCCGGCGGGTCTGGGGTCTCTCAGGTGGACGTATTCCATGGGGTGTTTCGATGAGATTGAGATCTGGACTTCGACCTCGTCGCCTACTTCGATCTTGGCGCCGTCCTTGAGGGGTTTCAGCACCACTTCGCGGCCGGACTTTACGCGTTTGAAGAACTTCCGGGTTACGTTGAGGTAGTCGCCGCGGGCTTCTTCGGGGAGGCGTTCGGTGGAGAAGTGCCAGGTGGCGGAGGCCATGGCGAAGCCCTTGGTTTCTTTCTCGACTACGACTGTCGAGGTCTTTTTGGGGTCCACCTGTTTGCCGGGGATTACTATCTGGTTTTTCTTGCCGGTGTATTTGTCGGGCAGGAACACGAAGTGTTTTTTCAAGTCGCCGATGGTTACGTCGATTACTTCCTTGGTGGCGAGTTGCTTGGTGGCTTTGAGGTAGTGGGCCAGGGAGTAGATCACCTCGGCGGTGGCCTTGGTGGATTTCCAGTGGTTCATCTTCTTGTTGAGGAAGAGCCACAGGACCAGGCCGTCGAGTTTGGGTTCTTTGGGCATTATTTCCATGATGGTGCGGATGGCGAAGGCGTGGGTTTCTATGGTGTCGTTGTACCAGAGCCAGGCGCGGTCTTCGGGGGCCCAGTGGACGCCCTGGTCTTTCTCCTCCTTGGCGGAGTCCATCACGCTCTCCCAGACCAGCTTGGCGTCTTTCTCGCGCTTCATGCGGAACAGGGTCAGCGACAGGTAGCCCTTCATGTAGGGGGAGTGCTGCTTCCAGTGGCGGAAGGAGAAGTTGAGCATGGTCTTGCGCTCTTCCTCGGTGAAGACGTTGGCGGACCAGGAGGTGTCGGGGTAGTTGGAGAGCGTGTAGTTGAGGAATGTTATGAACTCCCAGCAGCAGTCCAACGCCATCATGTGGCGGACCATGTCGTCGATGTAATGGCGGTGCATGTACTGCCAGGCGCGCTGAATCATCGGCTTGGGCACGCTTACGCCGAACTCCAGGGCCTTGGAGAAGCCGTGGAGGATGTACAGGGTGATCCAGGGCGACGGGGGGCCGCCGGGGAACCAGGGGAAGGCGCCCGATGACGTCTGGGCCTTCTTCAACTTCGCGAGTGAGGCTTCGCGGTGGGCCTTGGTGATTTTCGGGTCCAGGACGTTGATCAGCGGATGGGCGCGCTTGGGGCCGCCCTGGGCTTCCTGGACCCAGGGGGTTTCCTCCAAAGCCATCTTGCGGTTGGGATCGGGCTCCGACCAGGTCTCCCACTCGGTGGCCCGCTTGGAGAACTCCTTGGCCATTTTCTTGATAGCCGGGTACTGGTCGTACATCGACGACAGGATCCCGGTGGAGAGGAAGCGGTTGAGCAGCTGCTCGGTGCACTCGTAGGGGTAGTTGACCAGGTAGGGCAGGGCGGAGAGGACCGAGTAGAACAGCTGGGCGTCGATGGTGACCACCATCTGGTCGTTGATCAGGGTGGGGTCGTCGTCTTTCTTCAGGTCCTCGAAGACCATCACCCGGCGCTCCTTGTCCCGCAGAGTCACGAAGCGCGACTGGATCAGGTGCATGCGCCCGGGCAGCAGCGGGATGGGGCGCAGCTCTCCGTCGGAGATGTCTCCGGAGCGGGCGATCACCTTGAAGGCCACCAGGCCCACCCGGATGGGGGTCTTGATGGCAAACGACAGGTTGGCGCCGCCGCCGGCCTTGACCGTAAACGGCTGCTTGGTCGCCTTGTCCTTGGACAGGCCGAACTCCGAAAGCAGGCTCTTTTCGGTCACCGGGTCGATGATGTCGAAGTCGACGTGCCCCTTGAGCTCTTCCTCGGATGCGTTGTTGACCACCACCTTGATGGTGGCCTTATCGCCCTCGCGCAAAAACCGCGGCAGGTAGGGGCGGACCATCAGGTCTTTTACCGTCTTGGCTTCTTTCTTGACCGTGCCGGACTTCAGGTCGCGGGTGACGGCGTGGACGTAGACGTTCCAGGAGGTGACCGAGTCGGGGATCTTGAATTCGATGGAGGCCGAGCCGTCCGGGTTGGTCAACAGGTGCGGCTGGAAGAAGGCGGTCTCGGAGAAGTCGACCCGGACCTGAACCGGCTCGCCGGGCCTCCCGTCCTGGCCCTCGCCGCCTATTTCTCCACGATCCTTAGCCGGGTCCGCTTCGGCCCGCTTGTCGTCGGACTCCAGGTCCCGGGCCGCCGTCGCTTCTTCGGCCGGGGCGTCCTCGGACTTGGCCACCTCCTTCTCCTGCATCTCGTCCATCACCGCGCCCGTCTTCTTGGACCGGGCGGGGGCCGCGGCGGCCAGGCTGCGGCGGTAGCGGCGGTGGCCGCGCCGGCCGGGGCCGCCGACTCCATACTCGTCGTAGAACATGAGCTGGTCGCCGTGCAGGTGCGGGTAGCCGGGCAGGGAGGCCCAGCCGTAGCAGTCGGCCCAGACGATCCGCGCCTGGCCCAGGCTGGCCCGGGCCCAGGCGATACCCGAGTGGTTGGGAAACAGGCTCAGCGGCGAGGGGTGCGAGTGCGCGGCGAAGGCGTCCAGCGAGCGGTCGTACATGTAGGCCAGGATCTCGCCGGCGGCCACCGCGGAGTCCTTGCCCGCCGGGCCGGTGACTTTCACGGTCCATTTTTCCTTCTGCCCCGGGCGGAGCTTGTCCCTGAAAGTCGAGAACTCGACCTTGAGCTGCTTGTTGTCCCAGGGGACGTAGATGGTCTGGGAGTAGTTGATGAACTGGTGGTCGCGCATCACCCAGACGGTTATGCCGAAGCCGCCGCGGTCTTTCTCGGTGATGGGGATCTCGATAAGGGCGGGAGACTTGCCGGCCTCCAGCCGGGTCCGCTTGATGCGCTTGCCGTCCTTGTGGATGTCGTAGATGATCATCTGGTTCTTCAAACCGGAGAAGGTGAAGACCCGGGCGGTTTCGCCGACCTTCACCGAGTTCTTCTCCACCGTCAGGAAGCCGGGCAGGGGGATCCTGGCTTTTTTCCCGGCCACGTAGAACTCCTGCTTCAGCTCGAACTTGGCCCCCCAGGCGTCCTTGGTGGTGTAGTGCAGCCGGTAGACTCCGGCGGGCAGGGCCGGGACCTCGACCTTGGCCGCGCCCTTGTCGTCGTGCTTCAAGGAGCCCTCGGCCTTTTCGGCCCCGTCGGCCCACTCGTGGATGACCGCCGCGGGGTTGTAGCCCGGGTTCCAGCGGGTGCGCTTGCGGTCGCCCTGGGTCATGAAGCCCAGGTCTTCCTTCATCCCCGGGGGCAGCGGCCGGGGTTGCTCGACCGGCAGGAGGGTCTTTTGGGGCATCTTGACCGCCACGATGCGGTAGCGGCCCTTGCCGGGGGCGGGGGCGCCGTCCAGGTTGGTGCGCCGGATGGTCAGCTCGCTCTTTTGGTTTTCCAGAAAGAAGTTGTTGTCCATGGACATCGAGGCTTCCACCGCCACGAATCCCAGGCGGAAGCCCCGCGAGGCCGAGCGGGTCTCGCCGCCCTCGTCGGTGACGTCGACGCTAACCTGGTAGCGGTAGGAGAGGCCCTTGGAGGTCTTGGCCAGGCGCTCGTCGGCCTTGGGGGTGAACTTGATCTCGAAGACACCTTCTTCATTTATGTCGGATACGCCGGTGGCCACCGTCTGGCTGCTGCCGCCCTGGTAGCCGCGCCAGTAGTACCAGCCCCACCACCAGGGGTAGACCGGCGAGCGCACCACCCGCCACTTGACCTTGGCGGTGGTCAGCGGCAGGCCGAAGTAGTAGCGCGCTTCGCCCTTGAGCTTGGCCGGCTTGTTAAGCCGCAGGGGGTCCTTGGGGTCCTTGAACTTGACCTCGAAGGTGGGGCGCTTGTACTCCTCCACCTTGAAGTAGGCGTTGCCTCCCGGCTGGGTCTGCAGGCGCCAGTTGCCCAGCAGTCGGCCGGTGGGGATGTTGAACTCGCCTGAGGCGGTGCCGTAGGAGTTGGTCTTGAGCGTCTTGGTCTCCACCTTCTGGTAGTTGGCGTCCATCAGGGTGACGGTCACGTTGGTGTCGGGCGCGGTCTGGTAGTTGCCCAGGTCGTAGCGCCCCCGGTAGACCACCGTCTTGAACATGATCTTCTGCATGGGGCGGTAGATGCTGCGGTCGGTGTAGACCAGAGTGGCGGTGTGCTCGCGCGGCTTCTGCTGCGGGTACAAATAGAGGTAGTTGGGATCGATGGCCACCTGCTTGCCCTTCTGGGCGTATAGGAAGTACGAGCGGGAGTCCGAGCGCCGGAAGAAAACCGTCCCGTCCTTGGAGGTCCGCCGGGTGGCCACCGACTTGTGCTTGGTGCGGTAGTCGTACTTGTACAGGTACACCCGCACCCCGGAGACCGGGCGGCCGGTTTCGCCGGAAAGTACGGTGACCTTGGCCTCGCCGCTCTCCTGCTGGGTGACCATCACCAGGTCGCCGACTACGGTGTTGATGCCCAGGATCTTGTTGGCGGACTTGGAGAAGTCCTTCTTGGCCGAGGCCATCACCACGTAGAAGCCCACCTTCTTCATCGGCGGGATCACGAAGTGCTTGTGCATCTTGTAGTCGGGGGTGGTGACCAGATCGACCTTCCACTGGTGCGCAGGCTTGTTTTTAGAAAGCAGCCGGTTGAGCTCGCGGTAGTCGGGGAAGAGGTTGTAGTCGTCGGAGGTCTCGATGAACTTCTTCAGATTGATCGGGTAGGCCCGGAACCAGATACCGGTGAGGTTCTTGTAGTTGACCGCGATGGACTCCTTGGCGGGGGCGTCGGTGGCCATGGCCTCCAGGTTGTAGTCGGGCGACTCGATCGACTTGACGATGTGGTTGCAGCGCTGCCCGCCGATAGAATCCGGGAAGGCCTGGTGGCCCTGAAGGGCGATCTTGCGGGCGCGCACCAGGTTGTCGGGGGTGTCCTCCGCCCGGGTGAACTCGGCCAGGAGCGCCTGGCCCATGGCCCACCACTTGAGCTTCTTCAGGGGCTTTTTGTGCTTGACCAGGTCCGCTTTGATTACCTGGCGGTCGTCCTTCTCTTTCATGTTCGAGTGCAGGGTCCGCAGCCGGGTCAGGCGCGCCTCGAAGGCGGATTCCTTCTCGCCGTTCTTCTGGTGCCAGCGCTCCAGGTCGTCGAGGATCGCGCAGATCTTGAGAAGCGGGTGCACCCCGGGGTCGATCAGCGCCCCGGAGGCCAGCTTCTGCTTGCCCAAGAGCGCCTGGAGATCCAGCTGGTAGATCTGGTTGGAGTGCTCGGGCCGCCAGCCGGAGGTGTCGGAGAGCAATTGGACCCGCAGGTAGGAGACCGCGTCGCGCAGGGTGGGGCGGATGTGCTCGGGGTAGTTGTTCTGCTGGATGTAGGCGGCCAGGTGCTTGACCGGGTGCTCGCCGAGCTGCTTGCGGTGCTGCCAGACGGTCTCGTAGGACTTCTGGGCCTCCACGAAGATCTGCTCCATGGTCCAGGCCTTGAGATCCACCTTGCCCTTGGTGTCCACCCGCTCGCGCTTGCGGATCTCCCAGGAGTAGCGGTGGGCGTAGGTGACCAGCGAGTGGGCGTAGTAGAGGTTCAGCACCGTGTTGCCCAGCAGGTCCTGGGGCCAGTCCTGCTCGGCCAGGAAGCGCACCGAGGTTTCGTACCCGTGCAGGGCGGTGCGCAGCTGCACCGTGCGGATCAGGCAGCGCACCCACTCTTCGGACTTCTCCTCCTGCTTGGCCTTTTCCAGGAGCTGCTCGACCACCTTGCCGGCCGCCTCGTACTTCTGCTCGTTGGCCAGCTTGTCGTACTCCTTCCAGCCCTCGGAGAACTCGCCGGTCCAGGGGATTACTTTCAAGGGTTTCACCGGCTTGGGGGGCGCTTTGGCCACCTCCATGGCGGAACTTCCTGAGCCTGAGGGCTCGGCCATTTCCGATGATCCCCCCTTGGGGCAACCGGCCAGAATCAGTGAGAAAGCCAGAATACAAACAACCACCGAGACGCTTGCTTTGCGCATCGTCTTCCTCCGG